>Ga0193728_1002006_pt1 | contig 10527 bp, 5 predicted proteins | sample U1c1metaG_FD_143037 | JGI IMG/M metagenome (GOLD analysis project Ga0193728, IMG submission 143037) | Soil microbial communities from a riparian zone of the East river system, Colorado, United States - U1c1 | ecosystem: Environmental > Terrestrial > Soil > Riparian zone | place: USA: East River... | reverse complement strand
ACCTTGTGGGCCTGAAACCAACGTACGGGCGCGTTTCACGCTTTGGATTGATCGCATTCGGGTCTTCTCTTGATCAGATCGGACCCTTTGCACGTAACACACGTGATGCCGCCATCCTACTACAGACCATCGCCGGACATGACCCACGTGATGCGACCAGTTCTCTTCAGCCAGTCCAGGACTACAGCGCAGCTCTGACAGGCAGCATCAAGGGCTTGCGTATCGGAGTCCCTGAGGAATACTGGGTCGAGGGTACACAGCCTGCTGTTGTCAAGGTAGTTCGTCAGGCTATTGAACGCCTGCGCGATTTGGGAGCGGAAATCAGCCTAGTCTCTCTGCCACATACTAAATACGGCGTCGCAGCTTACTATATCATCGCCCCTGCTGAAGCAAGTGCGAACCTAGCACGCTACGATGGGGTCAAGTATGGCTACTCCTATCGAGATACCAGTGAAATGTGGGAGGCAATGGAAAAGACACGTGAGTTCGGCTTCGGAGCTGAAGTCAAACGGCGCATCATGCTTGGTACCTATGCACTCTCTGCTGGATACTATGATGCCTACTACATACGTGCGCAGAAGATTCGTGCATTAATCGCGCAAGACTTCGAGAAAGCCTTTGAACACTTCGATGTCCTGGTCAGCCCCGCCTGCCCAACAGTTGCCTTCAAGCTAGGTGAAATCTCCGATCCTTACCAGATGTACTTGCAAGACGTCTTCACAATCCCGGCTAACCTAGCAGGTATTTGCGGTGTTTCGATCCCGGGTGGCTTTAGCGAAGGACTTCCTGTGGGACTACAACTGCTAGGAAAAATTTTCAGGGAAGATAGTATTCTACGCACTGCTGATGCGTTTGAACATGTTACCGATTATCACAAGCAGCGGCCTGGAAATCTCTAGGGATAAGCGAGATTTAACTTCAGATTTTGATGGTCGTAGGTACCCACAGAAGTTCGGACCTTATTCTTCGCTCATCCCTAAGAGATTACCATCACAGTCCTGAAAAACCCAAATATCCAGCTGTAGCGCTTCTGCAGATAGCAGAAGCGCTACAGCATTATCTACTGTAGAATGGAGGCAGCAGCGCTAACCTGATAGTAGGAGATCAGCTATCACTAAAGGACTTGCTTTATGGCCTTCTACTGCCGTCTGGAGACGATGCCGTAGTCGCTATTGCCGACGCACTGGGAGGAACACAAGCCTTTGTCCAGAGGATGAACCTCTTTGCCTACCGCTTGCATCTCTTTCAAACCCACTATAGTTCCGAAAACCATAGCGTTCTATTGAACGCTTGCTTTCGGGTTCGGAGGGGAACGACAATCCTCACAGGATGCACTACGAGAGATGCTCGCACCTCATTCGCATCCTCTACCCCATTGCGGCATGCCGCGTTTGGGGATACTTGTTCTCTTCATCTCTATCGCCGTAGCGTGTTTACCTCGCTTGCTCAATCCCTGCTTGACGCATCTATAGGACCTATGCAGAAAACTGCTGCCGCACTCGTCTGGCCTTTCACCATAATCAACAAGGTCATTGGTACTTGCGATGATTTGCAAGAACACTAGCATGATAGCAGAATTGGCAAAGAAAGACAAGAGAATAGGACAAAGGAGGCTAGACCAGAGGGCTTTGGCGTTTACCCGTAAAGCTCCTACTGCCCACAAAGAATGAGCTTGGAGAGTGCCTTGATCCAGATGCAAAAGATGTATTTGCAGTAAACGCAAAAGCCCTTGCTAGACCAGCATACGTCTTGCTCTCTCCCTTTTGATATGCTACAATTATCCCCTATCAGAGAGTTGCCTGTCAAGAAGGGGTGGGACAAATGTCCAAAGAACAAACCACTATCTCTCTCACCAAATAACAAAAGGAACAATTGAGAAAGCACAGTCAGGAGGAACATTTGCCAATGGCGGAGATTATCCGAAGTCTTGATGTCTATTTGGCTTGGGATGACCCAACGTATACTCTCTATACCCAAGCCCCACAAAAGGTAGGCCAGTTTATCCCCTGGATCAATCGCAGGGGCTTTCCTAGCCGGGTGCAGTAAGCCAGATGCGTTACGCGATTTTCACTGATATACATGCAAATTTAGAGGCATTGGAAGCAGTGCTAGCCAAAATAGACGAGCTAGCACTGCAGGAATCTGTTGATCAGATTTGGTTTCTAGGAGATCTGGTTGGTTACGGTCCCAATCCCAATGAATGTATCGAAAAGCTCCGAGAACGCACGGATGTTATTATCGCAGGAAATCATGACTGGGCAGCGGTTGGAAAAATCGACATCGAAGATTTTAGCGAGGCAGCACGTATCTCCGCAGAATGGACAGCGGAACAGCTCACCGCAGAAAATCGTAGATTTCTTGCCAACTTGCCAGAAACCCTTGAAATTGATGAATGCCTGCTCGTTCATGGCAGCCCCTATGGTCCACTCTGGGAGTATCTCACTTCGGAAGTGCTAGCCGAACGCAGTTTCCAGCAGTTTGCAAACCGCTTTTGCTTTGTGGGACACACTCATGTGCCCACAATTTTCCAGCAACCCGATCCAGTTGCCAACAGCCCCACATTGCCTCTTGACACTCAACCTGAAACAGTGCCTATCAGCCCAGACGAGAACATAGAAGATGACCTTGACGAGCAGGCCTCGGGTAACAATGGCATGTCCCCCAACAAAGCTGATGAGACAGGACTTGCTAGCGATGATGAGGACAGCTTTGATGATCAAGAGACCACTCAAATCGCTGCTATACGCCCGACGGTACAAACAGCAAAGGCTGCGAATCAACCAGAAAGCGTGCATGTGGAGGCAGGAGTCCTGCAGGATATCGTTGCCGATGCTACTGACGTGCTTGCAGAGATAAAACGGCATATTGCAGATGATATCCATGGTTCGGAGAATGCTGGCACTGGAGAAGATGATGAAGATAGAGATACATCTGAAGAACCTGCCGAAGACCTTTCCATAGAAACAGAAGAGCAGGATACAGAGGACGAGGATGACATAGAAATTGCTAGGGAAATCACTCCAGAAGAAACCATCTTGAGTGCAGAGGAGCGCCTCAACGAGGAAATTGAGGAACTTTTGTCCCTCTTAGGACTTAGCCAGAGTATGATTACGGTCACCAATGAAATGATGATCCCACCAGAAGGTGAGTGGCAGGCACCAGATGGCTATCGTGCGATCATTAACCCCGGTGGGGTTGGACAACCACGCGACGGTGACTCGCGAGCGGCATTCATGATCTACGACACAGAACGTGGCTTCACGTTTTACCGTGTTCCCTATACAATCGAGAAGACCCAGGAGAAGATTATCAAGGCACAATTGCCACAATACTTGGCAACGCGCCTGGCATATGGTCGGTAGTACAAATTGATGAAACTGGTAATTGGCCTGGGCAATCCAGGCGCCCAATATGAGCACACGCGCCATAACGTTGGCTTTCGTGTCGTGGACATGCTCGCAGCGAACTATGGTTGGAAATGGGAGCGACGCAGGCGTATCATGTTAGCAAGTGGTACTCTTGGCCCTGAAAAAGTCGTCCTGGTCAAACCCCTGACGTATATGAATAATAGTGGAGAAGTTGTCGGCGAGCTTGTCCACTGGTATAAATTACAACCGGAAGATATTCTTGTTATCTATGACGAGCTAGATTTGCCAATAGGCAAAGTACGTTTGCGAGCCAAAGGAAGCGCTGGCGGACACAATGGATTAGACAATATTATTCGCCATGTCCACACCAACCAGTTTCCACGTCTGCGTGTAGGCATCGGACGGCCTGTTAACCACCGGATGGAGACCATCAACTATGTCCTAGGCATCCCACCAACAGATGAGCGCATTGTCCTGGAGATTGCTGAGAATAGAGCAGTTGAAGCAGTCCCTATGATTATCCAGAATGGACTTGAGGCTGTCATGAACTCAATCAACCTTGATCCAGAGGAACAGAAAAAGCATGAAGAGAAGCGGCGCCAAAAACAAGAACGTCGTCAGCTAGCTTTATCCGATGAGAAAGATAGGTTAGATAGCCAGCAAGATCCAAATGACGTAGATAAGCCGAAAGGCCTAGAATAATCCCCCCCTCTCACCTTATCTCAGGGCAGTTTTGCAGTTTTGCCGTCCTAAATTGTTCCCAATGAAGTTGATCTCTGGTATAATCAGCTCATGGAACAAGAGATACTTCCTTATCACAGAAAGCAGAAAAGGAAGAAGAGCTATAAACTGTCAGGGACCCCATGGCGAAAGCCAGGGGCTTGCAGGAATCCTTCGGGGTTGCTAACGGCTTCACCTGACCAGACTCAGCTAGGCAACTAGCTACGTTAGGGGCGAAATTAGGTACGTTGGGATGCGTGGGCCAGTCCCAACCGCTACGGTTGCAGGTTAAACAGGATTACGAGGGTTAGTGCCAGTGCTTGCAACGCCAAACCGCTCCATAACATAGTCGAGGCCCCATTACCTGGGAAACCAGTGGTTCCGAAAGGGACAAACAGTTGAGTAATGTTTTTGTTTTAGATACCAACAAACAGCCTGTAGATCCAGTTGACGCAGGGCGTGCACGAATACTGCTGACAAGAGGGAAAGCGGCTGTCTACCGTCTCTTTCCGTTCACGATCAGTGCGCCGTATCACGCGATGTGACATCTCCCGTGCAACGGGATAGAACTCGGAGGACGTTCTAGGGTCATCCAACCAACTTAGAGTGGAAACACGAAGAGGAAAGCAGCATGTTGGAAAAGCGACGAGCATCAAAAGACGGATGAGATGGACAAGGATCGCAAGACCCGCACTCTATGACTAAAAGCTAGACTGCTTGAAGCCCAATCTCAACTTGGTGGAGGAAGGCGCTCATCGGAAAGCCGTATGAAACCGATGTCACGATATGCTCCTATCAAATGATCGGATAGAGGCAACTCCGTATCGTGAAAGACGTACCAACGGGGTAACGGAAAGCGGATGAGTGGGAGGTCTAAGGAGTGCTCGGACGTGTCACACCGACGGAATGCGGGATTGCCTACAGAGGGAGACCTCCATGGCAACGGAGCCGCCGTAGTAGTCAGCGAATGGGAAAGCCATTCACACGGCCAAGGGCGGCAGGTAATTCGATTGAAAAGAACAGAGAGGTACTCGAGATGAGGGACGCCGAAACTGTTTTAGCAATCATCCGAGAACGAGGCAAACAAGGATTGCCACTGGAAGATATCTATCGACAACTGTATAATCCAATGCTGTACCTGCGTGCCTATGCCAAATTGTATCCCAATGATGGAGCAATGACGCCGGGCACGACAACGGAAACCGTAGACGGGATGTCCTTGCAGAAAATCGATCGCCTCATTGACGAGATCCGTCATGAAAGGTATCGATGGACCCCAGTGCGACGGGTATATATCCCCAAGAAAACGGGGAAACTGCGCCCACTCGGATTGCCCACTTGGAAGGACAAATTGCTTCAAGAAGTGATTCGTGGCATCCTAGAAGCATACTATGAACCACAAATGAGTGACCACTCTCACGGTTTCAGGCCAGACAGGGGCTGTCACACGGTATTGCAAGAGGTACAAAGAACAGGGACAGGAACGCGATGGTTCATCGAAGGGGATATCGCCAAGTATTTTGATACAATCGAACATGCGGTGCTTATGAAAATACTAGGAGAGAAACTTCATGACAATCGATTTCTTCGTCTTATCCGTCACTTGCTCCAAAGTGGATATTTGGAAGAATGGAAGTTCCATCGGACAATAAGTGGCACACCGCAAGGAGGAGTGGTAAGCCCAATACTAGCAAATATCTATCTGGACAAGCTTGACCAATATGTCGAGAATGTGCTTATTCCAGAATATACACGCGGTGAGAAGCGAGCAAAACATCCTGTCTACAGGAAACTGAAGGACCAAGTCTTCGCTGCCAAGAAGAGAGGTCAGAAGGAAACCTATCAAGCGTTGAGAAAACAACTCTTGCAAACTCCGTCAACTGACCCATCCGACCCGACGTATCGGCGACTCTTCTATGTGCGCTACGCAGATGACACGTTGCTCGGTTTTGCAGGACCACGACAGGAAGCCGAGGAAATCAAGCAGAAACTCGGACAGTTCCTACGAGAGACGCTCAAGCTGGAACTCTCAGAAGAGAAAACGCTGATTACTCAGGCAAGTCGACGTCCTGCCCGCTTCCTGGGCTATGAGATCGTCAATCAACAAAACGATAGCAAACATGCCCGAAGACAGCGCAGTGCAAACGGAAAAATAGGATTGCGTGTCCTAACCGACGTAGTGGCAAAGAAAAGCGCTGAGTATCTGCGTGAAAACAAACCGATCCATCGGCCCGAAAGGCTCCAGGATAGTGACTACTCAATCGTCATGCAATATCAGCAAGAATACCGTGGGATCGTCGAGTACTACCTGCTGGCGAAAAACGTGTCCCATCTCTATCGTCTCCATTGGGCTATGAAAGGGTCGCTACTCAAAACGTTGGCGAACAAGCATAAGACAAGCTCCACAGCTGTCGCACGCAAGTATCAAACAACGGTTCAAGCACCCAACGGAAAGCAGCTGAAATGCTTACAAGTCACGGTGGAACGAGAGGGAAAGAAACCACTCATCGCACAATTTGGAGGGCTTCAACTGATCCCACAACCCAAAGCGAGTATTCTTGATCACCTTCCCAAACCGATGAACACAGGGACAGAGATCCTGCAACGACTGCTGGCAAATCGATGTGAACTGTGTCAGTCAACACAAGAGGTCGAAGTCCATCACATTCGAAAGCTGGCAGACCTTGAAGACAAGGGAGGAAGAGAGAAACCGAAGTGGGTCAAGCTGATGGCTGCACGGCGGCGCAAGACGCTCGTCGTCTGTCGTTGCTGTCACAGGAAGATACACGCAGGGCAATCAACATGACACGACTCGGAATGAATTACTGGAGAGCTGACTACAGTGAAAGCTGTACGGTCAGTTCGGTGGGGGGCCGAGGGAAAAGGGCCAAGCAATTGGAACCTCGCCAGCGGCCTACCCAACTTCTTCTCAAAGCCGCAAAGGACACGCCAGTGGTAGCTGAACTGCGGATCAAAATCGATCCTGGAAGCAAAACCACGGGGATAGCGATCACGAACGATACGACCGCAAAGGTGGTCTATGCTGCCGAGTTGTCTCATCAGGGAGAGGCTATCAAGAAACGCTTGGACAAACGACGTAGTGTGCGTAGAAGCAGACGCAACCGACGCACACGCTATCGTCAAGCAAGGTGGCGCAACCGACGCAACAAAAAGAAGGGTTGGCTAGCACCATCTTTGCAAAGTCGAATCACCAATGTCCTGACTTGGGTCCAGCGTTTCATGCACATCTGCCATATCACGGCTATCAGCATGGAGTTGGTCAAGTTTGATATGCAAGCCATGGAAAATGCTGAGATAAGCGGCGTTGAGTATCAACAAGGCACGCTCGCAGGATATGAGGTTCGTGAGTATTTGCTGGAGAAGTGGAAACGTGCATGTGCCTACTGTAGCAAGCAAAACATACCATTGCAGATAGAACACATCGTGCCAAAGGCAACATACCGTGACGATCGAATGAGCAACCTGTGTCTAGCATGTGACAAGTGCAATAAGGCCAAGGGAACCAAGGCCATTGCCGTTTTCTTGAAGAAGAAACCTGAGTTGCTCAAGAAAATCCTAGCTCAGGCAAAAGCACCCTTGAAGGATGCTGCAGCGGTGAATGCCACGCGTTGGGAGTTGTTCAGGCGGTTGCAGGTCCTAGGATTACCGATCGAGTGTGGTTCTGGAGGTCTCACGAAATACAACCGGACCACAAGAGAACTGCCGAAAGCCCATTGGTTAGATGCGGCCTGTGTTGGCAAGAGTACTCCTCTTGCGATACAGGTCCGTGGCGTGCAACCACTGCTCATCACCGCCAATGGGCATGGGTGTAGAAGAATGTGCTCTGTCGACAAGTTCGGTTTCACGTATGGCAATCCCAAGCAAGCTGGGCGAAAGAAGGGCTTCAAAACGGGCGATATCGTCAAAGCCATGGTAACGGAGGGCAAGTATATCGGTGTCTATGTCGGGCGGGTAGCCAGCTGCACGCGCCACCGGATCATTCAATATCACGACGAAGCAAGGGACAACCCAAGGGATTGGGCATCAATATTGTAAGGCTCTGCATCGCTCTGATGGCTACAGTTACCAGAGAGGCACAGCACTGGTTCTTGCCCAACCGGAAGCAGAGACGGTTTCTGCCTCCTCCTAAATAAAAGTTTGTTCAGGCAGAGGTTGATTCCTGTGCCCCCGCCCCAAGAAAGGAAGACCTCTTTCCTCCCCTGCGTTTAAGCAGGGGAGGAAAGAGGCCGAGTTTGATGATACAATCATATACAAAAGGGCAATACTCATACCCCTACCTTGCATAGCGTAGGGGCGAGGTTCGTTGTTTTGTAGGAGGTTGATGTTGGCATTACAGGGATTACTTACATTACTGACACAGAGATCAGGCTTTCAACGCCTGATCGAGAAACTTCAGAAGGCAGAGGGATTACCGGCACTCACCGGAATTACGGAGGCGGCACGCCCCTTTGTGATTGCCAGCCTGTTTATCACACTGAAACAACCCCTTCTTCTGGTTGTCAATGACGAGGCAACAGCTAGTCAGATGGTAGAGACGCTGAAAGCATTTGTTCCAGGTCCCAGCGATGTGTTTTACCTGCCAGATCGGGATGCTCTCCCTTATGAGCGTCTCATCGGCGATGCTCTTACCACCCAGCAACGCATGCAAGCATTGATGGCAATGGTCGAGCGTGAACGCACGCCGCTCGTCGTTTGTTCCGCCAATGTCCTGACACAACTCATCATTCCTCCTCAGGAACTATCGGCAACATTGTTCCGCTTAGAACCTGGACTGGAAATTGACCTCTCATCAATGCTAGAGCACCTCTACAACCTTGGCTACGAACCGGTTGCCGAGGTAGAAGAACCAGGACAATTCAGCCATCGCGGTGGTATTATCGACCTCTTTCCGCCAACCTTACCTCGTCCTGTACGCGTAGAGTTCTTTGGCGACGAGGTCGACTCTCTGCGTACATTTGACCATGAAACACAACGCTCGCTCAATCCCATCGATATTTGTATGATCGGTCCTGCTCGCGAAGCCTTGCCAGTACGAGGACCAGAAGCTGCGGAAGAGCTTGCCAAGCTGGATAGCAAGATTTTACATCGCGATGCTGAGGAACACTGGCAACATGACCTGGATCTGCTTCGCCAACGCCGCTCCTTTGAGGATATCGCCTTCTACCTGCCCTATCTCCACAGTCAGGCTACTATATTAGATTACCTATCACGCAATGGACTCCTGATTCTGGATAATCCGGCTATGATTCAAAATAGGATCTCCGAACTTGACGCCCAGGCCCAAGACTGCAAAGAGCGCCTCGAACGCGAACGCGAAAACCCTGCCCATATGAGAGATGCCCATATGAAATGGGACCAGATTGAACTCCAGATGCAGCAGCGACGTCAACTGCGTTTTGCTGATCTCCTCTCTAGCGCAGAGAGTGACTTCGAAGTGAATCAGCAAGGTGGCACTGAATACTTGGTACCGCTGTGTAGTAGTGCCAATTCCTATGGCGGCAGATTGCGTGCCTTCGTACAGGATTGTCGCAAAGTACTCGATAATGGGGACAGGGTGGTCATTGTAACTATGCAGAGCCGTCGCATGGCCGAAATGCTGAGTGACGAGAGCCTCCTACAGGAGGCAACCATCCATGTCAGCCCTGGAACAAAAATCAACCAGTTGCCAGAGGCAGGAACACTCACGCTCATCCAGGGGCAACTGCTTGAGGGCTGGCAATCGCGCTTGCTGGACGTCTATATCTATACCGACACTGAAATATTCGGTTGGTCAAAACGGCGCAGCGTCCAGAGGCGTAAACCAATCACACCGTCCTCATTCCTTACAGAGGTCAAACCCGGTGACTATGTTGTCCACCAGGAACATGGTATTGGACGCTTCGAAGGGCTGGCCCGCATGAATCTGACAGGTGTCGAGCGTGAATATCTCCTGCTTCACTATGCCGGAACCGATAAGCTTTACATCCCAACTGACCAGCTTGACCGTGTCACCCGCTTCATTGGCATGGGAGAAGCCGTTCCCGCCCTAAGCAAACTGGGCACATCAGAATGGGCACGAGCAAAATCGAAAGTCAAGGAGAGCGTTCAGGAAATTGCTCGCGATCTCTTGCGGCTCTACAGCCTGCGTGAGGCAGCACCAGGACATGCATTCCCACCTGACTCAGAACTGCCATGGCTACAAGAACTGGAGGACGCCTTCCCCTACGAGGAAACGCCCGATCAACTGCATGCTATCGAAGAAGTCAAAGCTGACATGGAGCGTCCACGCCCAATGGATAGGCTGGTTTGTGGGGATGTCGGCTACGGCAAAACGGAAGTTGCATTACGAGCAGCATTTAAAGCCGTACTGGATCAACGCCAAGTGGCCATTCTCGTACCAACAACGATTCTAGCACTGCAGCACTACAACACCTTTCAA
>Ga0193728_1002005_pt1 | contig 10528 bp, 7 predicted proteins | sample U1c1metaG_FD_143037 | JGI IMG/M metagenome (GOLD analysis project Ga0193728, IMG submission 143037) | Soil microbial communities from a riparian zone of the East river system, Colorado, United States - U1c1 | ecosystem: Environmental > Terrestrial > Soil > Riparian zone | place: USA: East River... | reverse complement strand
CGATCAGGCGGAGATACGGCTCGAGGATCCGTTCGCCTCCTCGCGCCACGCCCGCGTCTACCGGCAAGGCGCCATCCTCGTGATCGAGGATCTGCGCTCCACCAACGGCACCTACCTCAACGAGGAGCTGCTCGAGACGCCCCGCCCGTTGCATCCCGGCGACCGTGTCAGGATCGGCGACTCCGAGTTCACGTTCGAGGTCGACTAGCGATGCGCACCCATCTCGCGACTCTCGACACGACAACGGATCGCGCGCCCGAGACGGTGCTCGCCGCGCCGCTCGCGTACGCGTACCCGATCAGGACCGGAGCGGCCTGATGCTGCGCGTCGCAGAGCAGTACGCCGCCACCGACACCGGTCGCCAGCGACGCGCGAACGAGGACTCGCTGCTGGCGCGCTCGCCGCTGTTCGTCGTCGCCGACGGGATGGGCGGCGCGCAGGCCGGCGAGGTCGCATCGCGGATCGCGGTGGACGTGTTCGAAGAAGGGCTGGGTGACACCGCCCAGCCCGAGAGCGGCCTCGCGGCGCGAGCCGGGGCGGCCAACGTCCGCATCCACGAACTCTCGCACTCAAACGCCGAGCACGCAGGCATGGGCACGACCCTGACGGCGGTGTATGTCGCGCCCGAGGAAGTGGCGATCGCTCATGTCGGCGACAGCCGCGCCTACCGGCTGCGTGCGGGCGAGCTCACGCGCCTGACCGACGATCATTCGCTCGTCGACGAGCTGATGCGCCAGGGCAAGATCACGCCCGAGGAAGCCGTCGATCACCCGCAGCGCTCGGTCATCACGCGCGCGCTTGGACCCGAGCCGTCGGTCGAGGTCGACACTCGCTCCTTCCTCGCCCGCGCGGGCGACGTCTACCTGCTGTGCAGCGACGGCCTGACGACGATGCTCGCCGAGGAGCGTGTGGCGGAGCTCATGCGCTCGCACTCGCGCCTGCGCGACGCGGGCGAGGCGCTGATCGCCGCCGCCAACGAGGCCGGGGGGCGAGACAACATCACGGTGGTGCTGTTTCGCTTGGAGGATCCCTCCGCGCCTGCGGATACGGCCGCCCCGGAGACGGAGGAGCAGACCGGGCTCGAGCCCCCGGGTCCTGATGGTCGCGGCGACGCAGCCGTCATCCCGGACCCGGGCCCCCCACCGGACTCGGGCGAAGCGCGCGCCCCAGCTCGCTCCGAGTCGCCACAGCAGCCCGTGCAGCCCCGCAGCCCGCGCCTGCCGACTTCGGCGCAGCACCTGGGCCGAACGCGTAAACGCCGGCGCCTGCGACGCTTGGCGGCAGCCGCGATCGCGCTGGTGGTGCTCGGCCTGATCGCCTCGGGCGCGTATCTGGCGGTGCAGTCGGTCTACTTCATCGGCACCAACGCTCGCGGTCTGGTGACGCTGTATCGCGGGGTGCCCTACCAGCTGCCGGGCGGGGTCAACCTCTACAGCAGCGACTACGTCTCGGGGGTCAGTGCATCGACGCTGTCACCCGCGCGCAGACAAACTCTGCTCGACCATTCGCTGCGCTCGGAAGCCAAGGCGACCGGTCTTATACGCAGCCTGGAACTGGGACAGCTCAGTGAATAAGCCGATCGTCCGCCTGTACGGCCTGGTCGTGGTGCTGTTCGCGCTGCTCATCGCGTTCACTTCGCGCTGGACGATCTTCGAAGCCGGTGCGCTGCGTCAAAACGCGCTGAACAGGCGCGTGTTGCTGCAGCAGGAACGCATTCGCCGCGGCCGGATCCTCGCAGCCGACGGGACGGTGCTGGCGCGCAGCGTGCGCGGGCGCGAAGGCACCTATCGGCGGACCTACCCAACCCGCGGGTTGTTCGCCCAGACGGTCGGATACTCCTTCACCGACCTCAGCCAGTCGGGCATCGAGCGCTACCGCAACCCGGCACTCGACGGCGAAACCAGCGCCACCAATCTGCAGGCGATCCTCGACCAACTGCAGGGCAAGCGCCGGCAGGGAGACGAAGTCATAACCACCCTGGACCCGGCGGCTCAGCGCACGGCGATCTCCGCCCTCGGCGAACACCGCGGCGCGGTCGTCGCGCTGGATCCCCGCACCGGCGCCGTCGCGGCGATGGCGTCTACGCCCAGTTATGACCCCAACCTGCTGCGCTCGCCGACCGCCTATGAACGGCTGACCCACAACTCCTCCGGGACACCGCTGATCAACCGCGCGACACAGTTCGGATACGCGCCCGGCTCGACGTTCAAGGTGGTGACGGCCACCGCCGCGATCGACACCGGGCAATACACGCCGCAGTCGCAGGTGAGCGGCAAGGACGGCATCCTGGTGTCGGGTGTGCCACTGTCCAACGACGAACACGAGAGCTTCGGCCAGCTGACGCTCACCGAAGGACTGGTCAAATCGGTCAACACGGTCTACGCCCAGGTCGCCGAACACCTCGGCAAGCAGACCCTGGCCCGCTATATGAACCGGTTCGGATTCGACCGTAAGCCCCAGCTGGACTATCCGGGCGAACAGATGTCGGTGAGCGGCGAGTATCTCGGCCAGCGGCTGCTCGCGCCGAGCAGCCGCTATGTCGACGTCGGGCGCATGGGCATCGGTCAGGACAAACTTCAGGTCGTGCCGTTGCAGATGGCCGAGGTCGCGGCGGCCGTCGCCAACCGCGGGCGCCTGATGGTCCCGCATCTGACCGACCGGATCGTCGACCCCGAAGGGCGTACGGTCCTGAAGGTCGCTCCCCGCGTGCAGTCGGTCGTGATGAAACCCTCGACCGCGGTCTCCGTCACGGGCATGATGCAAGCCGTCGTCACCGAAGGTACCGGCACGGCCGCGCAGATTCCCGGCGTGCAGGTGGCAGGCAAGACCGGTACCGCCGAGACGCAGATCGGCGCCGCCGTCAACAACGTCTGGTTCATCGCGTTCGCTCCCGCCGCGAACCCGCGGGTGGCGATCGCGGTGACGTTGCAGGACGTTCCCGGCCAAGGGGCCGAGTTCGCGGCGCCGGTCGCCCGCCAGGTCATGGAAACGGTGCTGAATGGGTGAATACAGCCATGGTTGAGCCGGACACGATCATCGACGGCCGCTATCGCGTCATCTCGCGCCTGGGGTCGGGAGGTATGGCCGACGTGTATCTCGCCGAAGATCAGCTGCTCGGACGCAGCCTCGCGGTCAAGGTGCTGCACCACCACTTTGCCGAGGACCAGGAGTTCGTCGAGCGGTTTCGGCGCGAGGCCTCAAGTGCCGCCGGGCTGTCGCACCCGAACATCGTCGGCATATTCGACCGCGGCGAGTGGGACGGGACCTATTACATCGCGATGGAGTACGTCCCGGGCCGTTCGCTAAAGGAGCTCGTGCGCGATCAGGGCCCGCTCGAACCGGTGATGGCGATCGACATCGTCACGCAGATCCTGCAAGCCGCCCGGTTCGCGCATGCGCGCGGCGTGATCCACCGCGATCTGAAGCCGCACAACGTGATCCTCGACGAGGAGGGACGCGCGCGCGTGACCGATTTCGGCATCGCCCAAGCGGGCGCCTCGGACATGACGATGACGGGCTCGATCATGGGCACGGCCCAGTACCTCTCACCAGAGCAGGCCCAGGGCCACGCCGTCAGCGCGGCGTCGGACCTGTATGCGGTCGGGGTGATCTTGTACGAGCTGCTGACCGGCGCTGTTCCGTTCGACGGGGACTCGGCGGTGGCGATCGCGTTCAAGCAGGTCTCCGCGCAGCCGCTCGCCCCGAGTATGGCCAACCCGGCGACGCCCGCCGTTCTCGACGAGATCGTGTTGCGTGCCCTCGCCAAGGGCCCGGCGGCGCGCTATGCCAACGCGGAGGAGTTCATCGCGGCTCTACGGGGGGCACGCGAGCGGCTGCCCGCCGGCGCCGCAACCGCCATCTTCGCCACGCCGCCACCCGGAGTGCGAGCGCCGGGGACCGCTACGCACACCGTCCCCGTGGGCGCGGCGCTGTCTACCGGAGTGCCTCCTGCCGCGCTGATGCTACCCCCCGACGGTGGCTCACTCGGCCCGCCGCCGCCCGAGGACGAGGACCAGCAGGCCGCCAAAAAACGTCGTGTTATGTGGCTGGCTCTCGCCGGCGTGGCGATCGCGGCGATCGTCGCAATCGTGTTGGTGCTGGCTTTGACGCGCCCATCCTCGGGCGGACACGTGACGGTGCCGAGCGTCGTGGGACAGAGCGAAGCGGCCGCGGGCGCAGTGCTGCGCCGTGCGGACCTGATCCCCGTTCCCGCGCTGACCTCGAGCTCCACGGTCGCCGACGGCGTGGTCATCAGCGAGACCCCGCCGGCGGGAAGCATCGTGGGCAAGGGCACGCGTGTGACGATCGCCGTCTCCACCGGGCCCGGCAGCTCGCCGCTGCCGAACGTCGCGGGCCTGACCGCGTCGCAGGCGAGCGCCAAGCTGAAGGAAGCCGGCTTTAAGCCCACCGCCGAAAAGCAGCCCAGCGCCACGGTGGCGAGCGGGCGCGTGATCTCGACCAATCCGTCGGCGGGAACCGAGACGCAGGCCGGCAGCTCGGTCACGGTGCTCGTCTCCAGTGGTCCTGCACAGACGACCGTCCCTGACGTCGTCGGACAGTCCCGCGCGGCCGCCGAAGCGACATTGACCAACGCCAAACTGGCGCCCGGCGCGATCACGCAGCGGACCTCGACCGAACAGTCGCCCGGAACGGTGCTCGAACAGTCGCCCGCCACCGGCTCCTCGTTGCCTGACGGCGGCACGGTGGATCTGACGGTGGCCCAAGCGCCCACCGAAATCCCGGTCCCGAACGTCGTCGGCAAGAACGAGGCCCAGGCCTCCGCCGAACTCGGGCGCGCCGGGTTCACGCCCCAGGCGGTCACTCAGACGACCACGGAAGCCGCAAAGGTCGGCATCGTCCTCAGGCAGAGCCCGGCGGCTCCCCACAAGGCGCGTAAGGGCGCCACGGTCACGATCGCCGTCGGTGTGCTGGGCTCGCAGACCACGCCGACGACCACCACGCCGAGCACTCCCGCGACCCCCACACCTCCGGCGGCGAGTGGATGAGCCTATGAGCGATCCCTCCTTCTCCGTCGCCGCCGGCGCCAAGGGCGCAGCCCACCGCAGCTCCTCGAGCCACGCCACGGGTTCGAGCTCGGCCGCCGGCGCCGAGACCCCGAGCGCCACTGTGGTGGACGCGCTCACAGTGGCGGTGATCAGCGGTGGACGCTCCTCCGAGCACGATGTCTCCCTGGCCTCCGGCGCCGCGATCCGCGACGGACTCCTCGCGGCGGGCCACGAGGTCGTGCCGATCGAGATCGATCGCGACGGCACGTGGCGATGCGACGTCGAGTCCGTGAGCGCACATCCCGGCACGGGGCTGCTCGGAGTCGATGTCGCGTTTCCGGCGCTGCACGGTCCGTTCGGCGAGGACGGGTCCGTCCAGGGGATGCTCGAGACGCTCGACGTCGCATATGTCGGCGCCGGGGTCGCCGCGTCGGCGGCGTGCATGGACAAGGTCCTGTTCAAGCGACTGCTGTCGGGTACGTCTTCCGCCGTACCGCAGGTGGACTACGTCGGTGTGCGTGAGGCGCGCTGGCGCGCCGAGCCCGCGCAGGTGCTGACCGAGATCGCCGAGCTGGGGCTGCCTGTGTTCGTCAAGCCCGCCCACCTGGGCTCCTCGGTGGGGATCGTTCGTGTCGCCAAGTCCGATCTGCTCGCTGACGCGCTCGAGCAGGCGTATGCCCACGACGAGCTGGCGATCGTCGAGGCGATGGCGGTCGGCATCGAGGTGGAGTGCGGCGTGCTCGGTCTGCCGCACGCTGGGCGCTCCGGTGGCGCTCCGGTGGCGCTGGCCTCAGAGCCTGGCGAGATCGTGTTTCCGGGTGAATGGTACGACTACGAGGCGAAGTACACGCCCGGCGGGATGGAGCTCATCGTTCCCGCTCGTATCTCCGACACCGCGCGTGCGCGGGTGCGACAACTCGCCGTCGAGACGTTCGCCGAGGTCGGCTGCGAGGGGCTTGCGCGGGTGGACTTCTTCGTGGACGGCGAGTCGGTGCTCGTCAACGAGCTCAACACGATGCCCGGGTTCACCCCCACGAGTGTGTACGCCAAGCTGATGGAGGCTTCTGGCATTCCCTACACCGAGCTGCTTGACAGGCTGTGCCGGTTGGGAATCGAGCGGCATTTGGAGCGTCGGTCGCGGCGACATTGAGGCTCTGTCGCGTGCGGACCGAATAAGCAGATTCTCACGAAAACAGCGTCGCCTCCGCAATTTCCGCCGTTTGGCTGGAGGGCGGGAGCTTGGTGATCCAGATCAGGTAGTAGCGGTAGCGGATGCTGCCTGGATCGCTCAAGGGAATCGTCGTGCGCGCGGAGATCGTCCGGGGCGCCGCCACCTGCGTCCATCCACGCTGGGTCAAGGGCGTAGTCTCGCCATAGGGCAACTGCTGAAAATCGTTAGACGCGTAGATGGCGGCGGTAAACCCGGGCGTCGGCGTCTGCAGCTCGATCGCTCGCGCCCGCACGCCCGGAGCTGCGTCGAGATACAGGCCTATGCCGGGCTTGTTGGCGAGGGTTCCTTCCACATAGTGCTCGGTGCTCCAGGTCGTGTTGGGGTCGCCGTCGACGATGTTTGAGACCTGTGTGGGGTGTTCGAGGCCGGTGCCGAAGGGGTTGTAGTCGTGGGCGGCGGTCTGACTTAGCTGGACCGGCTGCTGACCCTGCTTGGCGGGCACGTTGGGCGCCACTCCCCGATGGGTGTTGCCGGCGAGCAGCACGAGCAGGATCGCGACGATCGCGACGAGCAGGGCCAGCGATGTGGCCCAGCGCCAGGGATGGCGCATGCGCCAGGGCAACCGCCGGCGCGAGCGCCGCGGCAGCGTTCGCAGCACGCTTGTGACCTCACCCGTCGCCTGTCCGGAACGGGAGGTCTCGAGCGCCAGCGCTTCCTCCAGATCGGCGACCATCGACGCGGCGTCGGGATAGCGCTCGGCGAGGTCGGTCGCGGTCGCGCGTTCGACCACCGCTGCGATCGCGGCGGAGGCTTCCGGCCGGCGCGACTGCACGTCGGGCACCTGCTCGCGCACATGGCGCATCGCCACCGCGACCGGTGTCTCGCCGCTGAACGGGACGGCGCCGGTCAGCATCTCATACAGCACGACCCCCAGCGAGTACAGGTCCGACTGTCCGGTGACCGGCTGCCCGAGCGCCTGCTCAGGCGAGACGTAGTCGGTCGTGCCGAGCACGCGTCCGTCGATCGTCAGCCCCTCCTCGGTGAGCGTGCGCGCGATCCCGAAGTCCGTGATCTTGGCCGAGCCTTCGCTTGAGATCAGCACGTTTTGGGGCTTGACGTCGCGATGCACGATCAGGCGCTCGTGCGCCGCCCCGAGAGCGCGTGCGATCTCGATCGCGTAGGCGATCGCCTGGGTTATCTCGAGAGGCCCCTCACGGCGGATGCGCTGCTTGAGCGTCTCACCGTCCACATACTCGAGCACGATATACGGCGTCCCGACTTCGTGCTCGTGACCCTGCCGGCCGATCTCTGATCGGTCGTCATGCGCGGAGGGCTCCTCGCCGGCGTCGATCACCGTCACGATGTGCGGATGGTTGAGCTGCGCAACCGCGCGTGCCTCGCGGCGAAACCGCTCCAGCTGATCGGAGTCGGTTGCGATCTCGCGGTGCATCAGCTTGATCGCCACCGGCCGCTCGAGCACGGTATCGAACGCGCGGTAGACAGTCGACATGCCTCCGCGCCCGATCTCCGCGTCGAGGCGGTAGCGTCCGCCGAGCAGGGTTCCGAGCAGGGTTTGCGTCACGGGGTGTGGATCCTCAGATTCATCTGCTCACATTCTGCGTCCTACACAGGTGCACGGCGAAGGTAGCGGCGATCGTGCAGCGGTAGACGGCGTATGGCAGCAGCGGTCGCGCGCTCACCCGCGGTCGCCGCAACACCCTCGCGCTCGCGAGCGTCGACACGAATGCGCCACCGGCGCCTACCGCCACCACCGGCCAGGCTCGTTTCGAAACGCCATGCCGCAGCCGCCATGCCTTCAACGTGCTCGCCCCGAAGATCACCGGCAGTCCGGCATGCCAGGACAGCGCGGCCGCGTCGACGCGCGCGAACCCGGCTGCCCGCGCGACCGTCAGTGTCGCGCCGTTGCGCGACACGCCTGGGATCAGCGCCGCCGCCTGGGCGAGGCCGAGTGCTAGTCCATCGCGTAGGTCGGCCTCATCGTAACGACGCGTTCCCCTCGCGCGCCCCTCACCCCTAGCCACGGTTTCCTGGCACCCGCGGTCATCCTCTCGCCCGGCGTTCCTGTATCGCCCGGGGCGCAGGTCGGCGAGCGCCATCGCGACGCCCCCCGCGATCAGCCCGCCCACGATCGAGCGTGGTCCGCCGAGACGCCGCTCGATCGGGCGCTCCAACGCGTATCCCGCGAGCACGGGCGGGGCCAGCGACAGCGCGATCACGGCGATCCGCTGCCGGTCCAGCGTGCGTACCGCCTCGCTCAGCTCTCCGCGCATGTCGATCGCCAATGCGGCTCCCGCGCCCGCGTGCAGGGCGACCTCGAGCGACTTGCGCAACTCGGGATCCAGCTCTGTGTAGGACCATCCCGCAAGCCACGAGATCAGGGCCGTGTGAGCCGAGGAGGAGATCGGAAGCAGCTCGGTCGGACCCTGCAGGAGTCCCAGCGCCAGGGTCTGGCACAGCGATAGCGACGGCGGGCTGTCAGCCTGTCGCATCGACGGCCGGCTCGCCAGTGTCGTCACGGCCTCGACGCCGGCGGATGACCGCGTAGACGATACCCAGGACCACGAGTGCGACCACTGCGTAGTCGACGTACTCCAGCCCCTTACGCACGTTTGTCCATTCGTCGCCGACCGCTTCTCCGACGAGCGCCAGTCCCAGCACCCAAGGTATGCAGCCCGCGAGTGTCAGCACTGTGAAGCGTGCGAACGGCACCTTCGCGACGCCGGCCGGCAACGAGATGAACGTGCGCACGATCGGCAGCATGCGACTGAAGAAGATCGCCGGATCGCCGTAGCGCGCAAACCAGCGGTCCGCCCAAGCGATGTGACTGGGCTTCAGGTGCAACCAGCGCCCATGCCGTTCGACCAGCTCCACGCGCCCGGCTCGGCCGATGCCGTAGGCGATCCACGAGCCGACGAGGTTCCCGAGCACACCCGCCGCAACGATTCCGACCAATGTCAGATGGTGGTGTGCCGAGCTCCCACCCGGATCGGCGACGGCAAAGCCGGCGAACAGCATCGTGGCCTCGGACGGAATCGGTATGCACGCGCTCTCGGCGACCATCAGCACGAACACGGCGGGCAGCCCCGCGTCGCGCACGAAGTGCCAGGCGAGGTTGACCAGCGATTCGGAGATCGAGGCGAGGACGAGCATTCGCGGGCCAACGATACCGGCGTGTTGGGTGGCGTGCCTTGGGTGGTGTGGCCCTCTAGCCCGCGCGTGGCCATTCTGGGCGGGCGGTTCGCATGAGGCACATGGCTCCGGAGCTCGAGAGCGCGGCCCGGACCGTTACCGTCTCGCTGGCAATGCGCGTCTGGATCGACCTCACGAACAGCCCGCACGTGCTCGTCATGCGTCCTGTGATCGAGCGCTTGCTCGCCGATGGTCACGACGTGCGCGTGACCGCCCGCGACTTCGCGCAGACGCTCGAGCTGTGCGAGCGCCTGCACATCGATCACACCCCGATCGGACGCCACCGGGGGGAGCGACTGGCGGCCAAGTTCGGAGGTCTGGCGTCGCGCTCTACCGCGCTTGTGCGTTGGGCTCTGGCCGACGTCCGGGCCGCGGGCGGCACGCGCTTTGATATCGCGCTCGGGCACGGCTCCAATGACGTGTCCGTAGCGGCCGCCACGTTGCGGATTCCCTCATCGACGATGTTCGACTACGAGTGGGCATCGGTCCAGCACCATGTCAACTGTCGCTTGGCGCGAGCGGTCGTCGTGCCCGACGCGATCCCTCGGGAGCGCCTGCAACCGTATGGCGCGGAGGGCAAGATCCGACCGTACCCGGGTCTCAAGGAGGAGTACTACCTCGCCGACTTCACACCCGACTCGGCGGTGCTCGCCGAGCTGGCGCTCGAGCCCGAACGCCCGCTCGCGGTGATCCGCACGCCGCCGGAGGTGTCGCTGTATCACCGCTTTGCCAACGACCTGTTCGCCGATGTGCTCGCCTGTGCCCGCGACGCTGCCGCCCGCGACGGAGTGCAGGTCGTGGTTCTGCCTCGCACCGCGCCCCAGCGGGCTGAGCTGGGCTCGGTCCCGGGCTTCGTCGTCCCGCCCCACGCGATCGACGCTCAGTCGCTGATCGCCCACGCCGATCTTGTGATCTCCGCTGGAGGCACCATGAACCGTGAGGCGGTCGCGCTCGGAACGCCCGTCTACACGACTTTTGAGGGCCGCCTTGGCGCGGTCGATGAGCGCCTGCTCTCCGAACGTCGCCTGCGCAAGCTCACCGACCCCGATGAGCTCTCTTTCGCCAAGCGCGCCCCTGACGCCATCCCCCCCCGAGCGCGCCGCGATCCCGACGTGCTCGTCGAGCTGCTGCTCTCTCCGCT
>Ga0193728_1002004_pt1 | contig 10529 bp, 8 predicted proteins | sample U1c1metaG_FD_143037 | JGI IMG/M metagenome (GOLD analysis project Ga0193728, IMG submission 143037) | Soil microbial communities from a riparian zone of the East river system, Colorado, United States - U1c1 | ecosystem: Environmental > Terrestrial > Soil > Riparian zone | place: USA: East River... | reverse complement strand
CAACCTGATGTTGATCGAGGATCTGATTGCACGCCGCCCCGACATTCGCTTATTGAGTGCGAAGGACGCCGATGGCGGCATCGAGATTGCCAGGAACGAATTGCCGGATGTGATCTTGATGGACATTAATCTGCCCGGCATCAGCGGCATCAAAGCGCTGAAGATCCTGGCGCGGGATCCGAGAACCGCGCTGATCCCCGTGGTTGCACTCAGTGCCAATGCCATACCCCGCGATATTGAGAAGGGCTTAGAGGCTGGATTCTTCCGCTATCTTACCAAGCCGATCAAAGTGGAGGCCTTCATGCACACGCTTGATCTGGCATTGGAGTTTGCAAAAGGCACGGCCGACCCACACCGGGAGCAAATAACTTGATTCTCAACGCGACAGATATTCGGAGTGCCGGCATCTTGATAGTGGACGATCAAGAATCCAACATCACTTTGCTCGAGGAAGTTCTGGCTGAGGCAGGCTACAGCCACGTTACCTCGACGATGAGTCCCCGCGATGTAGATGCGCTTCATCGACGAGATAATTACGATCTGATTTTACTCGACCTTCAAATGCCCGATATGGATGGTTTTCAGGTGCTGTCTGCTCTTAAAGCCAACGCATCTGAAAGCTATGTTCCGGTTATCGTGCTCACCGCGCAGCCGTCTCACAAGCTTCGCGCACTGCAGGCGGGCGCAAAAGATTTTATCAGCAAGCCCTTTGACCTGATCGAAGTGAAGACGCGCATCCGCAACATGCTCGAAGTGCGGTTACTCTACAAAAAACTCGCCAACTACAACAAGGAACTGGAACAGGCAGTGAAAGAGCGCACCGCTGAGCTGCGGGAGAGTGAATCTCGGTACCGCAGCCTCGCGGAACTAGCGTCCGATTGGCATTGGGAGCAGGACGAGAACGGAAGGTTTACAAAGGCCACGGGGCCGGTCCTCGAAATGCTCGGCATCGAAGCTGATCCGTCGTCGGAAGGCGCTGCTCATCGGATGAATGGTTGGAACGAAAGCGAGCGAGAAGCACTTAAATCGAAGATCTCCGCCCGGCAGCCATTCTTGGAATTCCTCTTCACTCGCGTCAACATTGACGGTTCGCGGCAATGTTTTCATGTGAGCGGCGAGCCGATGTTTAACCAATCGTGCGCCTACATAGGGTATCGCGGCATCGGCATGGAGATAGTGCGAAGGTCATAGGGTCCCTGCAGCCGAAACCACCATGGCAGACCTACACAGTCCCAGCAACAATTATCTGCTCGCCGCGCTACCAGCCGCGGACTTCGCGCGGCTTGCGCGCCACTTGGAACTGGTTCCGATGCTGCTGGGCGAAAGCCTATCCGAGCGAGGCGATCACTTGCTGCATGCTTACTTTCCCACCACGGCCATTGTTTCGTTGCTATATCTGATGGAGTCAGGAGAATCGACCGAGATGGCGGGCGTAGGCAATGAAGGCATAATCGGAATTTCGCTGTTCATGGGAGGCGATACAACCACGAGTTCCGCCGTCGTGCGCACCGCGGGGCACGGCTATCGGATACCCAGTGCGGTGGTGAAGGCGGAGTTTCATCGCGATGGGCCGATGCGCGGATTGCTGCTGCGATATACCTCGGCGCTCATCGCACTGGTGTCCCAGACTGCGGCCTGCAATCGCCATCATTCAATTGAACAGCAGCTATGCCGCTGGCTCTTATGGACCCTCGACCGATCGCCTTCGAATGCCCTGCTCATGACTCACGAACTCGTCGCCAACTCGATCGGAGTGCGCCGAGAAACCATTACGGCTGCTGCCGGCAAATTGCAGCGCGATGGCCTCATCAGCTACCGGCGCGGCCATATGGCGGTTTCCGAGCGAACGGGTTTGGAGGCTGGCGCTTGTGAGTGTTACGCCGTCGTCAGGAACGAATCCCGTCGCTTGCAGCCCAACGCGCGGTACCCCGAAATCGCGCGGCCTCGGCTCTGATTTCATGCGAAGTGATCCTGCACTTCGGCGTCAAGCGCGCAAGTCGCTCAGTGGTCGCCGGGATGGTAGTCGGCCTCGACATTTCCGGCGAGCTGGCTTTGGGTGAACAGCACCGGTTTGGTCTTCATGGCCACGAACAGCGGCGTCTGGTCGGCGTAGTGGGGCGAATGGGAATCTACCGTGGCGGAGCCGAACTGGTTGATGCTGTCCGAGGATAGGGCGCCGGTCTTGTCCCAGGTGACGAACATGATGAAGGTATCGCCCGCCGTCGCGGTTAGGCTGCCGTCCAGCTGCGCAACGCCATAGACGGCGCGATAGATGTCCGGCCCGCCGTCTATGGCCAAGTCGAGATTGCCCCTGCGGATGCGGTTGACCTGGCCCCACTCCGGATCGATGCGGCCGAAGTGATTCTTCAGGGTCTTGATGGCGTGGCGCAGGGCCTCGATGGGCGGCACGTCGGGATGGCTGTCCGAATGCGTGGCTTCGGCGCGCATCAGCACCGCCAGCGCCGCCGCCCGGCTGCCGACATTGGTGCGCCGGTCCCAGCCCTTGAGCAGCGCCTCAGCGGCACTCAAGTCAGTGTCGGAACCCGGATCGATCTTGACCACTTCGGCGATCTCCCGGGCGATGTCGGAGCGGTCGCTGTAGGCAATATCAAATTTGTAATTGCGGAACGCTTCGGCGGTGATGGCCGCGTCGGCGCCGAAAGTTTCCTGGGCGCGATATGCTCTGTTGGTCATGTCGGTCTGAATGCCCATGGAAGGGCTGAAGTCGGCGGGCTTCAGCGCGTCCTCAACTCCCGTGGCTTCAAACGGCGTGTTGTTGGAGTTGAACACATAGCCAGACTTAGGATTCCAGATCTGCGGCACGCGCTCGAAGGGCAAATAGCCCTGCCAGATCAAGTCGGACCGATCGCCGGGCTGGACCTGCGTCCAGTCCCGTCCCTCGGCGCGGACGGGGAACAGGCCGTTGTACACGTAGCCAATGTTCCCCTTCTCGTCGGCATAGAGGTAGTTGATGCTGGGCAGGGCCTGCAGGCGCATGGCCGCCAACCATTCGTCGCGGTTGGCCGCCTTGTTGAGGCGATAGTACTGCAGCGACTGGCGCGCCTCGCCCATACCGGCGTAGCGCACCGCGAACATTCCGTGGTCGGTTTTGAGCACCGGTCCCTGGACCGACCACAAGAGTGGGCGATGCACCGTCCAGAGCAGCGGCCCGAAGATCTTCACGCGAATGGCCGCATCGCCCCTCTCGAAATTCTTCCACTGACCATCCAGTCTGTACTGGTCCGCATTGGCGGGGTTCACATCCAGCCGATACACGGTTGACACGTTGGGGGCGTTGACGGTGTTGGCCCAGCCCAAGTGGGCGTTGTGGCCGTGAAGCATGAAGGGAGAGCCGGGGAAGAAGCCGCCGGCGACGTGCCAGCCCTCGCCGGAATCGAGCACCGCCTCGTACCACGCCACCAGCCCCGCGTAGGGCTGGTGCGAATTGACCAGTAGGCGCGTGGCGCCGTCCGCCGACTTCGAGGCCGCCACGGCGATGCCGTTGGAGCCGATCGGCAGGGATCCGGTGATGCTCATGGCGACTCGACTCGCCTTCGGCGCAGGCGCCATGATCTTCCCGATCACATGATCGAGGCCATAGAAGAAGGGCGTGCGGAACACGAACCCGGCGGCCACGTCCTGGCCGGTCATCGGCAATAGGCGCCGCTCAACATTCTGCGGGTGCAGGGCGGCGTAATAATTGACCCCGTCGGCATAGGCCTGCATCACCGCGCGAGCATCGGCCGGCAGAACGGTGTCGTATTGCGACGCCACGGTCTCGCGTACCTTCAACAGTCGCACCAGATAGTCCGTCACCGCCCCCTTGGCGCCCACGACGCTTGCCAGCTGGCCGCGCGCGGTGAGCGCCGCCTCTTGGATGGTGGCGAAATCGTCCTCGGAATGCGCGAAGCCCAGTCCGAAGGCCACGTCCGGATCGGTGGGGCCGCTGATGTGCGGCACGCCATAGTGGTCGCGCTGGATGCGGGCGTGATAGCGCGCGGCCTGAGCGATCAGGATCGCGCGATCCGGCGCCGGCGGCTGGCTCCACCGATCCTGAGCGATCACTGCCATCAGACCGACAAGCACCAGAGCCGCCAGCGCAGCCGCGCCGATCTTCAGATACCGCATGAGGCGTTTTCTCCCGACATTATTGGTGGGGCTCGCGATTTTTGTCGCGGCCCCGGTGAGGTGATCTCATTCTACGGTATTGCTACAAACGAATTATCCGAATGCGGAATAGTGACGCGCGGGTCTTCTATACTGGGGTGGCGATGCAAATCACTGCCATAAGACAGTTGCGCAAGCCACACGGTGCGATGGCACGCAGGGTCTCTCGCTGTATGTGCCAAAACAGAAAATCCATTTTCTGAGAGCAACGATCGATATTCCGATTCCGCCAAGCTGGCGTGATAAAGCGGATCGCCTTCGTAACTTCCAATCGCTTCGCCGTACTCAGGACCGCTAGTAAAAAGAAGTAATGCTCCGGAGGCAGAGTGCTGCCTATAAACGGAAAACATTCGGCGTTGATCATCGTGCCCGAGATGAAAGAAACTGTCCCAGGCGACGAGGCCGCGAAACGTCCGTCCCAGGGAGATCTTGCGCATGTCTCCGACAAGCCACTCGCTTCCCGGAAACCGCTCACGACAGAGCGATATCATGGTTTCGGATGTGTCGAGGCCCGTCACGTTGAACCGTTGCCCGATCAAGTATTCCGCAACTGGTACGCCGCCTCCACAGCCTAGGTCGAGAATCGAAGCTGCCGCAGGCATATCGGAGCAGAAACGGTCAAGCCAGGTCTTTTCAGCCTTAGGCTCGCGCCGCCGGGCAGCATCCCAATGCCGAGCGTGCCGTTCATAGAGGTCAATAACCTGATCCGCTAATTCGGACATATTTACTCATCGTAGCCAACATTCTTGCGCCTTGATACCGCTCCAAAATCTGTGGCATTCCGTTGAATGCGGGCGAACGCCCGACCCCCTGGTTCGAAGTCGCATAGATGATTTTATAGGTTCTTAATTTTCAACCACATAGCAGACCCGCCCTCACTCGAAATAGGCACCGTAGCGCATGAAAGGGCATCAAACGCGACGTTTTCGCAACGGTGCCGATCTTCTGGTTTGACGATGCACGCGTGTCTCCTATACTGGAGCGGCCATGCCGACCAACGCCATAAAATTGCCAGCCGCCCTTGAGAAATTCGTGGCCTCTCAAGTACGCGAGGGGACGTATCGCAGTCGCGAAGCCGCCATCGTAGCGGCCGTCTCGCATCAAAAGCGTCGCAGCGAGCAGCTCGCCTGGTTGCGGTCGGAATTCCAGAAAGGCCTCGACTCCGGGCCAGCTGTTGAATTCGATGTTGAAAAGATTATCCAGCGCGGTCGTCGCCGGCTTGCCGCTCGCGCCCGCCGGGCTCGGAGCTGATGCCGCGTCGAATAGACGCGCGGCCCGTGTTTTCCCGCAAACGGAACTACCTCTCGTCATGCTTGCTCAAGTAGCTTAGGGATCTAGGCCGTTGCCGCGTCTTCTTGCAGCCGATTTGCTCAGGCGTATCAGGCTAACAAAACACGACTACCGGGCTATCTGCGGAATTGTAGGTAGTTATCATGGCTCAGTGGTCGCGGCGAATCTTGATTCGGTTTACCAGCGCTTCCCAGCGGTAAATGCAACGCGTGCGGAGTTCTATACGTCACTGAGTGACGGGAAGTGCATATTTACGCACACGCGTCAGATGGCAACAGCAACCCTGGTGTGGGACGTCGCGCATCTTCTCGGGCACATGTTTCAATGGAGTATGACAGCGCAAGAGGCGCGACAGCGCGGCCTGCGGTATTACGGAGCGCGTGCGCGCCGACTGGCGATTCGCGATTTCCAGGGAGCCTCCTCTGAGGTACTGAAACGCGTGCTGCAATATGAATTCGAAGCCAATCGCTTTGCTTACACGGCGTTGCTTGAGATTCGAGGTGAGGATTCGCACAGTCCGTTCGCGGCGGCCGTAGCCGACTATGTGGCGCACGATCTGGCGTTCATAATTAACTACTATCTGAGACGCAGGCCGGCACGCATCGGAAATGCAGCTCATGAATCGGTGTTGGGCCCCGGGTTAGCTGCTATCCGCAGCAAGCTCGGCGTTGTGGCGCTCCCCGACCCAAAGACTTTCAGATTTCACTCCTTCAACCTTCTCAGCGTACCCGTCGTTCACGATTAATCCTGGTCTCGGCTCGCTGCGGTGTCGAGAGTGTCAGCACAGGCGCAAAGATCATCGACTACCTTCGATTCGCCACCGCCGCCCGCAGTAGCCGCAATCGAGCATCCAGCTCCTCCGGTGCCATAGACGCATATTTTTGCGGCAGCATCCGCCGACTACTGGATTCGAACACGGCGAGCAACTCCATGTATTCGAGCAACTCGGTATCGCGACTGGGAAAATAGTCCTTGATCGCCGCGATAAAATGACTGCTTTCGACCATGGCGTCTGCGCCGGCATCACCCGCTGCCAACTCATTTGCTGACAACAAGACGGCTTCGACATCCGCGTTGCTGTAGCCAATCATCTTCTCGGAGAACTCCGACCGTATGGTCGAAAAATCAACCTTGGTCGCGATCGAGTTCTTGCGCAGCTGTGCCGCCACGACCGCCTCCACTTCGGCCGCTGTCTGTGAGTATAGGAAGGGTATCTTTCGATCCAGCCGCCCTGCCCGCTTGATATCCGAATCAAGTTTGTCGGGTCGATTTGTCATCAGCAAAAACAAGATGCGCCCACGATTGCTGGTATCCGACATGAATTCCTTGATGCGCGCGATCACCCGGGAAGAGGTACCACCGTCCCCCTCTTCGTCCGAACCACCGAAAGCCCGATCACCCTCATCGATAATCACGACGACCTGGCCGATCGCCTGGATGACACCAAGGATTTTTTCGAGATTGCCTTCCGTTGCTCCGACCCACTTGGAACGGAAATTCTTGAGCTTGATCGTCGTCAGCCGGCATTCTTTCGCGAAGGCTTCTGCTACAAAGGTCTTGCCCGTACCCATTGGCCCGGTAAACAGTATGCCCATGGGCACACGGCTCACGCGTCCTTCGCGAATGTTCTCGGCAACGGCCGACAGCTCACTCTTGACTTGCTCCATGCCGCCGACCACTTCGAACCCGTGGGCCGGCTCGACGAATTCGACGAGGCCGAAGCACTCCCGCTCCAGGATCTCCCGCTTGCGTCCGGAGATCAGCCGATCGGCTTCCGTGTGAACGTCCTGCGTGGCGTCACCCGGTGCCGCTGCGGCAACACCCTTGCCGGGCGCCAAAAGCTTCTCGAGGTCTTCACGTGACAGGGCTGCCGTCAGCGCTGCAAGTTTGTGCGCTCGAGCGCCGACGTCCGGACCGGCGCCGAGGAGGCGCACGATGAACGCTTCTCGATCGGTTCGAGACTCGAGCGCCGGAGCTGGGGGTGCGAGGATGGAGAAAATCTGGATCGCCTTCAGACCCGCCGTAATAGTTGCGTAGCGAGTGAGGTCATTCTCCGACAGTTGCGGATCTGCCAACTTCGCAACGGCGCGCCGAGCCTCGAAGTCCGGCATAGGTACACGCACGACCGCCACCCTCGGATTCGCCACCAGTTTCGGCGAGAGGTCCGTCAGATTCTCGGTAATGAGAATGACCAAGTTGTCGCCCTTATCGATCGCAGGCAGAAACGACCAGCGATGCAACGTTACAACCGCCGCGCGATCGGCATCGGCCTGGAAGGCTGGGTCGCCGGCCGGCGCAAGGGCATCGCCATACTCGAGCACGACTGCCGTCCGGTTGCCTGCGACCAACAGTCTCTCGAGCCCAGCCAGCGCCTTGTCCTTCTCCCCTGCTGCCGCCAGGTCCTCGTCCGGTTCGACGCCCGGAGCGCGCTTTGCAAAATGGCCGCCGGTCGCCACATTGTAGGTAACGATCGTATCCTTGGTCTCGCTCAGCAGCACGTCTGTCAGAAACGCAGATAGTGACCGCAGGCCGTCATGCACCACCGCGTCGAATACATTTCCGTGCAGCACGAACATCGAGGCCTCGCCTCGCACGTACCGCCGCCGAAGATCCTCGGCCCACGCCGGCAGTACTCGAATGGGCCGCAGCTCAGGCATCGTTGTCCAACCGTCCTATGATTTTTTCAGTGTCTCGCGTCGTCTCGCGAATCGCTTCGACTCCGTCGAGAAGTTCATCGAGCTGACCGGAAAGTTCTCGAGGCGACTGCATGGTGACGATCTGTTCGACAAGTAGCTGAAACGAGTTCTCGATCAGATCGAGTTGACCGCGCGCGACCTGAAGGTAGTGCCTGATTTCATCGAGTTTCGCAAGGCGCTTGTCCGTGACGTCGATGTTTTTCTGCGCAATCTGGGCTTCTTGGTCGTCCACCGCCCCAGCTTTCGCGATCAGTCCGTACCGCTTTCGGTCACGATTCAGTTGATCGGTGTCGACTTGCTTCAGATAGCCCTCGTACCGTTGGCATGTCACCGACATATCCAGAAATGCCGTAACCAGTCGGTCGGTCTTTCCTAGCTCATTGCGGAGTAGGTCCCCGGCAAACGAAGGATTCTGCGCCGCTAGCCGGTGGATCTCCGCTTGGCGTTCGACCAGAGCCTCAACGCGCGCCCGCGCGTCTCTTTCCAACGGTTGCATTCGCTGCTCGCGTTCGGCGGCCGCAAGTGTGCCGCTCAGCTTCTCAAATTTCGGATCCCATAAGAGGCGGCGGAGGAGCGATGAGTCGGGCGCGTGCAAAATCCACAATGCCTCTAGCCCAAGCGTCAGAACCGCGAGGAGCGGGTTTATGGTCAGAGTTGCGACAGCGAGTCCGCCGCACAGCAGCGACAGATTGTAGGGATTCGCGAACGCCATTCTAAAATACGGGGGCTCAGCGCCGGGCCGCTCCCGTGTCGGTTCCTCAGCCGCCAGATTGTCCGGCCTCCGAGCGTCAACTTTTCCTGCGGAGGGCGCCATCATCGGTGGCGTCGCGGTCGGGGTCGTCGATTGACGTGTCCGCGGCGGCGTCTGCGGGGTTTGACTGGTTCCCACCGTGATTGGCCTACGCGGCAGGCGCGGATGCGTAGAGCAGATCCAAGAGCTGCTTCTCTACCGCACGAAACTCCGCCCCCGACTTGAGTGCAATGTCGCGCCGCGCGAAAGCCGGTACATCGACCCTGTGCAGGATACGGGCCGGCCGCGGAGTCATGACGTACACCGTCTCTGCGAGGTAGACGGCCTCGGAGACATCGTGAGTAACGAACAGAATTGCGTGATCCTCGGCCTGCGAGATATCGAGCAGCAAACTCTGCATACCCCATCGGGTCTGCGGATCGAGCGCGCCGAACGGCTCATCCATCAGCACGACGCGAGGTTTGTTGATCAGCGTGCGCGCGATGGCGACGCGCTGTTTCATGCCGCCGGAGAGATCCTTGGGGTAACGATCGGCAAACTCGGCGAGACCCACGGCCTTCAAATATTTGTCCGACTGTTCGCGACGCTCATCCGCTTCGACGCCGCGCATGCGCAGACCATATTCCACGTTCTGCCGCACCGTGAGCCATCCGAACGAGGTGTACGCCTGAAAAACCATGCCGCGGTCGCGGCTCACGTCGACGACCGGCTGTCCTTCGAGCAAAATCTCGCCTTCCGTCGGCACGATCAGGCCGGCAACGGCTTTCAGTATCGTCGACTTTCCGCATCCGGACGGACCGAGAAACACTATGATCTCGCCGGTTCCCGGCCGGTCGACGACGTCAAAGGAGACGCCGCGCACGGCCTCGATGCTCGCGCCTTCCCGGCTGCGATACGTCACATGTAGATTCTGCACGCGCAGTTTGGGGGCCGCACCCGCGAGATCCGGCTTGTAGCTCGGCTTCACGCTGGCGCCGTCGGCGACCGTTACGGCGACCGTCCCCGGCTCGCCAGCGGTTGGTGTCTCCTTGCGCGTATCGCGGTCGTTCATTCGGTCTCTTCCCGCCAGCGAAACATGATCGTCGACGCCGAGCGGATGAGAAAATCCGTCAACAGTCCGATCCCACCAATAACGATCAGTCCCGCAAATGACCACGAAGCCTTCTGATGAGTCCGGGCGAGTTCCACCATGTAGCCCAGGCCATGCTCCGGATTGACGGCCTCGGCGAGAATGACATAGGTCCAGGCGATGGCATTCATGACTCGGAAGGAATCGAAGATTTCCGGCAGTGCTCACCACTTGTACTTTGGTCGCCCCCAATGTCCGTGCGGTCTGCACGAGTTCCTCCGGAACCGCGTGGACCGCCGAGACCACAACCGGCAACAGATAGACGAAAACGCCGAGAAACAGAAAGGCGATCTTTTCCTGCTCGTAGATCCCGAACCAAAGGATCAGGAGCGGAATAAATGCCGAGATCGGCATGTAGCGCAAAGGCGCCATGATAGGTTCGAAAACTCGGTACACGGCATCAAAAGCGCCCATCAGAATGCCGAGCGGCAGCGCCAATCCCGCTGCGAGCAGAAAGGCAATGGCGATCCGGCGAAACGACACTAGAATCGCGCCA
>Ga0193728_1002003_pt1 | contig 10538 bp, 7 predicted proteins | sample U1c1metaG_FD_143037 | JGI IMG/M metagenome (GOLD analysis project Ga0193728, IMG submission 143037) | Soil microbial communities from a riparian zone of the East river system, Colorado, United States - U1c1 | ecosystem: Environmental > Terrestrial > Soil > Riparian zone | place: USA: East River... | reverse complement strand
GGCCGGGACCGCTATGTTTCGACACGCGGAATACCGGCGTTGCGCGCGGCCATTGCTAACTATTTGAGGCGCACCCGACGATTGGAAGTAAGCGCCGAAGAAGTCTTGGTAGCTCCAGGTTGCAAAATGGCGTTGTCTCTGGCGATGATGGCGCTTATTGAGCCTGGGGATGAAGTTCTGTATCCCGATCCGGGTTTCCCGATTTATCCTTCGTTTACTCGCGGACTGGGGGCTAAGGCGATTCCGTTTGGCCTAGAAGAAAAAAATAATTTTCAGCCGGACCTTCAAGAGATCGAAGCGAAGATCACGCCGCGCACGAGCGTGTTGATTTTTAATTCTCCCAATAATCCTACAGGCACGGTATTCAGCCGGCAGACGCTTGAGCAACTCGCGGACTTAGCGCGCAAGCATGATTTGTGGGTTCTGGCTGACGAAATTTATGCCCGCATTGTGTTTAACGGTGAATTTGTCTCCATTCGCTCGCTGCCCGGGATGGCCGAGCGAACCATCATCATCGACGGTTTCTCAAAGAGTTTTGCGATGACCGGGTGGCGTCTGGGATACGCCGTGGCGCCGAAACATGTGGTGGACGCCATGGATCTGCTGGTGCTCAATACTTTTACGTGCGTCGCGGAGTTTACTCAAGTTGCGGCCATCGAAGCGCTGCGCGATTCGACCAACGCGGTGGACGCCATGGTTGCGGAATATCGCAAGCGCCGCGATCTATTCGTGGCGAGATTGAATCGGATCCTCGGATTTCGATGCCAGATTCCTGACGGATCTTTTTATGCGTGGGTCAATGTGGAAGATACCGGCCTCGCGGCCGAAGAAGTCGCCAGATTATTACTCGAGGAAGCGGGGGTCGCTGGTATTGCGGGGGCGGCATTCGGGGCCGGCGGCAAAAATTATTTACGGTTTTCGCTAGTTAGCGCTCGTCATTCTCTGGAAGAGGCGCTGGACCGTATTACGCGCTTGTCGGTGCGCTGGCGCGCGACCGTTGCGCGGTAGCATAATTCTGACCCGTGTATAGTGAACTTCCAGCACTGATGACCGCTGGCGTTCTGGCTTTTCAGATAGCGGTCAAAAGGAAAAGCCACAAATGAAACATTTGATTCATGCCATGATCTTAACTTGCCTGACTCTTGCGGCCGCTGGCATGGCCGGCGCTCAAGCAAAACCTGTTGCTGCGCCCGCGGAGATCGCGAAAGTCTACGAGCACTTGCTCCCACAGATCGACAAGATCGCTATCTACGATAATCATTCGCACGCCACTTTCCCGGACGATTCGGACATGGACGCACAATCCGCTCCTCCGGATGAAAGCGCGGTCATACGGTTGCGCGAAGATAATCCCGAATTCGTGGCGGCTGCCAAATCGCTTTTCGGCTATCCCTACGACGATTTTTCCGCCGAACACGCGAAATGGCTCATCGATAAAAAGAAAGCTGCGGAAGCTTCCGGCAGCACTGCGTACTGGGACAGCATTCTCGATAAGCTCAACATCGAAATCTGCCTTGCGAATCGTGTGGCGCTGGCTCCCTACCTGAATCCGAAGCGATTTCACTGGGTTTTCTTCGTCGATTCATTTCTTTATCCTTTCAACAATCGCGACCAGTCCGCAAAAAACGGCGATCTTGGGGTGTACATCCCGCTGCAGGAAAAAGTTCTGCAGCGCTACGAAAAGCAGGAAGGCCTCAGCGCTCCGCCCAGCGATCTGGCCGGCTACGAATCGTTCGTGCGCCAGACGCTGGCCGACAATCAGAAGAAGGGCGGCGTGGCCATGAAGTTCGAGGCCGCGTATTTCCGGTCGTTATATTTTGCCGATCCGCCGCGTGAGAAAGCCGAGGCGATCTTCAACAAGTATCATTCCGGCGGCGTTCCCAGCGAGGAGGAATACCGCACCTTCCAGGATTACATCTTCCGCGTGCTGATCGATCAAGCCGGCAACCTTCACCTGCCGGTGCATTTTCATAGCGCGGTGGGCATCGGAGACTATTTCAGCCTGCGTAACGGCAATCCGCTCAATCTGGAAAACGTGCTACGGGATCCGCGCTACAAAAACGTAACATTTGTGTTAATCCACGGCGGGTATCCTTACAACCTGGAAATGATCTGGCTCACCGCAGCGAAAAACGTGTACACCGATTCTTCGCTGATGGGTTATTACGTGTATCCCTCCGAATTGAAGAATATTTTGAAACAGTGGATATCCCTCTATCCCGAAAAAATCATGTTCGGGTCCGACGCATTTCCGTTTAATGATGCCGTGGGCGCGGAAGAGACGTTTTGGCTCGCGGTACGCTCGGCGCGCACCGCAGTCGCGGAGGCGCTCGCCGAGTTGGTTGCGGAAAACGCCATCACCGAAGCGAAAGCGCTGGAGCTCGCACATATGTATCTGCACGACAATGCCGCCAAAATTTACGGAGACAAAAAATGAGCAATACGGAGCTGAAATATCTGGCCTGGAAGGACGTGCAGCGCGAGCACCTCAATCCGCACATCGACCGCGAAATGGTGGTAGGGGATCAAATTATGCTGGCGCGCGTGCTTATGAAGAAGGGCGCCCACGTTCCACTGCATCACCATCACAACGAGCAGGTTACCTATATCCTGGAAGGCTCGCTGAAATTCAACGTGGGGGGCAAAGAAATCGTGGTGCGCGCCGGGGAAGTGCTATGTATTCCGCCAAATATGCCGCACGAAGCCTGGGCCGAGGAAGACACGGTCGATCTGGATGTTTTCAATCCGCCGCGCGAGGACTGGCTGAACAAAACCGACGACTACTTGAGACACGGCCGTTAGGTTCGGCAAGGCGCAGGGATGGATTCTGCCCCGCGAATGTGCTTATCCGGCGTGGGACCACCGCATATGTTAGTTAAAGCCATAGACAAACAGGCTCAGGGTTGTTTACCGTAGTGATTGGTTTGATTCCAGGCGTGGGGTCAGCCCTCAAGGGGAAGATCATGAAGAGGCTACTGCTGTCGTTGTTATTTGGTTGCGCCGGCGTTTGCGCTGTGCAGGCGCAGGAAAATATCTCCTCCGCGTACACAGGGGGTTCAAATGCGGCAGCCAATTTTAGCGCAACGAGCGCCGCTCGCGTGCCGCTGGTGCAGCCCTTGGCGCAAGCTGGCCCACTCTTCACAGCCGATATATTGGATTCAGCCTTTGCAAGCGCTGCTGGACCGGCGACGGTAACTACCGCGCTGGCTCTTCCGATGCCCGCGCCGAACGCCGCTGTAGGCGACCCTGCCGCAGAACCTTTCCCAGCAGCTTCCCCAGCACCTCGCCCAAAGTTTATATACAGCGATCGCGATGATTTCCGCTGGCAGCTTGGGTTGGGCCTTTCTTTCGAGCGCTTCCGATCTTCCATTTACAGCGCCAGCGCAGTGGGTACGACCACGAGTCTCGGATATTTCCTAAGTGATTTTCTGGGAGTAGAGGGGAATGTAAATACTTTTTTTGCTCCGACCATATGGCAGAACGAACATATCAAGCTGGTCAATTATGGAGTGGGGCCGAAATTCGCGTGGCGGCGGCCTCGTTGGGAACCCTGGTTTCACGCATTATTCGGCGGCACGCACGCGCTGCCGCAAACCGGTAACCACAACAGTAAAAATGGATTCGCGGTGCAGCTGGGAGGAGGCGCGGACTATAGGTTGCTGCCGCGTCTTTCCGCTCGAGCTGAGGTCGACTACGTGGGCACCAAGCTTTTCGGGCAGTGGCAGAACAACGGGCAGGGTACGTTGAGCCTCGTGTTTCACTTCTAACGATCAAGCTATCTGTTTATTTTTTAAACGATAGGCTTGCAAATAACAGTCTTTCAATTAGGGATGCATGATGGCCGGCACGGGCCTTCCAATGGATTTCGCGTACTCCGCGGCAAATAACGGACTGGAAGAAAATTCCTCGCTCAACTCCCGCAAAAGTCTTTGTGCCAGCGCATCTTGTTTTTCCCGCCGCGCCGCCAGGGCCAGCATAATCTTTGCGAAGGGTCGCAGATACAATCCGGAATCCGCTGATTTCCCCAACTGGTGCATGCCCAGTTTTTTATCTCCGTGTACGCCGCCAAACGCGAGAAAGAAACGCATGCCGCCAGACAGGCTTCCAATAATGTAATTCGCGGAGCCCAGCGCGACGTATGCATCGTTGGCATCAGGCCTGACCGCGAGCAATTGCTTCGCGTATTGATTCGCCAATTTAAGGAGCTTTAGTGCTTCGAGGCGTTCTTTCCGCAGGATCATGTCGGCGTCAGACTCCATGCCCGCGGCCAACGTGAGGGCAAAAAGCGCCTCCGTGTCCTTGGCATTTTGTTTCAGGCGTTTATTCGCCAAGGTTCGTGTTCTTACCAACGCGCCCTGAAATTGGGACATACGACTCGGGTCGGGTTTACCGTCTATACCATTCAGGAATTTCTCTTCATTCAGGAAAAAATCGCTGGTCAACACGCCCTGGCGGTAAAACTCTTCGAAAAGGTAGCTGGCGGCGATGGCTACTTCACCAAAAGGTTCCTGCGGATGTTCCGATTCCCAGGTTGTAAATTTTTCGCGAGCCTCGGAGAATTGCTGGGCGTACAGAAGCTGGAATCCTGAGGTCAGCTCCGGAATCGGTGTGAATGCCGGTGCGAGTGCCTCATCGCCAGCGTCGGTATCAGCGTCGCGAACGGCGCTGGGAACAGTGTCACCATTTAAATTCTTAGCCGAATTGTTGATGGCTGCGCCCGCCGCCAAACACACCAAGAACATTACTGGGATTAGGAAATAAAAATGGAGATGCTCTATCGCGCGGCTCATGGTCGAGTCTTTAGTACGTATTTAGAACAGGCCGGGCAGGAATCTTGGTTTGCCCGCCATGGCCGACCGGTAACCGGGATCGGCAAACAATACGCGCTCTTCGGTCGAGAGCCTTTGCGCCAGCACCACAACGTGCGCTATCGAGCCCGCCAGGGCAGTGATCCACGCGGTGTGTATCAAAGGTAGCGCCAGCATCTCGGCAAAGACCGCTGCATAATTTGGATGCCGAACGAAGCGGAAAGGTCCAGATACAATTACGCCCAGTCGCGTGGAATCCACGACCTGAACATTCCAATGCTCGCCGAGCGAGCGAATCACCCACCAGCGCACGGCATTAGCGCCCAGAAATATGGTGAACATTACCGCGGCCAGCAAGGGAATAAATGGCCGATGAAGAAAAACGACCTCCACGCCCGCGCCGACGAGGACCGCGGTGTGCAGCGCGACCATCCAGCCGAAACGCGGCTCCGCCACTTTGCTGGCGCCGCGCTCGATCATGCTCGCTTGATGCCGTCTGGAGATTTGCAGTTCCACTACTCGCAAAGCCGCCACAGCGACCAGCAGCGCGAGAAAAGTTATAACCGTTACGTCCATTGCAGCAACAAAAATTCCGCGCTGAAGCCTGGGCCAAAGGCCGCCAGCAACGCGTATTCCCCAGTTTTCAGCGGGCGCTTTTCTAGCCATTCTTGAAGAATAAACAGAATCGTGGCGCTCGAAAGATTGCCAACATTGGCAAGAATATCCCACGACGGTTGGGTATCGCATTGCTTCAGACCGAGCTGCGTTTCGACATTGCCCAACAGGCGGGCGCCGCCAGGATGCAGGATCCATCCTTTGATATCCTCGCGTTTTTTTCCGCAGCGCCCCAGAAAACCATCGACCAGCTCGTTGATTTTCGCGCCAATCATTTCCGGGACATCTTTAGCCAGCAGAATGTGAAAGCCGGAGTCACGCAGATCAAAACCCATCGCGCCGAGCGAATCTGGAAAAGTATATGTTTCCGAAAATAAAATCTTAGGCCCGTGCACGGGCTTTCCTCGTACCACCACAGCTGCGGCACCGTCGCCAAATAAAATGGACGAAATAAGGTTGGCCTGGGAGATATCCTTGCGCTGAAACGTAAGGGAAGGGAGCTCCACAGCGACGATCAGGACATTTCCGCCCGGTTTCGCTTTCAAATAATCCGCAGCACGTCCCAATGCCATGGCTCCGGCTGCGCAGCCCAACTCCGTAAATGGCATGCGTCGCACATTTGGCCGAAAACCCATCAAATGGATCAGATGCGCATCGAGTGACGGAATCATGAATCCAGTGCAGGACACAGTAATGATCAGATCGATGTCCGCAGGCGCAAGGCCAGCGCGCTCCAGGCATTTCTCGGCGGCCTCGCGACCCAGTTTAATCGCGTGTTCCATGTACTCTTCATTGGTCTTGGAGAGAGCCCGCGGCTCGACGGTGTATTCGATGGGAAAAATGGAGTGTCGATTGTGAACACGCGCATTGTCCACAATGCTCATCATGGCTTCGAGCTTGCGCTCGGGAATATCAAATACCCGGCCCATGTAATATTTCACATCGTCGCGAGTGATTTTGTGGGGCGGGAGCGCGGTCGCAGTGGCGGCGATGGTGCAGTTTTCAGAACTCGAGCGTTGCTCTTCGGTGTTAGAAAGGCTCAACGAATCCCCTGTAGATAATATTGTGGCACGGTTTGTGACTAAATCGAGCCACGGTTTGGCGCAAAATTAGGATGCTGCCTGCTCCAGCATGGTTGGTGCAAGCGGTAGACTGTACATCATTACGGGCCAAAAGGAGTAGTCAAAACAACAGAGATCTCCAGGTAATGAGATGCAGGAAAGGACGTGACTCGCAGACCCGCTTGTAAACTTCTTGCAAAATCTATTTGTCAGGCGGCTCTTCGCGAGTTGTTGTTTGTGAGTTTAGCTAGTCTGGCTAGCGCGAATTTCCTGCCAACGGCGCGGGCGGCGATTGGCTTGCAAAATCTTTTTGCGCAAGCGGATCGACTTGGGAGTGATTTCCACGAATTCATCGTCGGCGATGAATTCAATAGCCTGTTCCAGGCTCAACTCGCGGTGGGGGATCAAACGGATGGCTTCGTCGGCGCTGGAGGAGCGCATATTGGTTTGCTTCTTTTCCTTGGTGACGTTTACATCCATGTCCTGTTCGCGCGAATTCTCGCCCACAATCATGCCTTCGTACACATCGATGGCCGGACCGATGAATAATTCGCCGCGTTCCTGAATATTCCAAAGCGCAAAGGCCGTGGACGGGCCGCTGCGATCGGCGACCAAGGCCCCGGTAGGCCGCAACGCCATTTCGCCGGCATAATCCGTCCAGCCTTCAAAAATGGAATGGATCAGCGCCGTGCCGCGCGTGTCGGTCAACAACTGGCTACGCAAACCAATCAAACCGCGCGAAGGAATTTTGAAATCCATGCGCACGCGGCCGGAGCCGTGATTGCTCATCTTCAACATTTCGCCGCGCCTGCTGCCCAGAGTCTCCATGATGATGCCGATGAAATTTTCGGGAACGTCAATGACCAGGCGCTCCAGCGGCTCCATCTTTTTGCCGTTCTCGTTGCGCACAACGATCTCCGGCTTGCCGACCATCAGCTCAAAACCTTCGCGACGCATGGTTTCGATCAAAATGGCCAGTTGCAGTTCGCCGCGTCCCAGAACGCGGAAAGATTCCGGAGTGTCGGTGTCTTCCACGCGGATGGAAACATTGGTGAGCAATTCTTTTTGCAGCCGGTCGCGAAGATCGCGGGAAGTTAAATAGCTGCCATCTTTGCCGGAAAGCGGGCTGCTATTCACGGTAAAGATCATGGCCAGAGTAGGCTCGTCGATTAAGAGAGGCTCGAGCGGAGCGGGTGCGAGCAGATCCGTGATGCTCTCGCCAATCTGAATACCTTCCACGCCTGCTATAGCCACCAAATCGCCGGCGGCAACACTGTCCGCGTCGTCGCGCTCCAATCCCCGGAAGGTATAAAGCTTGGTGATACGGGTGGAGGTGAGTTTTCCGTCGAGCCTGAAAATTCCGACATCTTCCCCGCGCTTCAAAGTGCCGTTGAAAACGCGGCCGATAGCAATCCGTCCCAGAAATTCGCTGTAGTCGAGGTTCATTACCTGAATTTGCAGAATGCCGTTGGGATCGCCCGGCGGCGAAGGAATGGATTTAACGATAGTTTCAAACAGCGGAAGCAAATCTTTGGAGTCATCGCCGATTTTGCGGTGCGCCACACCATCGCGCGCGTTGGTGTAGACCACAGGAAAATCCAGCTGATCTTCCGTGGCGTCCAGATCGATAAACAAATCGTAAATTTCGTCCAGGACTTCCTTGGCGCGCGCATCGGCGCGGTCGATTTTGTTGAGCACGATTATGGGAGGCAGCTTGGCAGCCAGGGCTTTTTGCAGCACGTAGCGCGTTTGGGGCAGGGGACCTTCGCTGGCATCCACGAGGAGGAGCACGCCATCGACCATGCGCAGCGCGCGTTCCACTTCGCCGCCAAAGTCGCTGTGACCCGGAGTGTCCACAATGTTGATCTTAGTGTCGTGAAAAAAGAGCGCGGTGTTTTTGGCGAGAATGGTGATGCCCCGTTCGCGCTCCAGATCGTTGGAATCCATCACGCGTTCCACGAGCGCCTCATTGGCGCGAAAAATGCCGCTTTGCCGCAGCATGGCATCCACGAGGGTGGTTTTGCCGTGGTCTACGTGCGCGATGATGGCGATGTTGCGAATATTTTGACTCATAAAATTTTAGCGTCGAGTAGCCGCGCGGCGGCCAGTCATTAAAGACAAAAATAGCTGCTGAAACAACCAGCAGCCCGGACGGTTCTCCTCATATTCTCAGGTGTGGTCGAGCTAGTTCAGTTTATCAGACCCAACGGTGTGTAACCAGCGTTCTGGCGGCTTGGCGCTTGGCCAGAACTAACAGTTTCGTTAGTTATCAGACGATTTGGGTAGCCGGTTAAGTCGATGCTGGTTGGTACTCTGGCTCAAACTTGACGGTCCCTCTGCGCGATGCTAGATTTCGCTCCTGCGCAATAAAGACGGGGGCTTTCACTGATCCGGCGTTCCAAGAAACGCAATGCTATTGGTATAAGCCGCCGCGAATTCCTGGAATATTGTCAGGCCGCCCCGCTTGCTTTCCTGCCCGCAGCGATCTCTTCGTTTCCGTTCGTGCCTTGGGATACTCCGCAAGAATCCAGTGCGCCCGGTGAATTTCATGTACATCCCCGGTATCGCGTGCCGCGAGGCATCGAAGCGATATTGCGAAAAGTGCCGGCGGGGTTTGACGAATTTGTCACCGAAAAATATCAGGATCATATTGCGGCGGTTTTTAGCGAGTGGAGTTCACAGCTTCTGCAATCTCCGCAGAATACGGCGGCAATCGAAAAAGTGGCGTCCGCTGATTTTTCCGGTCAATCACCAAAACCTAGGGCCTGGAAGCCGGTGTATGAGGGAGCTCCTTTGCAGGTATGGAAGGGGGAGTTCGGCGGCGAGGTGATGTTGCGACGACCTGATTTTCTGGCGGAATGGCTTTCCTCGACGAGCGCGTTCTCCAAAATCATCACGGCGGAGTTTCAGGTGAGTTCGATCTACGTGGCGGCGGACGCGTCCGCGCCTGGGCAATCTCAATTGCTGGAAACGGTGGTGCGTTTTGAATTGGTGGGTGCAGGACAGGGTTTCTATCGCGAACAGCGCGTGGGGAACTGGCAAATATCCTGGGGACTCTCTGGGTCACAGGCATTGACGCTCCGGAGTTGGAAAGTTCTCGAGGAGACACGCAGCCGTTCCATGTCTCCGGTGTTTATGGATGTCGCGGAACAGGCATTTGGCGGGAATCAGTCGTGCGCTTCCCAGTTTCTTCATGGCACAGATTATTGGCGAACGGTACTAGATGGCGCCAGTGGTATAGACATTTACGGGCATAATGGAATTTCCGTTGCCGATATTGATAGCGACGGGTTTGACGATCTTTATATTTGCCAGCCTGCCGGGCTTCCCAATCGTATGCTCCGAAACCGCGGGGACGGCACGTTCGAAGATATTACCGGACTGTCCGGGCTTGGAGTTCTGGAAAATACGGCGTGCGCGCTTTTCGCAGATTTCGACAACAGCGGCCGTCAGGACGTGATCGTCGTGTGTGCGAGCGGTCCGCTGCTTTTTCGCAATCTGGGCGGGGGCAAATTCCGCGCCAAGCCCGACTGTTTTCACTTTGAAAATCCGCCGCGAGGAACGTTTACCGGCGCCGCCATCGCCGATTATGACCGGGACGGCTGGTTAGATATTTATTTTTGTCTCTACGCGTTTTACCAAGGCACCGACCAGTATCGCTATCCGATGCCGTACTACGACGCTGAGAATGGTCCGCCGAATTTCTTGATGCGCAACAATCGTGACGGTACTTTTGCTGACGTTACGAGGCGATCAGGCCTTGATCAGCACAACAGGCGCTTCAGTTTCTGTTGCGCGTGGGGTGATTCCAATGGCGATCAGTGGCCCGATTTGTACGTGGTCAACGATTTCGGCCGCAAAAATCTTTATCGCGCCAATGGCGACGGCACATTCACGGACGTTGCGCCAGAAGCCGGTGTTGAGGATGTGGGCGCGGGCATGAGCGGTTGCTGGCTTGATTTTGACAATGATGGCCGACAAGACGTTTACGTCGCGGATATGTGGACGGCGGCGAGCCTGCGAGTTTCGCAGCAGGACAATTCTCCGAAAGAAC
>Ga0193728_1002002_pt1 | contig 10540 bp, 9 predicted proteins | sample U1c1metaG_FD_143037 | JGI IMG/M metagenome (GOLD analysis project Ga0193728, IMG submission 143037) | Soil microbial communities from a riparian zone of the East river system, Colorado, United States - U1c1 | ecosystem: Environmental > Terrestrial > Soil > Riparian zone | place: USA: East River... | reverse complement strand
CGGGGTTCGAGACGACGCCCTGGTTGAGCCCGACCATGCCCGTCTCGATCGCCTCGCTGACGCGGAACGCGCGGTCGAGATCGCGTGTGTAGACGTAAGCGACAAGGCCATACTCGGTGCGGTTGGCCGCCTCGATCGCCTGCTCGTCTGAGCTGAACGTCGCGACGGGCGCGACAGGCCCGAAGATCTCCTCATCGAGCAGCCGCGCGTCGTCGGGCACGTTCGCGAGCACTGTCGGCGCGTAGAAGTAGCCGCGCTCGCCGACGCGCTCGCCGCCGAGCAGCAGCTTCGCCCCACGCTCGCTCGCATCGCTGACGAGCTCGGCGACCTTCGTGCGCTGGTCTTCGTCGATCAGCGGCCCGACGTCGGTCTCGGGCTCGCTGCCGCGGCCGACCTTCAGCGCGCCCATCCGCTCGGCCATGCGCTTGGCAAACTCATCCGCGAGCGACTCGTGCACGTGGAAGCGGTTCGCCGCCGTGCATGCCTCGCCGACGTTGCGCATCTTCGCGAGCATCGCGCCGTCGACGGCAGCGTCGAGGTCAGCGTCTGCGAAGACGAGGAACGGCGCATTACCGCCGAGCTCCATCGAGACGCGCAAGACTTGCTCGGCCGACTGTTCGATCAGCCGTCGCCCGACCTCCGTCGAGCCGGTGAACGACAGCTTGCGCGTGCGCGGATCCTTCAGCAGCGGTTCGATCACCTTGCCGGAGTGCTTCGCCGTGATCACGTTGAGCACTCCCCCCGGCAGCCCGGCGTCCTCGAGGATCTTTGCGAGCGCGAGCATCGACAGCGGCGTCTGCTGCGCCGGCTTGACGACGATCGTGCAGCCAGCGGCGATCGCCGGCGCGATCTTGCGCGTGCCCATCGCCGTCGGGAAGTTCCACGGAGTGACGAACACGCACGGGCCGACCGGCTGGCGCATCGTCAGGATCCGGCCTTTGCCGGTCGTGTTGACCATGAAGCGGCCGTGAATGCGCACGGCCTCCTCGGAGAACCAGCGGAAGAACTCGGCCGCGTAGGAGATCTCAGCGCGCGACTCCTCGACGGACTTGCCCATCTCGAGCGTCATCAGCAGCGCGAGCTCGTCCGTCTGCTCGACGATCGCCGCAAACGCGCGGCGCAGGATCTCACCGCGCTCGCGCGGCGGGTGCGCGGCCCACTCGGCCTGCTTCTCGGCCGCCGCAGTGAGTGCCGCCAGGCCGTCCTCGGGCTGTGCGTCGGCGACCTCGACGAGCGCCTCGCCCGTCGAAGGATCCTCGACCGACAACGTCGCGCAGCCGCTCGCATCGCGCCAAACGCCACCGATGTAAAGCTGCGTCGGCACCCTCGCGAGCACCGCTGCCTCGGCGTCGGCGTCCGTGCTCGCAGCTTGCGTACTCATCGGTAGAGATCGGTTTCCCGCGCGCGAGGCGCAGCAAACCTTGCACTATTTGGACGAATAGACCGCCCGCATGGACGCAGCTCAGGCGCCATCAGCGCCGCTCCGAATCAAACAGGGTGCACGGCTCCGGGCGTCGCACCCGAGCGGTCGGCAAACCGCAAGCAAACAGAGCACGGATGCTGATCATGAGCTCAACCTACCACCGCACCCGCAACTGCCTGGCAGTGCTCTTCACGACGTTCGCAGCAGCCCTCGTGTGCGCGTCGGTCGCGCCGGCCGCCGACCTCGTGATCGCCGGCGGCGGCTACGGCCACGGCGTCGGCATGAGCCAGGAGGGCGCACTCGGCTACGCCGAACATGGCTTCAACTACCAGCAGATCCTCGCGCACTACTACACGGGCACGGCGCTCGGCACGGCTCCGGCCAAAACGCAGGTGCGCGTGCTGATCGGCAACAAGGTGCACAAGGTCGCGCTCGACACATACGTACGCGGCGTCGTTTCCGCCGAGGTCTCATCGAGCTGGCCGCTCGCCGCGCTCGAGGCGCAGGCCGTCGCGAGCCGCACGTACGCCTTGACGGCGCACGCCGGCGGCTCGAAGTTCGACGTCTACGCGGACACCCGCTCGCAGGTCTACCGCGGCGTCGTCGCGCAGACGCCACAGACGGACGCCGCCGTCAAAGCTACGGCCGGGCAGATCGTCACGTACGCCGGGCACCCGGCGATCACGTATTTCTTCGCGAGCTCCGGCGGGCGCACAGAGAACATCGAGAACTCGTTCATCGGCAGCGAACCTGAGCCGTGGCTGCGCGGCGTCGTCGACCAGTACGAGAAGGGCGACGAGCACACGTGGAAGACAGCGCTCAGCTTCACTGCGGCCGCCGCGAAGCTGCACGGGCTCGTGCGCGGCAGCTTCAAGGGCATCGAAGTGCTCAAGCGCGGTTTCTCGCCGCGGATCGTCTCGGCATACGTGCTCGGCTCGGGCGGGCGCACGCTCGTCAGCGGCCCTACGCTGGCGGCACGGCTCGGCCTGTACAGCACGTGGGCGTACTTCTCGACACGCGAAGGTCCGGCAATCAAGCCCGAGCCCGACCGCAGCGGCTCCTCACCGCTCGTCAGCCCGGCGCCGGCGGCCGCGCCGGCGGCGCCAAGCACAGCGACGAGCCAGGGTGGCGTTCCGTCGGCAGCTCCGGCCGAAGCGTCGGCGTCGAGTGCGTCCGCGAGCTCGGTCGGCACGGGCGGCGGGACTTCGGCGCCAGACTGACACATGTAGTTTGCATTCACAGCAAGCGGGCAATCCCCAATGAGGACATTGCTCGGCAAAGCTCGCCAACCCTCCGCATCGCCCCTCCGTCGAACGGCAGCGCTCGTCGCGGTTTGCATGGGCCTGCTCGTGCTGCCGGCACAGGCTGGCGCCGCCGACCCGGTCACGCATGCGCTCGACGTGCTCAATACGACGGCAGCACGCCAGCTTGCGCCCGTCGCACAGGCGGTCGCGGCCGTGCCGCTGCCGCCTGCTGGTACGACAGATCCCGTCGCCGGCGAGGTTACGCAGACGGCTGACGCGATCCCACAGGTAACGGCGGCGGCCGCGACAACGGTCCGCTCGAGCGCGAGCGATGCGGTCGAGCGCACGCAGGAGCCCGTAGCGTCGCCGGACGCGGCGAGCGAGGAACGCGGCGAAGCGTTGCGTTCGCCGTCGTCTCGCAGCCTGCCGGCGCCGATCGCGAGCACGGCGCCGCTTGCTCCGAGCACCCGCGCCGGCTCGGCGGCGCACGCGGCGCACGCGGCGCAGATCGTCGCAGCAGCGCGCGTGATCGTCCCGGCGGATGCCAGACGCGCCACGAGCGCGCTCACTCGCGCAACGGCAAACGTGCCGGCTGCGCACGATCTCAACGCGCGCGCCTCGCAGATCGCTGGAGCGCTGATCGAAGCCGTCGGCGGGCTCGCACGGAGCACACAGACAGCGCTTGCTGCGATCCCGACGATCGGCGTGCCGATGACGCTAGAGCCGCTCGTGGCCGCGAAAGCGACGCCCACAGCGACCGCACCGGCCGCCGCCGCCAGCCTGTCGCGATCGACGCAGCTCGCCGCCGCGTCGCCCGAAGCAACGGGCGCGACGAAATCGATCGCACCTGCCGCGCCAGACTTGACACGCCTGCCGACGGCGCTCGGCGTCGAGACGATCCTCAAGGCGATCCGTGACGTTGCACATGTGCGCGGGACATCTCCCGGGCCCACGCCCGACGCACGGGCGAGCACCAGCGTCGAGCAAGCGGCCGTCGCCGACGGCGCGCAGCCGGGCGAGCCTCGCGCGAAACCGCTGACGGCTAGCGCCGCATCCCCGTCGTCGCCGTCGCCGTCGCCCGGTGGCGTATCGCCGTCGAGCGGCGCAGCGATCGGCGGCTCGTCGCTCGCGACATACCTCGCCGTCGTCGCGCTGCTGCTGCTCGCGGGCCCACGCTCGCTGCGTCACATGCGGCTCGCGGCCACATCGCCGCGCGCCGCGCAGTTCGCGCTCATCCCAGAGCGCCCCGGCTAGCTCCCACGCGACGCGCTCAGCGCTCGCAACGCAGCGGCCATCGTGCCGTCGCGTCATTGCGTGCCAGCGCAGATCCCGGCAATTGACAACGCGGCGTAGGAGGCGCTGGCCCGCAGCGCGGGCGTGCTCCTGCCAACAGCCGCACTTGGCCTGGAAGGGAGCTGGATTCGATGCACACCGTACTTTTGCTCGGCGAACTCGACCGCGCGTCGGCGCCTACGCTGGAAGCTGAGATCGAGCGGCTTTGCGATGTAGGGATCGCGACGCTCACGCTCGACCTCAGCGGGCTCACGCACATCGACGCGATCGGCGTCGCGGTGATCGTCCATCGCCGCCGCTGGTGCGAGCGGCGCGGGTGCGAGCTGACGTTGCTCGCCGACACGCCGCTCACGCGCGATGCGTTCGCGCAAAGCAGCACAGACGAGCGCGTCCCGCTCGTCTGCGAGCGCGACGATCACAAGCTCACAACGCGAGCGAGGCTCGGGCTGGCCACAGCAAACTAATCTCCGCAGATGCCGACGACCGCGCCGCTGCTTGCCGCTGATGTCCCGTGGCTGCTCTACCGCTCGTATTTCGCGCTGCCGAAATCGATCTCCGACGACGAAGGGCACCCGGTCAACGCGCTGCTCGGAACCGTCAACGCGCTCGTCGGCTACGTCGAGTCGTGTGCGCAGGAGGCACGCCCACGGTGTGTCGTCGCATGCATGGGCGCAGAGGAGGCGGCCTACCGCGTGCAGCTCTATGCCCCGTATCACGCGCACCGCGAGCCGATGCCGATAGAGCTCCGCTGGCAGTGGGAGCGCGCGCCGGCGCTGCTCGCGAGCCTCGGCTGGCTGTCGGCCTCGAGCGACTCGCTCGAGGCCGACGACGTGATGTTCTCCTACGCGCGCGTCGAGCAAGCGAGCAAAGGACGCGCGCTGCTGATGACCGGCGATCGCGATCTCTATGGCGCCGTCAGCGAGCAGATCGCCGTACTCGAGTTGCGCAAGGGCGGCGCGTCGGGCGAGCTCGGCCCGGCCGACGTGCGCGAGCGCTACGGCATCGAGCCGGAGCAGGTCGCCGACTTCATCGCGCTGCGGGGTGACCCCTCGGATGGGCTCCCTGGCGCGCCGGGGATCGGCGCGAAGACGGCCGCCGCCCTGCTGCGCGCGTATGGCACGCTCGACGAGCTGCTCGCAGCCGCGCGCGCGCTCGAGAACAAGGTCGCACGCGACGACGTGCTGCGCCCACGAGCCGCCGCCGCGCTGCGCGAGAACGAAGCGCTGCTGCACAGCTTCCGCGAGATCGCGACGCTGCAGCTGATCGACGTCAAGCGCCCGCCCGACGCGCCGACGACCTTCGCCGCCGGCGCTGAGCACGCGCGCGAGCTCGGCATGCGCCGGCTAGCCGAGCGGCTAGAGAAGCTCGCTACGGCGTGAACTTGACGGAGATGACGTCCCCGTCAGCCATCGCGTAGTCGCGTCCCTCGAGCCGCAGCGTGCCGCGATCGCGCGCGCCTGAGTAGCCGCCGGCGTCGACGAGCTCGCGCCAGCCGATCACTTCAGCGCGGACGAAGCCCTTCTGGATGTCGGTGTGGATCTGTCCGGCCGCGTGCCACGCAGTGAGGCCGTCGCGCAGGTGCCACGACTGCGCCGGCTTCGCCTCGCCGGCCGTGAAGAAGGCGATCAGGCGCAGCAGCGCAAACGCCTCGCGCACGACGAGCGCGAGGCCCGACTCGCTAACGCCGAGCTCGGCGCGCATCGCGGCTGCTTCGTCGTCCTCGAGCTCTGCGAGCTCGGCCTCGATCCGCGAGGAGACAGCGACCGCGCGAGCGCCGTGCGACTCGGCGTGCGCGACGATCTCTGCCGGCACCTCCTCTGAGCCCTCGTCGACGTTCGCGACGAACAGCACCGGCTTGGCCGTCAGCGAGCCGAGGTCGCGCGCGGCGTTCGGCGCATCGTCGGGCACTGCGACGCCGCGCGCTGGGCGTCCGGCCTGCAGCTCGCCGACGACCTGCTCGAGCCAAGCCTGCTCGGCGACGAGCGCACGCTCGCCGCTGCGTGCCTGCCTCGTCAAGCGCTCGAGGCGCCGCTCAGCCTGCTCGAGGTCGGCGAGCACAAGCTCCGTCTCGATTGTTTCGATGTCGCTAAGCGGGTCGACACGGCCGTCGGGGTGGATCACGTTCTCATCGCCATGCGCGCGTACGACATGGACGATCGCGTCGGTCTCGCGGATGTTCGCGAGGAAGCGGTTGCCGAGGCCCTCGCCCTCGTGCGCTCCGGCGACGAGCCCAGCGATGTCGTGGAAGTCGATCGTGTCCCAGACGATCTCTGACGCGTTGACTGTGCTCGCGACCTGTTCGAGGCGCTCGTCGCGCACTGGCACGACGGCGACGTTCGGCTCGATCGTCGTGAACGGGTAGTTCGCCGCCTCGGCGCCGGCTTTCGTCAGCGCGTTGAACAACGACGACTTGCCGGCGTTCGGCATCCCGACGATGCCGATGCGCGTGCTCACGACGGCCCGCCTGCGACGAATACGGTGTCGCTCGGCAGAGGCCCGTTCGAGCTCGGAGCCGCATAGCCGTTCAGCTGGCCATTCGACGAAGGCGTCGCGTGCCCACCGCCCCCGCCTCGTGCGGCAGCGACGGCCGTGCCAAGCAGCGCACCGGCGAGCACGTCGGAGGGGTAGTGCACGCCGAGATACAGCCGCGAGTACGAGAGCCCCGCGGCGAGCGCATACAGCGGCGCGCGCGGCAGCCCGAGCCGCGAGTACGCAAGCGCACCGGCGAACGCAGTCGACGCATGCGCGCTAGGAAAGCTGAGCGTCGTCGGCGTCGACGTCAGCGCCGGGAGCCCACGCAGCTGCGGCCGCCGCCGCCGCACGGAGAACTTGAGCGCCGTGTTCAGCGCATACGTCGCGCCGACGGTCCCCGTCGCGCGCAGCCAGCGCGCACGCCGCGCGCCGTCGAGCGCCACCCCGGCACCACCGATCGCAAACCACACGACGGCGTGCTGACCAAGCCGCGAAAACCGCGCGACAGCACGCTCGCGCGAAGGCGTGTGCTCCCAGGTACGCGCGATCCTGAGCAGCCGCTCGTCAAGCGGCTGGGGCGCGCGCTTACTCAGCACGACGCGGGGTTAAAGGGTCGATGACCAAGCCAGACAAGGACGCAGCGAGCGAAATGTGCGTTCTGGGCGGTGCAGCGCCTACCCGGCAGGTGGTCGTTGGGCAAGCGAGACAAGGACGCACCGAGCGAAGTGTGCTTTGCACACGAGTGAGGGAGGACGCCGTATCGCGCCGCTCAACGGCCACCTGCTAGCCGAAGCCGACGCGGAGGTCGTCACTCTCAGAGCGCACGTAAACGACCTGCCCGAGATCGAGCCGCACGGGCCCGTCCTCACTTGAGAGCTCGTGCCAGCCCTTGTCGCTGAGCGCTTTGTGGAGCGCCTTGAGCTGGTCGTCGCTAACACGCAGCGCGAGCACCTGCCCGCCCTGAAAGCCGATGCTGATCTGCTGCTTGCTCGATGACGCCATCAGTGGTTCTCCGATCCTCTCGCCGGTTCGACGATCTCAGTGAGCACGCCGGCCGTGGCGCGGGGGTGCATGAACGCGACGCGTGAGCCACGGATGCCCGCGCGCGGCTGCTCGTCGATCAACGCGAGCCCAGCCTGCTTGAGCGCGCTGAGCGTGCCGTCGATGTCGTCGACTTGGTAGGCGACGTGGTGCAGGCCGGGGCCGTTCTTTGCGAGGAACTTGCCAACCGGCGTGTCGGCGCCGAGCGGCGCGAGCAGCTCGACGTGGTTCTCGCCGACGTCGAGCAGCACGGCCTCGACGCCCTGCGCCTCGACGACCTCACGATGCGCGAGCGCGAGCTCAAAGCCCTCGCCGTATAGCGCGAGCGCCGGCTCGAGCTGCTCGACGGCGACGCCGATGTGGTCGATCCGCTTGAACACCCCCGGCAGTTTATTCGTGTCCACGCAGCTCCGCCGCGCTCGCGGCGGCGACGACGCGCAGTCCGACGCCGGGCGCGCGCTCCATCCGCGGCACGCCAGCCATGATCTTGTCGATCGCCTCGCGCTCGAGCACCTCGCGCTCGAGCAGCTCATGCGCGAGCGCGTCGAGCTGACGGCGGTGCGCGACGATCAGCCGCTGTGCTGCGCGGCGCGCCTCCTCGATCAGGTCTTGGCGCTCCTCGTCGCGGATCCGCAGCGTCGTCTCCGACAGCTGCACGCCGCCGTCGGGCGAGCGTCCCATGCCGGCCGTCCCCATCGCGAAGTCGTGGACCATCTGGTGGGAGATCTCGGCGACGCGCTTGAGGTCGTCCGAGGCGCCGGTCGTAATCGCGCCGAAGACGATCTGCTCGGCGACGCGGCCGCCGAGCAGCACGGTGATGTAGTCGAGCAGCTCCTCGCGCGTCTTCAGGTAGCGGTCTTCGGCGGGCAGGTTGAGCGTGTAGCCGAGCGCTTGCCCGCGCGGGACGATCGAGATGCGGTGCACGCGGTCGACTGACGGCAAGAGCTCGCCGCACAGCGCATGTCCGGCCTCGTGGAAGGCGACGACTTGCTTCTCGTGATCGTTGAGCACGCGCCGCGACTGCACGCCGGCGATCACACGCTCGATCGCCGCGTCGAAGTCGACCATCTCGAGCTTTGGCGCGCGACGGCGCGTCGCGAAGATCGCAGCCTCGTTGCAGATGTTTGCGAGGTCGGCGCCTGTCAGCCCACTCGTCTGCTGGGCGATCAGCGAGAGGTCGACTGCGTCCATCGGCTTGTCCTTCGTGTGCACCTTCAGCACGCCTTCGCGCCCGCGCACGTCGGGCGGCACGACGAACACCTGACGGTCGAAGCGCCCCGGGCGCAGCAGCGCCGGGTCGAGCTTGTCGAGCAGGTTCGACGCGGCGATCACGACGACGCGCCCGCTCGAGGCGAAGCCGTCCATCTCGACGAGCAGCTGGTTGAGCGTCTGGTCCTTCTCGCCGGAGATGTCCGAGCCGCGACGGCCGCCGACGGCGTCGAGCTCGTCGATGAAGATGATCGCCGGTTCGTGCTTGCGTGCAGTCGCGAACAGCCGACGGATGCGTGCGGCGCCGAGCCCGGCGAACATCTCGACGAACGAAGCGGCCGACTGGGCGAAGAACTGCGCGCCCGATTCATGTGCGACGGCCTTCGCGAGCAGCGTCTTGCCGGTTCCGGGCGGTCCGTGCAGCAGCACGCCCTTCGGCACCTTCGCGCCGCGTTCCTGGAAGGGCTTCGGGTCGCGCAGGAACTCGACGATCTCCTCGAGCTCGGCCTTCGCCTCATCGACGCCGGCGATGTCGCTGAAGGAGACGGACTCTTCGGAGGACGGCTTGATCTGCTGCGGCTTGACACGCGGCATCACCTTCAGCGTGCGCCACATCAGGAAGATCAGCGCGAGGAAGAAGACAATCATCACGACCGGCGACCAGTTGTATGCGGCGTTCTGGATCTGCTGCACGATCGATACGTCTGGAGTCGCCGCAGCGGCGACCGGCGCGGCTTCGTGGAAGGCCGCGGCCGGGATCAGCTCGTGCGAGCTGTGCGCGTAGTTCACGAGCGCGCTTTCGAGCTGCCGCTGCGGCGCCTCGAGCACGCGACGAACCGTCGCTTCAACGCCCGAATTCGTCCCGACGAGCAAGTCCACCATCCTTGGCATCGTCCAAGTATTGCCAATCGGATGTCAATTTACGAGGGCCTACCCGCCTGATTAGAGAGAATTTCTCGGTGAAACGTGCGCAACCCCTGCGCAGAGCTGCGCAGGCACCCCCAACCGCCTCGTCATTAGGCTCGGCTCCCCAGAGCGGCCCTAAGCTCAGCCGAGCGCTGTGACGGCCAGATCGGTGAAGAACTCCGTCGCGAACTGCAAATCGCGTACATCGATGCGCTCATCGGCTGAATGCACGAGCGGCGCCGTCTCAAACAGCGACTGATGACGCTGCGGGAAGAAGCCGTAAGCGACGCACTCCGGAAAGGCCGCGCGAAAGTGGCGCGAGTCGGTGAAACCAGGCAGGATTACTGGCACGACCTCGGCACCAGGATCACGCTGAGAGATCCAATTAATAATCGTTTTCATCAGCTCCGAATCCATCGGCGAGCGGTTACCGACAACCTGCTCGGTGAACTCGATGCGAAAGCCGTCTTCCTCGCCGAGGACTTCTGCGATCCCCTGGCGCACCTGCTGCTCGCCGAGCCCCGGCGGCACGCGGCAGTCGACTTTCAGCTCGGCGCGGCTCGGGATCACGTTGATCTTCTCCGACGCGCGGATTCGCGTCGGCGTGAACGTGACACCGAACATCGGCTCGAACATCGTCGCGAGGCGCTCGTCGTCATCGCGCAGGCGCGCGATCGCACCGGCTGGATCCGCGGCGTCCTCGCCGAGCCCGCGCAGGAACCCGCGCGGCTCGTCGGTCAACTGATAGCTCGGCTGGCGCGCGGCGAGGCGCTCGAGCACGGAGCCCATCTTCAGCAGCGCGTTCTCGCCCATACCCGGCATCGACGCGTGCCCGGCGACGCCGTCGGTGATCACGTTGAAGCGGAATACGCCCTTCTCGGCGCAGCACACGCCGTAGCAGCGTTTACCGGCGTATTCGAACCAGCCGCCGCCGCCCTCGTTGATCAGCAGG
>Ga0193728_1002001_pt1 | contig 10541 bp, 14 predicted proteins | sample U1c1metaG_FD_143037 | JGI IMG/M metagenome (GOLD analysis project Ga0193728, IMG submission 143037) | Soil microbial communities from a riparian zone of the East river system, Colorado, United States - U1c1 | ecosystem: Environmental > Terrestrial > Soil > Riparian zone | place: USA: East River... | reverse complement strand
TCGGTGAAGAAGAGCTGATACTGCAGGCCAGCGCAGCCGCCGGGCTGCACCTGAACGCGCAACGCTGTTCCCGGCTTCTCCGTTCCCAGAAGCTGCGTCACCTTGTCCACCGCGGCGTCCGTCAGCGCGACCGAGTAACCGGGCTGTCTCAGCGTCTTCTCCGTCATGCGCCTCCTTCCGGGCCATCCAGCCATTCCGCTGGTCACCGATGCTGTAGTGCATACGGCTGACTCCGGCATCGGTCTTCACCGCCAGGAGTTCCGGGGCGCTCGCCGGATTCCCGCCCGGCAGCTGGATCGGCGACAAGGCATACATCGGGAAAGACATGATCACCCCGGTCAGGAAACCCGCTCACGGCGGCCTCCTGGACTGGGAGAAGGAATTCAGCACCGCAGTTAATCGGGAAAGACATGATCACCCCGGTCAGGAAACCCATTTTAAGACTTGGCGCGTCATGCACACCGACTACCGCCGACCGCTCGCAACATTCCCCGAGACTATCTCAGCCGTAATCGCACTACACTTCTACGCGACCTGCTGAATAACCCTCCAAGGAGGCAGGAACTGTCCGGACCACTGCCGCCGGTCCTAATAATGGCCCGGAGTGGTCCGCAAAGGTCCGTGTTGGTCCGCCATGGAACGGACCGGTGGTCCGCGCATATCTGGTGGGTCAGGCATGCGCCGTTATGACGCGACGGGAACTGGTGCCCATGCGCGGATGACCTTGAGGTGCTCGGGCTGCAGGCCGAGGTGCGGGTCGGGTTCGATCAGCAGGGTCGGGACGGTGTAGTTGCGGGTCCTGGCCCAGGCGTGATCGCTGGCGGTGAAGTCGTCGTCTATCCAGGCCAAGGGTGCCCCGCGAGCGTGGCGCTCAAGGTGGTCACGTTTCCAGAGGTAGCCGCCGGGGTGGCTGGTGTCGGTGGGCGGGGTGGATAGCTCGACGGTGGGCCAGTAGGGCAATCCGAGTCGTGTGCCGATCTGGGGTGCTGAGTCGGTTCGCCATGTCGAGCACCACACGGGTTCGAGGCCGGTGTCGGCGCTGAGGGTGGCGAGCATGACTCCATGGGCCGGGTTGAGCCAGATGCGGACCAGCCTGTCCTGGCCGGTGAACGGTGCCGAGTGGACGTGATGTGTACCGGGGATCGAGCCGTCGGGGGCGGGGAAGGGTATGAGGACTCCGTCGATGTCGCAGAACAGGTACATCCCTGTGCCTCCTTGGAGCCGGGCTACTCAGCGCCGGGCGAGGATCATGACCCGGTCGTGATGGTCGTCGCGGCGCAGGGTCAGGGCGAGCAGGCCGCCGGGGCGCAGCGCGCGTGCGGTCGCGGTCAGTAATGGGCCCCTGGGGTGAAGCTGAACGCCCCGAAGATCGACAGGCACACGTCGACCGATGACGGCGGCAGCGCCGCGAGACGGGCCGCCGCGTCGTCGCGCACGAACCTGAGATGGTCCAGCCGGCCGTAGAGCTTGGTGGCCTGGCAGATCTTGGCGGGGTCACGGTCGATGCCGACGCCGACGCCGACGCATGATGGACAGCGACGAGGGTTGTATCCCCTCCTGCGGCGCATCAACGATCATCTGGTGCGCTGGGCTTGCCGGAAGTACAAGCGGCTGCGCCGACGCGAGAAACGGGCACGAGAGCTCCTGGCCGGCGTCGCCCGGCGCTATCCGGGGCTGTTCGCTCACTGGCGCTTCGGCCTCAAGCCTGCTGGCTGGACGATGGGAGCCGTGTAACGGCGTGGTGCTCGATTAGGGTCGGGGCGTGCTGGCCTGGCGGGTTGTCGTGCTGGTGGTTACCGCTCGGCGGCGCGGTCGGAGACCAGGCCTGCGACGGCCAGGTAGGTTTCGTCGAAGTCGTCGCGCCTGCCGAGGTAGCGCTGGAGGACCCGCCATTGCTTGTGCTCGGCGCTGGCGTGCTCTACGCAGATCCGTTCTGATGACTGCCGGCGGCGTTCGGCGTCCCAGGCGGCGGTTTCTTCTGGTGCCGCGCCCTTTTTCGGCTTCAGCGGCGGGGCCTGGACCTGGTCCGGGAATTCCCTGGCCAGCCCCCGGTACCCGGCGTCGACTTTGGCCTTGACGCCGGGATGCTGCCGGAACAGGTCGGCGATGCCGTCGGTCCGGGACCGCGGTCTGGTCGTGCATGCGGCCGGGCCGGAACGCGCCCGCCCGCAGGGTGCGGCCCTTCTCGTCGGTGATGACCGATGCCTTCTTCGTGTTCATCTTCTTCTTGCCCGAGACGAAGGCCTTGCGGCCGGGCTTCCCGGCGGGCGGGCGGCGGACCTGCACTTCGGTGCCGTCAAGCCGCAGTTCCACGCCGCGGGCCGACGCGCAGGCGAACACGTCCGCCAGGGTGCGCAGCCGCACGCCGGGCTCGCCGGGCACCGCGAGCCCGCGGGCGGCCAGCAGCGGCCGGACCTCGCCGACCGCGCGGGTGACCGTGGAGCGGTCCACCTGGTACAGCTCCGCGAGTGCCGCGTGCGGGAGCTGGAAGCGCAGCGCCACAAGGGCGACGATGACCCGGTCGGTGAAGACGAGGTCATGATCCGGGCCTGCCCCGGCCGCGCGCAGCCGCTCGTGACCCCGGCGCCCGCGCAGCCGGTCCTCCCCGGCCGCCTCCACGGCCCGGCCAGCTCCTCGATCAGCTTGCCCAGCCTGCGGCGGCCGATCCCGGTAAGATACGATGCGACAAGGCCGTGCGGGCCCATCCTGACGACACATCAAGATCGTTCCGCGCGGCCGCTCACATTCGCGGGACCGACACGCCACAATCACCCGCTACGCCTCAGAAATCCTATCGTGCACCAAGTCGTAAGCCGAGAGGCTTCCGCACGGTTCTGCGAGCGGCGGGGGGTGAGATTCCCCCCGCCGACTCTGCCATACGCCTGTCAAACGTGCTGGGCTGGATCATTGAATGATTGCTGGAGCGGGTTAGGCCGGCTGTTTTCGTTCTGGTCCGCCTGCGTTCGGCAGGTGCCGCAGGCTCCTCCGGAAAATTACCCTGAGCCGAACCACGGGCGTGACCTTAATGATGGTCCGGGCCGGTCCGCAATGGTTCACGCCGGACCCGGCGGACCTGGCCGGGCCGATTTCCTGGCGCCGGTCCGGTCCCCAGCCCGCGGCCCCTGGCCGGGCCAGACGGGCGAGCCCGTTTGCTCCGAGAGCGGGTTTGCGCTCACACGAGTATGCTCGCCGGGCGTGAGGGGCGGGATGCGGGAACTGTACGGCTTCGAGCTCGAGCCCGAGGTTCGTGACTGGCTGGACAGCCTGAGCGACAGTGACTTCAAGCGGGTCGATGAGTTGTGCGGGATGCTCGCGGAGAAGGGCACCGAACTTGGCGGGCCGTGGTCAGATCACCTTGGCGGCGCGGTCTGGGAGCTGCGGATCCGGCTTCGAGATGTTGCGTCCCGGGTAACCTACTGGTGTACCCCAGAAGGTACAGTCGTGTTGCTCACGGTGTTCCGGAAGACCAAGCAGCATGATCAGAGGCAGATCGACCGGGCGGTCCGCGCGCAGAAGCTTTGCGAGCGCGACCACCGCTGGGACGTACGAAAGGCGGGCGTGATGACGGGCTACCACACCCGCTGGGCGCGCCCCGAGGTCCTGCCCGATGATCCTGAGCGGATCGCGATCCGTGAGGCCCTGGCTTTCGGCAAGGCGGTATACGACCGTCGTGTCGCTCTGGGCTTGAGCGTCGGTCCCCGCCTGCCCAGTCAGGCGGTCTGCGGCCAGTCGAGCCGGGCACAGACCACCCGGCTCTCATCGCTTTCCCGGATGTCCCAGTAATCTGCCACCTCCCCTACGACAACCAGACCCCGCCCGCGCTCATCGGAGTCCGGCTTCCGCGCTGCCCATCGGCCGCCTTCGTCCTGCACCTCGACCCACGCCCAGGCACCCGGGCGAACCTGGGCACGGACGGTGAACGCGCCGCCGGGGCGGGCGGAGCGGCTGTGCAGGACGGTGTTGGACGCCAGCTCCGAGCAGACCAGCAGCGCCGTGTCGGCGACTGGACAGCCGCTCAGGATGCCCCGCAGGAACGCGCGGACCTCCCGGACCTGATCAGCCCGGCCTGGGAACACCCGGCCGCACGCGCCGCCCTGCCCTGGCTCGCCAGCATCAGGCGCGGCTATCACCGCGCGGGCGCCGGCCAGCGGGTCGCCGGGGGCGGTGATGGCCTTGGGGTGGGTACCGAGCGCGGCCGCGACCCGCGCGCGGGTCCGGAAATGGCAGCGCGGCAGGTCCTGGCTCTCCAGGGTCCCGATGGTCGCGCGGCCGACCCCAGCGGCCGTGGCCAGCTCCCGCTGGGACAGGCCCGCCCTCCGGCGGGCCCGGCGCAGCCGGTCGCCGTCCAGGATCACGATCCACCACCGCCGGTCCGCGCAGCACGCCTGCACCAGCGGCAGGCCCGGGATCCGCGTCGGGACCAGGGGCGACCGGGGATCGTGCCCGTCATGGACATAGCGGCTGAGAGTACCGCCCCCCGGGCCGGTCACCGCGCCTGCTCCTGCTGCTTTGCCGCCGAGGAGCGCGTCATAGACCCGCGCCACATTCGGGATACCCGAGTCGAATCTCCGCTGGTAGGCGGGCGGAGCTGGCGGGGCCGGCTCAGCGGCGGGGGCAAGGCCGGTTCCGGGACGGGCTGGCATGAAGGGGTCTCCGATCTGGTTTGTGGCCGCCTGTCGTAGCGCTGGCGGGTGGCAATGTCGTTCCCCCAGGGCGTCTGCATGAGTCACGCACCTCCGGGGATGGGCCTATCGGTGATCGTCAGCGGAGCCGATCCGTAGACAGGCCGGGAACGGACGATCAGCCAGCCGTGCCCCCGGGCATGTCGGGCACCGGCTAGTCAGCCGGATGTCGCCCTCGGACTTCACTGATCTGGCTCCTGTCACCATTGGCGGGTACTTGTCACGTACGGTGGTCACTGAGATCAGCAAAGCAAGACCCAGCCGAAACATGGACCCCTAAGGAACTGGCCCGTCAGACCCCTTTCCGGACCCCTTTGAACTCCCTGGGCACGCTCATGAACCAGAAGATCCCGAATATTCAGCTACGCGCGTGGCGCGACGCAGGCCACCTGACCCGCGTGGAAATGGCCGACGCCCTCAACCAGACGGACACCGGCCGACAGGCCAGCCTGAACTGTGATGAGAAGCGGCTGGCCCGGTGGGAGACCGGAGAAGTGCTCTGGCCGCACGCCATCTACCGCCGTGCGCTGCAAGAGCTGACCGGGCGCGACGCCGAAGACCTCGGGTTCGTCCCGCAGCACAGGCGCGGCGAAAGCCCGCTGGTGGTAGGAACCGTTGTGCCGCGTGACCCGTTGCAGGCCGAAGCCGAGATCTTCGACACGCTGGAGCTGACTCGCCTGGCCGAGATCTCGGATATCGGGGCCGGGACGATCGAGGCCCTGAACGAGACGGCCGAGCTGCTGTGCCGGGCTTACCCGAGCACCCCGGCAGCGACGCTGCGGGACCGGACCAAGAGGCGGCTTCAGTACGTCATCCAGCTACTCGGCGGCCGGTCGACGCTTGATCAGCATCGTGAGTTGCTGGTGGTCGCGGGATGGATGGCTGTGCTACTCGGCTGTCTGCACTATGACCTTGGCGAGCGCGAGGAAGCCGAGGCCGCGCGGCAGGCTGCCTACCAGTGGGCCAAGCAGGCCGGGCACAACGAGCTAATGGGATGGGCATTCGAGATGAGCGCCTGGTTCGCGCTCATCGAAGGCCGCTACGAGCAGCTCATCGGGTTCGCCCAGGCGGGCCAGAGCATCGCGGGAACAGGTAACGCAGGAGTTCAGCTGATCCTGCAGGAGGCGAAGGGCTGGTCACGGCTCGGCGATCACAAGCAGGCCGACGCCGCTTTAAACCGGGGAGCCGCGATGCTCGGCCGCATCCCTGTTCCGGATCACCCCGAGCACCATTTCATGTTCGATCACTCAAAATGGACGCACTACGCCGCAACCTGCTATGTATGGCTCGGAGATAACGACCGCGCCGAAGAACACGCCCGTGAGGTTATCGCCCAGCATGGCCGCCTGGACGGAACCTCCAACGCCCCGATGCGAACCGCCCAGGCCAGGATGAGCCTCGGTATTGTCGCTGCACGGCGGGGCGAACTGGACCAGGCAGTGGCCTACGGCGAGAGCGCCTTTGAGTACGAGCGACAGAGTATTACCGAGCTAGTCAGCAGTTCCGCCGATCTGGACAGGATGCTCCAGCGGCGCTACCGGGGTGAGCAACTCGCCCGCGAGTTCCACGAGCACCATCTCCACATGCGGCGAGTCCTCGAAGGCCGCGAGACCGGCCGCGCCTGACACTGCAAACCCGGCGAGCCCGAGCACTGCCGAGTTGAGCCGTATTAGATCAAGATGGCGACGCTCCGCGCCGCCACGGCGCACCAGTCGCCGGGCTCTGCCTCTTCGAGGCCCGCCCGGCGTTGGCCAGCTGATGTGCCACCTTTCGGGGTTACCGGTCGGACCGCGCTAATGGGCGCCCGGGGCCCAGCGCTCGGGCGCAGGGCATCACCCTGCCCCGGCGGGGCAGGGCCTTAGCCGGGTTGCGGAGCGTCGTGGACGGTGCGCTCGCGGACGTCGGGGAGGTAGCGCGCGGCGGTCGCGAAGTCCTTGTCGTCGTGGAGCACAACCAGGTCGTGCTGGGCTGCGGTGGCGCAGATCAGCAGATCCACGGCCGACAATGCCCGGTGGGCTCCCTGCCGCAGCAGGCGATACTGCGCGGACTCTATCCACCGCCACGCTCCCTTGGGGAGCGCCGCATCCGGATACAGCGCTTCGAACATTCCCGACATCTGCTCATACTCGTCGACGGTGCGGGCCGAGCGACGGAACTCGACGCGCTGGGGATGACAGGAACCGATCGCGCCCGCGGAGACCACCTCTGCCCAGGCCGCCCGCAGCGCGGGGTCCCGCAGGATTCGCCACAGGGCAGAGGAGTCAAGCAGGTAGCGAATCACGCCGCCGGATCTTTCTCAGTCGCCCGGTGGTGCTCCCACCCTTCGAAGTCCCATCCCGCCGCCAGCGTCGCATAGTGCTCCAGGGCCGCGATCCGGCGGTGCCGGGCGGCGAACTCCCGCAGTGCGACGTTGACAGTTTCCTTCTTCGTCTTCGCCCCGGACAGCCGCATGGCCTCGGCGAGGGCGTCTTCATCAATATCGATCTGGGTCAGTGCCATCAGCCGCCTCGCGTTGTTGATGATGTATGCGCCTAGTGTAGGTCATCAACATTCGGTTCCGCCGACCGGGCCGTGCCGGGGCTGCTCATCGGTCGAAGATGTCCTCGGGGTAGAGGGCTTCGGGCTGCCTGGTGGTGTGGTGCATGGCTGCAGAGGAGGTCTGCGAGGTCGTCAGGGTCGACGGCCGGACCGCGTGCCTGGGTTGGCCTGCCGACCGCCTGGTCGGCCTCGATCCTGTACGGCGCTGGCCCCGGTTGCGAGCAGGATCGCCCCGCCGCGCTGCTCGATCATGTGCAGCAGGAACTCCCGGACGAGTGCGACCAGCGAGTAGAGCGCCAACGGCATGAATGCCTGGACATCCTGCAGCGTCAGGGCCGCCGCGGGGAGGAACCCGCCGCTCGTCGGGCCGTAGTAGAGCGCGTCGAGGTCACCGACTGTGGATCGGACCTGCTCGGCCAGTGCTGATCCGGCAGCTCATTGATCGGAGTATTGGCGCGTCGGGGGCGGCTGACCTGGACGCGGACCTGGCTGCCATCCGGGACTCCTTCGGCATAGCTGGCGACGAGGACATCTCCTCCGGCCGCGGGTCCGACGAGCGCTCGCGGCACCCGGACCGCATGGCTGAGCTGTGATCCTGGTCGACAGCGACGTCCTCATCGCGAACCTGCGCGGCATTCCCGGAGCGCACTACTGGCTGCTGGCAGCGCGGCGGGATACCGGCCCGCTCGCGGTGAGCGCAGTCAGCCTGACCGAAGTCGCCGGCGGCATGAGATCCCCAGAGCGGCGGCAGGTCAGCCGCCTGCTGTCGAGCATGCGCGCGTTCCCGGTGACGGAGCGGGTCGCATGGCGCGCCGCGGAGTTCATGCGCGAGCACCGGCGCTCGCATCAGGGAATCGGGCTCGGAGACCTGATCACGGCCACAGCGGACGTGGAAGGGCTGGATCTCGCGACCCTCAACGTGCGTCATTTCCCGATGATCAAAGATCTCCAGGCCCCGTTCCGGGCCTGACTCCGTTCTCCAGGGCGCCGTGTCCGGCACGAGGGTCAGCTGCGCGGCTGATCGCGCCGCATTCCTGGCTGCTGAACTGCGCAGACGTACCGGAAGAAGGTCACCGTCGATCAGGACTTCGCGGTTCGCATGCTGGTACGTTCGGCCCACTCATTCGCCGCCTGTCAGGATCGTGGCGGGTAGAGCCGGTCGATCCGGTCCGATTGCACTGCGTAGATATACGGGCCGGGCATGGCAACAGCATCGAAGATCGCTTGCCGGGTGGCCAGGAACCGCCTGGCCATCTCGCCCGATGGCAGGTCGCCCTTCGTGATCACGAAACACTGGGCCTGGTACTGGATGACCGTATCGATCTCCGCGCGCCGGTAGCGGATGCGCTTGTCCTTCATCAGGATCGGCCAGCCGCGGACGGCCGCCTCCCGCCCGAGACTCCGGTCCAATAAGAACTTAGGCTGCGGTTCGGGTGTTAACACGCAGCGCGTCCTCAACCTCATCGCGGGACAGCCCGAACTCTGCAGCGACCACGTCGACCGGTTGTCCGGACCGGAACAGGTCAATCACGTCATCCAGCCCGGAGCCGCCCCGCCTGAATCGCGGCCGCCCGAAGCCGTGATCCGGATCGACGGTCACCTCGGCCACGCGGTACTGCGGGAGCTGGATCAGCTGCGCGTACCCGTCGGCCGCGAAGTCCACGCGCCGCAGGTAACGGGCCACGACGTCAGCGAATACCCGCTGGTTGTTGCGGACGACGACCAGTTCGCGGGCGGATTCCCCTTCCGGGGTGCCATCGGGGTGCTGAGCGTAGTCGTACAGGATCTCCGCTCCGTCGGTGAACAGGCGCTGGCTGGCCAGGGCATACCCCAGGCCCAGCTCGCGGTGAAGGGCGTCAATTGCAGGGCGGATCCGCTGCATCGGGACGCCCGCCTGCCGGAACGCGGCCAGCGCATAGGCCTCCGCGAGGCCGATGAACGGCACCGCAGCCTCGTGGCGGTGCGGCGGGCGAGTAGCAGTGATCACCGGAGTGCCGACCACGGCGCCCGCGCCGGGCCGCTGGCGCTCGTATCCGTAGGCCCAGGCCGCTAGCGTTGACGGCGACAGGTCTAGGTACGCTGCTGCCTCGCCGATGCCATACAGCGGCGTCGAGAACCGGTTGACACTCACGTGCTCACCTCCCGCCAAAGGACTTCAATCCTTCCAGACCCAGCCGCCTTTTCACTGCAGGCAGGACGCGGATGCCCCGACCTGTTTAGCGCTGGCTCGTTATAGTCAGCGAAGCCCGCCGGGTCTGCGCGCCCAGGCGGAACCGGCGCTGGGGACACGCTGAGCATCGACTACCCGGAGACTTCAGTAGCGAAGACCTTCGCGGACGTGAAGACGCGGTCAGGCGGGCTGCCACAGCTCGACCCGATTGCCCTCGGGATCGCTGACCCAGCCGAATCGACCTACACCCCCCATGTCCTGCGTCTCTTCAGCCACGTCCGCTCCCCTGGCGCGCAATTGCGCGAGCATCGCATCCAGGTCGCGGACCCGGAAGTTGAGCATGGCCTGCTGGGCGCGGGATCCGAAGTAGTCGGTCCCGGACTCGAACGTCGCGAACACCGTCGGCCCGGCTTCCTGACGCCACAGGCCATTCTCATCGGCGTCCAGGCCCAGGCAATCGCGATACCACGCGCCCAGGGCCGCCGGGTCGGCGGCCCGCATGAAGTACCCGCCGATTCCCGTCACACGTTCCATGCCGCTATCTTGCCAGGACGGCGATCGGGCGGGGCGACACCATCGCCCGCTTCACACGCCCGTCTCGATCGCGGGGAACTCGTAAGGTGGGCTGCGGCTCGCGTCCGGATTTTCGCCGAAGGGCAGCGTCCATCACCACCATCCGGCACTACACGGCGTCCGCCGTTGTCTTAGGCGACGCGGACCGCATGCTCCTCGTGCATCACAACAGGGTCGGGCAGTGGCTCTCTACCCCGGCGGCCACATTGATCCCGGCGAGGATCCCGCGCAGGCCGCGCTGCGCGAGGTACGCGAGGAAACCGGGATCGGGGCTGTCATCATCGGCGAGCCGGCGTTCAGCCATCCGGCGTTGCGTAAAATTCGAGCTTCTCGCAGACCTTGACACGCCGAAGTTAGGTCATACGCCTAAACGGGCACCGGCAGCCCACCTGACCAGCAGGAACAGTCGGCCAGCATCAAGATCATCTGAAACTCCGGCTAGTGCCGCCGGACAGCGTGTTCGCGTTCCTGGCTGAACTGCCGCCGGGTCGGCCTGCCACCAGCCAGTGGCGGTATTGAGGATCAGGCCGAGCAGGACGGCGGCGGTGGTATAATTGACCCATTTCGTCCCCCAGAGT
>Ga0193728_1002000_pt1 | contig 10541 bp, 10 predicted proteins | sample U1c1metaG_FD_143037 | JGI IMG/M metagenome (GOLD analysis project Ga0193728, IMG submission 143037) | Soil microbial communities from a riparian zone of the East river system, Colorado, United States - U1c1 | ecosystem: Environmental > Terrestrial > Soil > Riparian zone | place: USA: East River... | reverse complement strand
CCGAGCGGCGACTCGAGCGCTGTCTCGGCGACGTCACCGATCTCGCCTTCGGTGAAGACCTCATCGGCAGCCTCAGCCTGACCGACGGTGCCAGTGAGCACTGCTTTCGACGGCGCCATCATCATCGTCATGTTGCGCCCTTCTTGGATCGGGCGCTGCTCGACGACGCCGAGCTCCGCGAGCTCCTCAGCGAGACGATCGAGGATCGCCGTGCCGCGCTCCGGGTGCGTCACCTCGCGCCCGCGGAACATGATCGTGACCTTGACCTTGTCCTTATGGCGCAGGAAGCGCTCGACGTGGTGCTTCTTCGTGTCGTAGTCGTGCTCAGCGATCTTCGGGCGGAACTTGATCTCGCGCACGGTGATCTGCTGCTGGTGCTTGCGCGCCTGCTTGACCTTCTGCGCCTGCTCGTACTTGTACTTCGAGTAGTCGAGCACGCGGCAAACGGGCGGGCGTGCCTCCGGGGCTACCTCGACGAGGTCAAGATCGCGTTCCTGCGCGAAGACGAGCGCGTCGGGCGTCTTCAGTACGCCGACCTGGTTGCCCTCGTCGTCGATCAGCCGAACCTCAGGAACGCGAATGCGCTCGTTGATCCTCGTCGTGTCCCGCTCGGGCGGGCGCCGGTCGAACCTGCGTGGAACCGGCACTAGTTGACTTGCACGCGCGTCAAGCTGCTAAGCGCCGCGCTCTGGAGAGATTTGTGCCTGCAAGGCCGGTGAGTATAGCTCTCCCTCGATCTGCTCGCTGAACTTTTCCACCGTCGTCGAACCCGTGTCGCCGCCGCGGTGCTCGCGCACCGAGACGCTCCCGTCGCCCTGCTCGCGCTCGCCGACGATCAACATGTACGGCACCTTGCGCAGCTCGGCCTCGCGGATCTTGCGCCCGACCGACTCGTTGCGCGCGTCGAGCTCGACGCGCACGCCTTCGCCGAGCAACTGCTTGTGTACGCCCGCCGCGTAGTCGTTGAAGCGATCTGAGACCGGGAGCACGATCGCCTGGACCGGCGTCAGCCACAGCGGCAGCTCGCCGCCGTAGTGCTCGAGCATGATCCCGATGAAGCGCTCATAGGAGCCGAACGCGGCGCGGTGGATCATCACCGGCGTGTGCTCCTGATTGTCGGCGCCGTTGTACGTCAGCCCGAAGCGCTCCGGCATCGAGTAGTCGAGCTGAACTGTTCCCAACTGCCACGAGCGCCCAAGCGAATCGGTCATGTGCATGTCGATCTTCGGCCCATAGAAGGCGCCGTCGCCCGGGTTCAGCTCGTACTCGAGTCCGAGTTCGTCAAGCGCGCTCGCGAGCTTTGCCTCGGCGCGATCCCACATCTCGTCGTTGCCGATCCGCTCGTCCGGTCGCGTCGAGAGCTCGAGCTTGACGTCGAGGCCGAACAGCTCATATGTCGCGAACGCCATCTCCAGACAGCCGCGCACCTCCTGCTGCACCTGCTCCTCTGTACAGAAGATGTGCGCGTCGTCCTGCGCGAAGTGACGCACGCGCAGGAGGCCATGCAGCACGCCCGAGGCCTCGTTGCGGTGCAACAGACCCGGCTCTGAGTAGCGAACCGGCAGATCGCGGTAGGAGTGGCGCTGGCTGCCGAACAGGTGCGCGTGACCAGGGCAGTTCATCGGCTTGACGCCCATCTCACGCTCCTCGACCTCGAGCGTGAACATGTTCTTGCGGTACTTGCCCCAGTGTCCTGAGGTCTTCCACAGCTCAGCGTCATAGATCTGTGGCGTCTTGACCTCGCTGTAGCCGCGCTCGCGGCCCATCTCGCGCGAGACGCCGACGAGCGTGTTGAACACCGTCGTGCCGGCCGGCAGCCAGAACGCGGCGCCCGGCGAGACCTCAGAGAACGTGAACAGCCCGAGCTCGCGCCCGAGCTTGCGGTGATCGCGTTCCTTCGCGAGCTCGATCCGCTCGAGGTGCTCGGCCAGTTCCTCCTTCGTGAAGAAGGCCGTGCCGTAGATCCGCGTCAGCATCGTGCGCTCGGAGTCGCCGCGCCAGTACGCGCCCGCGACCGACTGCAACTTGAACGCGCCGACCGACTTCGTGCTTGGCGCGTGCGGGCCGCGACAGAGGTCCGTGAACGGGCCGTTTGTATACAGCGAGACCGTCTCCAGCGGACGCGGCGGATGCGCCGCCTTGCCGGCCTCGACGAGGTCGTCGATCAGCTCGACCTTGTAGTCCTGGCCTTCGCCGGCGAAGCGCTCACGCGCCTCGCCGGGGCTTACGTCGCGGCGCTCGAACGGCTCGCCCGCTTTGACGTGCGCGCGCATGCGCTCTTCGATCTTTGCGAAGTCAGCCTCCGAGATGCTCACGCCATCGGGGAACTCGAAGTCGTAGTAGAAGCCGTTCTCGATCGGCGGACCGATCGAGATCTTCACGCCCGGGTAGAGCTCGAGCACGGCCTCAGCGAGCACGTGCGCCGTGTCGTGGCGGATCAGCTCGAGCGCGCTCGCGCCGCTCTTCTTCGTCAGGATCGACAGGCGCGCGCCGTCCGGCAGTGGGCGTGAAAGGTCGCGCGCCTGCGGCCCCTCCCCCGCCTCCGGGTGGCTGACCTCGACGGCGAGCGCCGCGCGCGCGAGACCCGGGCCGATCGACGCAGCTGCATCGGCGCCTGTCGCGCCGTCGGCGAGCTCGAGCTCGTTGCCGTCTGGAAGTGTGACCGTGACCGTCATCTCAGCGCTGGAGGCTACCCGGCGCGTGCGATGCGGTTTTCGGACGGGCTGCCAGAGCGCGTCGTCGCCGAGCGGCGTGCGGCGCACCTTGCCGGCGCCGACGAGCTCGATCAGCGCGTGTTCAGCGGCGGCGCGGTCCGGCAGTTGGTTGTTCTGCGCCATCACGGCCGCGACCTCTTGGCTTGCGAGACCCGCAGGGAAGCGCTCGAGGACCTCGAGTGCGTCCTCGGCCGGTGCTTCGCGCTGCAGCGTCGGGTCGAGGTTCGCGATCAGCACGTCGTAGGCCTCGATCGTCTGAAAGCCGCCAGCCGCGAGGACCTTCTCCGCGTCGAGGTCCGGTACGCGTGTGAGCGCCTGCGCGATGTCGGCGTCCTCGTCGAGCAGCAGCGTGCTGTTGAACCATGCGAGTTGCAGCGCGCGGTGCACGTCGTGCTCGCGCCCTGGCTCGTTCAGACGCGCCGCGACAATCGTCCGGCAAGCACGCGCCGTCGCCGTGCTGCGTGAGCGTGGCTCGAACGCAAACGGCATGCCGTGACGACGAAAGCGCAAGTTGCCGAGCGCCATCCGCGTCGGCGTGTAGCCGAGCTCCTCGTAGCGGCTCGCGTCCTCGGAGAGCCCGATCGTGACGAGCCGCCAGGCGAGCTGCGCACCGTAGCGCCAGCGCAGCACGGCGAGCGCCGGGGCTGCCGAGTAGGCGAACGGACAGCCGGGGTCGCTGAAGTGCGTGATCGAGACCTTGGCAGCGATAGAGCGATAATTGCACACGCAACGTGATTACCCGGACTACGGTCCGCGCAAACGCGAAGGGTGCTGTATCACCGCTTTCGAGGACCTCCCGAAGCCAACATCAAAAACAGGAGATGCAGACCGTCGTCTGCATATGCGAACATCATCGTATGTCAGACAATGAGTCTCTCTCAATCACGATCACGCTCTCGCCTACGCAGGTCGACGAGGTCGTGCGTGCGGCCGCGCACGGGCGCGCGCCGAGCATCTCGACACTGATCGCCGACTCGCTCGCGGCGCCGCTCGCAAAGCACGCTGGCGCGAACGGCGCGGGGCCCACGACGACGGCCGCACAGGCGCCCGACGGCCGCGGCTACATGCCGAGCGAGTCGAGCGACCCGCGGATGTCGCGCTCGCTGCTGCGAGGCCTCTCGCTGCTCGCCGGATTCGGGCCGGACGGCGCCGAGCGTGGAATCGTCGAGCTCGCGGCCGATCTCGGCATGAGCCCGAGCACGGCGCACCGCTACGCGCTGACGCTCGTCGAGATCGGCCTGCTCGAGCGCTGCCCGCGGACGCGCAAGTACCGCCTGCCGCAGCACTAAGCGTGGGGGCAGCGCGGTGCCTCTCCTAGCGCGGCGCTCGCAGTAGCTCGGGGCCCTCCTCGGCGGCGCCTGGCTTGTTCAGCGCTGGGTTGGCGGGCGTCGCCGACAGCCGCGCTTCCGGCAGCGTGCCACACAGCGCGAGCGCTTCCTCTGCATCGAGGCGCGAATCGAGCCACGCCTGCTGCGCGTCACGGTCGGCGAGGATCACCGGCATACGATCGTGGATCGCCGCGGCGACGCGATTCGGCGCGGCGTCGCACGTCAGCAGCACGACGCTCTCGATCCACTCGCCGTCGATCTTCGCCGGCGTCCACAGCGCGGCGAACGCGAACGGCGCGCCGTCGTCGACACGGAAGTGAAACGGCTGGCGCGGGCCGGCCTTCGCACCGGAGCGCTGCTCGGGTTTGAGCCACTCGTAATAACCGTCGGCGAGCTGGAGCGCGCGCCGCGAGCCCTTCGGTACGAGGTTGCGAAAGGCCGGCTTGCTCGCGACCGTCTCGAGCTTCGCGTTGATCATCCTGTTGCCGATCTTGAGGTCATCGGCCCAGGTCGGGACGAGCCCCCAGCGCAACAGCCTCACCTCGGGCTCACCCTTCGGCGCGACGATCGCGAGCACCTCTTCGGTCGGCGCGATGTTGTAGCGGTGCGTGCCCTGCTCGCCAGGGAATGGCACCTTGAAGCGTTCGTTCAGTTCCTGGACCCCGGCCGTATTCGTGTAGCGGCCGCACATGGCTTCGAGGATAGGCGCGCCGTCAGTCGCCCAGCCCCCGCAGAACGACAGAGGCCCCGCCGCAGCGGGGCCTCTGATTGAGCAATTGCAATCGCCTCAGCGACCGCAGCACGACGGCTGAGCTATTTGCTCGCCTTGACCTTGAACAGCGGCTGGTAGCCAGTCCATTCGTTGGCGAGGCTGAACGTGCCGATCGTGCCGTGCGGTTCTGATCCGTACATCGCTGCGTATTTCGAGTTGAAGTAGTCGTACGCCGGCAGCGGGTCGCTACCGATCGACGGGTTGACCGGTTCCGGCGCTTCTTCGTTGGCCGGTTCGGTCGTGCCGACGTTCAACGCGTCATACGGGCAGCGCGACGGGACGAACGCCGCGCACGGCTGCGGGCCCAAAGGCGCTGCGCCATAGTTACTCGTGTTGAACGCGACGCTGAGGATCGCTTTTGACGGCAGCGTGACGGCACCGAGGTTGAACGTCACCTGAGTCGCTTTGCCGTTGAAGCATTCCCCTGCGTGCGACCACTCACCGGCCTGTTCGCCAGTGCATTTCTTGCTCGCCGACGGGCGGTAAGGGATGTTGAACGTCTGCGTCACCGAGGCGACCTGCGCGCCCGGTTCGTTGTTGCCCTGGACTTCATAGACATTCAGCGTCAGCGGCTGCGAGAAGGTCGCGCCGGGCACCGTTTTGCACGAGCCGCCGTTCCAGCTTCCTTCCTGACAGCCCCAGCTGCTCATCATCACGGTGACGGCCGGGTTGCTACGCGCCATGCCGGCGAATTCAACCTGGCCACCGAACTCGGAGGTAGACGTCGCCTGGAACCCAACGGAGACTACGTTCCCCGGTTTCGGTTTCGGCAGGTTGTTATAGATCGTCGAAGCCCCGGCAGTCGCAGCCGACAGCGCCAAGATCGCCATCACCGTGAGGACCGCACCTACGGACTTTGGAATCTTTCCAGTCATGTGGTCTCCATTCGTTGCTATCCGGCTCGCGAACGTCAGCTCACGAGCAGTTGAACCCCCCCTCCAGGGGCACCTCAGGCGAAGACGACGTCAGAGCGGCGAAGTTTCCCCTCCCCATCCACGCGTCGCCACGTAGCGACGCGTCTCCCCCAACTACAGTCCCCTCCCTTGCACGGCCGAACCTAGACTCAGCCGTCGCGGTTGTCAAGCCTTTTGCAGGCGCGGCCCGGCGAGGGCACAAGCGACTTGGCAGCAGCCTGCTTCGCGCGATTGTCGCTTCCGTTAGGGGTGCCGGTGCGTCAGGCGTCGCGCTCGACGGCAGGCAGTGACTGCGTGATCGAGCGCGTCAGCGATGCGCGCACGAGTGGCGCGAGGCCGGGGATCGGCGACGCGATGCGGATGTCGTAGACGAAGCGCGTGCCGCCCGCGGGCGTCGCCGTGAACGTCATCACACCGACATGCCCGCGCAGCGGGCTGCCCTTCGTGATGCGATAGACGATCCGCTCGGGCACGACGAACTCGTTGACCGTCTCCTCAAACGGCGGCAGCGGGCCGATCTGCAACTGCCGCACCGAGTCGACGCCGTTGCGCTCGCCCTCGCCGTCGCGCAGCCGCGTGACCTTCGCGCCGAACACGTCAGCGAGGTTCTCGTGCTCTGAGAGGTACGCGAAGATCCGCTCCGGCGACTTGGTGAACTCGTGCTCGATGTGTACGTGATGGGCGCGCATGCCCGCAAAGCCTACGCTCCCGAAGCTCGCCAGGTGCAGCCGCTGCTTGTCAGTGAGGAGCTCGGCTTGCGAGCCGCACCTCAGCCGGCATCGATCCGCACGGGTACGCCTGGGCCGATCCGCATCGCGAGCCAGTCGATGCTCGCTGTGGCGAGGCGCACGCAGCCGTGCGATTCGGCGGCGCCGAGGACGCCGCCGAGGTTGTCGCGGCCGTGCAGCGCGATCTGGCCAGGCCCGCCTTCGAATTCCTGCAGGGCGTCAGAGCGCGCGCTGAGCGCGAGCGCGAACGGACCGCCGGGCTCGGCTGCGGTCATTTGCAGCCGCGGCGATCCAGCCGCTCGAGCTATTGGGGCGTCCGGGGAGCATCACGCGCAGCCAGGAGATGCCGTCGTGCGTCGTCTTGCGGGCGATCACCGGGAGCGTCGTGCGCTCGCCCGTTATCGGCCTTTGCGCGGGGACGTCCTCGAGCACGCCAGAGGCTGCATTGGGCGCGCGGTGGACGCGGTGCGCGCTGAGCAGTTGCACGAGGTGTCCCCTCCTACTCGGCCAACTGCTAGCACTCGCCGAGCGTCGAGAACATCGCGACGGCGACGAGCGCGCTGGCAAACGGGCTAAGCGCCGGCAGCCGTGTCGACGGTGCCGGCATCTGGTCGGGCTGGGGCTTCCTGCTCGACGAGGAAGGCGCCTATGGCGGCAGCGCCGACCGCGAATCCTGGCAGTCGGCGACGGTCGGGTTGCCCTTCTCCTCTTGACGCATCCGCAAGTGGGGCGACCACATCGCGCCTGGCACAGTCCACAGCCACAGTGAGCACCGCAACGGGACGCTTCGTCGTAGCGGGGTTCGGGTATTAATCGAGCGGTGGGAGCAGCGAGCGAGATACCGGGCGCCGGCTCGCCGAGCGACCGGCTCTCTGCGCTGGCGCGGCTGAGCGATCGTGCTCATCGACGTGCTCGTCGTCGCCTGGCTGATCTGGCTGTTTGACGCGCTCAACAACCTTGCACCAGTGCGCCAGGCGCTCGCGGTGCGCAACGGGCGCAGCGTGCTCGAGCTAGAGCGCTCGCTGCGACTCGACCCCGAGCACGCACTCGACACGTGGCTCGCGCACCACCACGCGCTCAGCGAGATCGTCGTGTTTTGGTACGAAAACGTCCACATCGTCATCACGCTGGCCGTGTTCGTCTGGCTGTGGTGGCGCCGCGCCGACTCGCTCGGCGTGATGCGCGCGACGATTGTGCTCGTCAACGTGATCGCGCTGATCGTCTTCTGGAGCTTCCCGACGGCGCCGCCACGGATGCTCACAGGCGGCTACATCGATCTCGTTGCGCAAGTGCATGGGCTGGCGCTTTGGCAGGTTGGCGCGACAGCGCTTCACTCGAACCAGCTCTGCTCGATGCCGTCGCTGCACATCGCCTGGGCGACATGGTGCTCGATCGCGGTGTGGCGCGAGAGCTCGCGCCGTTCGCTGCGCGCGATCGTGCTCGTCTATCCGTTCGTTACGACTTTCGCCGTGATGGCGACTGCGAACCACTACCTCGCCGACGCCATGGCCGGCGCCGGGATCACGTTCGCTGTGTACGCGCTGCTCAGCCGCTCGCGCGCTTTGCGCGGCGATGACTGGAAGGTTGCGCATAGCCGAGCAGCGTGAGCGAGCGACGGGCGAGCAGTGTCGGTTTTGCGCGCGGCCCGACCGAAGCCTCGGCCTGCACTCCCAGCCGATCGCCCTTGGCTGCCTTCAGCGCGGCAAGCCCGGCCTTGGTCACCTGCACCCAGATACGCCCCGTTGCCCCCTCGGCAATTGAGAACTCAGCTTTACCCACCGTGATACGGACCGCATGCACGGTCGTCCGCTTCTGACTAGCTGCCAGGCGCGCGCGCCCGCGGCGCCTCGGTTTGGCCGACGCATCGTGCACGTAGTCGAGCGTTAGTTCGCCCTTACACGGATCGCCGCTGCAACTCAGCGCGAGCAGCGCGCGTCCGCGCTTGTCGAGCTTGACCGCCGAACCCGCGATTGCGACTTTGACAGGACCCGACGTCGCTCCATGGCCGGCGTCTTTCGGCGCGGGGGTTATGACACCTGGCGCCGGCCCGGATGTTGCTTCGCCGACGCAGCCCGGCGTGTCGGGACCGTTATCTGAATCGATCGTGACCTGCAACGTCGCGACCGATTCGTCGAGCGGCACGGTCACCGGGGTCGGGCCGACATCGTTGAACGAGTACCCATAAGCGCCTGAGTATTCTCCGATGATCGCCGTGTATTCGTTGTATGTCGGGTATGGAGACGCAGTTGCGCGCGCGGCGGCTAGATCCGGCTGGCCGAGCCAGTCAGAGCTGTTGTTGCCATAACGCCCACCCCAATAGCCGAGCCCAAAGCCGGCGACGAGATCTCGATAGATCACCGAGTAGGCGTTGTTTTCACCGATCGACGCGGGCCTGCCGCCGACTTCGTAGGGTCCATTGCCGCTGTAGATCCCCGACGGGAGACTCGCGCCTTCGATGTGCACCGCTTCACCGGGCGCGCCTGCAAGCGTCCCCGTGAGCGTGATCGAGCCGTCTGCTTCGAACGTGCCGCTGTAGCTGACCGCCTGCACCGGTTTACCATTGAACGTGTCGTTGACTTCGATCCGCTTGCCGGTCATCGACGCCAGGTACGGCGCCATCGAGCGGTAGCTCGGCGGCGAGAGCTGCGGCGAGAGCTGCGGCGAGAGCAAGCGCGCGAACTGGCCGGCGTCGGTGACTTCGGCCGCCGGTGCGAGCGTACGCAGATGCGAGAGGATCGTCGAGGTGTGGCAGCGATACACGAGTGCATCGCCGACCGTCGCCCCAGAACTGTCGAGTGACTGCATATCGAACGGAATTGCGAAGAAGTCAACGGCTGTCAGGTTTGCGACGCCGGGGTCGGTCAGCTCGACCTTGTCGTAGCGAGTCGGCGCCGCGGGCGGTTCGTTGTTTTTGACCGGCGCGCCGTAGGACACATACAGCCGGCCGGCTTCGATCGACGTAATCGAGAACTTCGACCCGCTGAGTTCGCTCAGCCGCTTCGGGACGTCGTCTTGCAACTGCCCATCGCTGCTCGAGCCCTTGTCGAGCATCAGGTAGATGCTCTGCGGCGACTGGCCGGAGCTGTTGACGATCTGCACGCTGAGCGCGAACGCTGGGCCGGCGCAAGCCGCAAAGGAGAGCAAGGCGAGGCTTGCCGCAAGGCAACCCAGCAGGAGCATTTGCCGACCGAGCCCCTGTGTGTGAGCTGTAAGGCGCCGACGCAGAAGCGCTTGGGAGCGGCTCATGATTGACGTGAGCGTACTCACGATCGCGGACGCGACCGATCTCTCGATCCCCATCACAACTGGGATCGCGACATCCCACCGACTTCACTTCGGTGGGGGCTGCTGAGGGCACGATGCGGCGCGCGTCGCGGCGCGCTTTCAGCGGCCGGTGGGTTACAGCCGGGTGCATCGGGGAAGCCTAAGAGCGATGGCCCACAACGAGATCGACATCGGAGCTCCTCCAGAGCGCGTCTTTGCGATCCTCTCTGAGCCGCGCTCGTTCGCCCGCTGGGTGGTTGGCTCCAGGGAGATCCGCCGAGCCGACCCGGGCTGGCCGAACGTCGGGACAGCCTTTGACCACCGGGTCGGGATCTGGCCGCTCACGCTGGCCGATAACTCCGAGGTGGTGCCGCGTTTGCTAAAGCTGCTCGTCAAGGCTCGACCGTTCTCGCGAGCGTATGTGACGCTGAATCTGAAGGCGTCAAACGGCGGCACGCTGCTGAGCATGGACGAGTTCGCCGCCGACGCACGAAGCCGCGTCTTCTTCAACGCGCTCACCGATCCGTTGGTGCACTTGCGCAACAACGTGTCGCTGCGCCGGCTGAAGGCGTTGTCAGAAGGCAACGAGCCGATCCCGGGCGGCTACCTGCCCTCGCGAGACAGCGACGCGGAGGGTCACGTCACCGGTAGCAGCGGATCGGCCGAGATCTAGACGTACCGCGCCGGGCTTATTCGCTGCCACGCCGGGGCAACGTTCGACCCGCTCGTAGCAGCGCGCGCGCCGCGCCCCGGCCGCTGATCCCATGCACCGCACCGCCGGGGTGTGTCGAAGCGCCAGCGACAAAGAGACCCTTGATCGG
>Ga0193728_1001999_pt1 | contig 10548 bp, 4 predicted proteins | sample U1c1metaG_FD_143037 | JGI IMG/M metagenome (GOLD analysis project Ga0193728, IMG submission 143037) | Soil microbial communities from a riparian zone of the East river system, Colorado, United States - U1c1 | ecosystem: Environmental > Terrestrial > Soil > Riparian zone | place: USA: East River... | reverse complement strand
ACTTCTCGCCCGACTCGTTGCGCGCGCGGGGCGCCGACTTCTCGGCGCTCTTCAGCATCGTCATCAGCTTCCCGGTCTCGCCCTTGGCCGTGAAGTACGTGCGATAGAAGTCGAGCGCGGCGGGGTGGCTCTGATCGATCTTGCGGATCCGGCGGAAGTACTCCTCCGCCTGATCGAGATCGTTGAGGTGCTTCCACAGCACCATGCCGATCTGCAGCAGCATGCCGAGGTCGTCGTCGCGGCGGCCCTTGAGCGCGGCCTGGTACGCGGCGACCACCGCGGGCCAATCGCCGGCGGCGGCGGCGGCATCGGTGACGAAGCGCAGCGCGCGCGGGTGCGTCGGATCGATCGACAGCACGCGCCTGAGTGCACGATCGCTGCGCGCCGTGTTGCCGAGGTGCGCGCGCGCGAGCTCCGACAGCGCGATCAGCGCGGCGACCTTCTCCTCGGGCGCCGCGGCCTTCTCGGCGCGCTCGTCGAGTAGCTCGCCGAGATCCTGCCAGCGCTCGTTGCGGCGCAGCATGCGCGCGAGGTGGAACGCGGCCTTGCCGTTCTTCGGATCGATCTCGAGCGCCCGCCGCAGATAGTGCTCCGCCTCCGGCGAGCTCGGCGAGAACCGCACGTAGGCCTCGGCTGCCGAGACGTAGAGGCCGGTCGCGAGGCTGCGATCGGTCGACGCGCTCGCCTCCTGCACGTACTTCGCCGTGAACTTCTGCCAGTTCTCCTCGGCGACGTTGAGCTCTTCGAGCGCCTCGATCGCCATCGCGTCGTTCTTGCGCAGCTCGAGCACGGATGCGAACGCCGAGTGCGCCGCGGGCACGTCGAGCAGCTCGCCGTCGAGCACCATGCCCTTCTCGAGCAACAGGTCGGCCTGCTTCTGCTTGTCGTCTGTCGCGGCGAGCTCGACATCGATCAGGTAGATGACGGCATCCGGACGGCCGCGCGTGGCGAGCAGCTTGCGCGTCGCGGCAAACCGGCTGGCGCGCAGGTCGGGGGGCGCTTGGCGCGCGGCCGCGGCGAGGGCCTCGAAAGCCTGGCTATCGTCCGGGTCGTGCTCGAAAACAGAGAGGAGAGAAGGCAGGTCAGCCATGACGTGTCGAGGTGGCGATGGTATCGGCCTGCGTACCCCCGTACAACCGCGAGGCCATTCGATTCACCGAGTTACGGCGACACCGGAGATCGATCCGGAGTGATGTGGCAAGCCCAGAACGGGCCCGCGATGATGGCCCGGTGTATACGTCGTGGTCGTGAGCAGTCAGGGCCGAAGCTCGCTCGGCTACCTTCGTCCGTATCGCGGGATCATCGTCGCAGGGGTGTTGTCGCTGATCGCGACCAACGCGTGCTTCCTGGGTGTCGCGGTCTCGCTCCGCGACGGCGTGCAAGCGCTCAAAGACGCCCGCGAGATCCAGAGCATCGTGGACTGGGCGGGAACGCTGCAGCTCCCGAGCGGCTACGTCGACATGCTGGCGCAGTGGCGCCACGCGTCGCTCGCCGTCACGAGTCACGCCGCGATCCACGCGGTGATCATGCTCGTCGTCTACGCGAGCGCGACGGCGCTCACGCGGATCGCTTCGCGCGTATGGATCTTCAACGCCGCGCGCGCCGCCGAGTACGACCTGCGCAGCGATCTGTTCGGCCACGCGCTCGCGCTCGCGCCCAGCTACTACCGCGATCATCCGACCGGCGACGTCATGTCGCGGCTCACGAACGACGTCCAGGTCGTGCGTGCGATGTGGGGCGCCGGCCTCGTCCACTTGTCGAACGCGGTGACGTCGTTCGCCACGGTGCTCCCGCTCATGCTCGGGATGTCGTGGAAGGTCGCGCTGTGCGCGGTCGTGCCCTACCCGCTGATCTTCTTCATCGGCCAGCTGATGTCGCGCCGGATCTACACGTCGATGCGCGCGGTCCAGGGCGAGCTCGGTGCGCTGTCGGGGCGGATCCAGGAAGACCTCGGCGCGATCCAAGTGATCAAGACGTACGGCCTCGAAGAGCTGCGGCGCACCGGGTTCGTGGCGTCGAGCAAGCGCCTGCTCGACAAGAACATGGTCGCGGCGATCGTCCGGATCCAGCTCACGCCGACGCTGAACGCGCTCGCGTCGTCGGCGGTCGCGATCCTGATCGTCGCCGGCGGCCGCGCGGTGATCCACGCGGACCTCGATGTCGGCGAGTTCACGGCGTTCGCGGCGCTGCTCGCGCGCCTGGTGTGGCCGACGCTGACGCTCGGCTTCATGCTCGCGCTCGTCCAGCGCGGCCGCGCGTCGTGGAGCCGGCTCGTCCAGCTGCAGGAAACCAAACCGGAGATCGTCGAAGGGACCGGGGCCCCACTCGCGGCGTCGCCCGACCCGGCGCACGTCGCGGTGACCGGCCTGACGATCAAGATCGGCGCGCGCACGCTGCTCGACGACGTCAGCTTCGAGCTCGCGCCGAAGACCGTGACGGCGATCGTCGGGCGCACCGGCTCCGGCAAGTCGACGCTCGTCGAGGCGCTGTGCCGGTTGATCCCGGTGCCGGCCGGCACGGTCGCGCTCGACGGCCGCGACATCACGACGCTGCCGCTCGACTCGCTGCGCGCGCAGATCGGCTACGCGCCGCAAGAGGCATTTCTGTTCTCGACGACGATCGCCGACAACATCGCGATGGGCTACGGCGCCGGCACCGCGATCCCGGTCGCGCGGCGGATCGAGCTCGAGCGCGCCGGTGCCGCCGAGGCCGCGCCGGATCTGTCGGACGAGCCGCGCGTCACCAGCGCCGCGGAAGCCGCGGGGCTCGCGCGCGATCTCGCGGCGATGCCGGAGCGGCTGCGAACCGTCGTCGGTGAACGCGGCATCACACTGTCGGGTGGCCAGCGCCAGCGCGTCGCGCTCGCCCGCGCACTCGCCGCGGCGCCCCGCCTGCTCGTGCTCGACGACTCGCTGTCGTCGGTCGACGCCGAGACCGAGAAGTTGATCCTCGCGAACCTGCGCCGCGTGATGAGCGGCCGCACCGCGGTCTTGATCTCCCACCGCGTCGCCGCGATCAAAGACGCCGATCAGATCATCGTGCTCGATCAGGGCAAGGTCGTCGCGCGCGGCACGCACTCGCAGCTGATCGCGCAAGGCGGCGTCTACGCCGACCTCTATCGCACGCAGCTCGACACCGAGTTCGAGGTCGTGGCCGATACCGAGCGCCGTGTAGGGGAGACCGGCTGATGGCGACCGCGACCGTCCCGCGCAAGTCCGGACTCGAAGCCGAGCAAGTGCTCGGCAAGGCGTACGACGTCCGGCTGATCAAGCGGATCGCGAAGTACGTGCGGCCGCACCGCGCGATGCTCGCCGCCTGGGTCGTGTTCATGCTCGCGGGGATCGCGTGCGAGCTCGCGCAGCCCGCGATGTTCGTCTACGCGCTCAACAACCACATCCTCAAAGATCACATCGACAAGCTGCCGCTCGACGCGCTCGCGTACATCGGCCTCGTGCTCGCGCAGGGCATCGCCGGGTTCTTCGACCAGTGGTTCCTGCAGCTCGCCGGCCAGCGCACGATGCACGACCTCCGGATCTCGATCTTCGATCACGTGCTCGCGCAGCGCGCGGCGTTCTTCGATCGCATCCCGGTCGGGCGTTTGATGACGCGGATGACGAACGACATCGAGAGCCTCAACGAGATGTTCGCGCAGGGCGCGATCACGCTGATCGCGGACGCGGTCAAGGCGATCGGCATCATCGCGGTGATGCTGACGATCGATGTCGACCTGTCGCTGATGACGTTCGCGACGCTGCCGCTGGTATTCGTCCTCGTCGAGGTCGCGCGCCGCGCGATGCGCAAGTCGTTCCGCCAGATCCGCGTGCGGCTCGCGGCGATGAACGCGTTCGCGCAAGAGCACCTGTTCGGCATCCGCGTCATCCACCTGCTCGGGCGCAACCGCACCGCGCTGCGCGAGTACGACGAGATCAACGCCGGCCATCGCGACGCGTATCTCCTGCAGATCCGCGCGGACGCCGCGATGTACGCCCTCGTCGAAGCGATCGGCTACATCGCGGTCGGCCTCATCCTGTGGTACGCGGCAGGGCACCGCCTCGAGAACGCCGCGACGATCGGCGTGGTCGTCGTGTTCATCGAGTACATCAACAAGTTCTTCATCCCGATCCGCGACCTGTCGTCGAAGTACGCCGTCATGCAGGGCGCGATGGCGGCGAGCGAGCGGATCTTCCAGCTGCTCGACACCCAGGAATTCGACGGCGGGACCACCGCCGCGGTCACCCAGGGCGATCCGGACGAAGCGCCGGGCGGCCCGGGCTCGCCCGCGCCCGGCTTTCCAGCAATCGAGCTCCGCATGGTCCACTTCAGCTACGGCGCCGAGCCGGTGCTGCGCGGTATCGATCTCAGCGTGCCGCGCGGTGCCACCGTCGCCGTCGTCGGCGCGACCGGCTCCGGCAAGTCGACCGTGATCAAGCTGCTGACCCGGCTCTACGAACGCGAGCGCGGTGCGATCCGGCTCGACGGCGTCGACATCCGCGATCTCTCGCTCTCCGAGCTCCGCCGCCGGATCACCGTCGTCTCGCAGGACGTCACGTTGTTCGCCGGCACGCTGCGCGACAACATCACGCTCGGCAAGCCGCACGCGCCCGAGGCCATCGCCGCGGCCGTCAAGCGCGTCGGGCTCGATCGCGCGCTCGAGCGCCGCTCCAGCGAAGGCCAGAACCCGCTCGACGAGCCGGTCGCCGAGCGCGGCGCGAACTTCTCCGCCGGTGAGCGCCAGCTCGTCGCGTTCGCGCGGGCGCTGCTCCGCGATCCCGAAGTGCTCGTGCTCGACGAAGCGACCGCGCACGTCGATCCCGAGGCCGAGGTGTTGATCGAAAAGGGCGTGCACGAGCTGATGAAGGGCCGCACGACGCTCGTGATCGCGCACCGGCTCTCGACGATCCGCAATTCCGATCTGATCGTCGTGATGGACAAGGGCCTCGTCGTCGAGCAAGGCACGCACGACGAGCTCGTCGCGAAGGGCGGCCTGTACGCGGCGCTCGAGAAGACGTTCCGGCGCCAGGACTAGCTGTCGTCCTCGATCTCGATCCCGTGGCGCTTGATCAGGCGGCGCAGCTGCGTGCGGTGGAGGCCCAGCGATCGGGCCGCTGTGGCCACCTTGCCGTCGCTCGCGCGCAACGCGTCCTCGATCCGCGCACGCCATTCGTCGTCGACGGTCTGAGGCATCCGCTTGCGCACGTGCTCGGACGGCGGCTCGGGCGGGATCGCTGTCGCCGAAAACATGTTCCCGGCCGTGGCGGCCAGGTGGCGACCTAGGACGCGGACCTCGGGATGAGCGGTCTGCGCCGCGGCGCGCAGCTCGGCGAGGAGCTCGCGGACGTTGCCCGGCCACGGCCGGAACAGGCACTCCTCGACGAGCGACACGTGCGCGGTCAGCCCGAGCCGCGCGAGCTCGGCGACGACCAGCGCCGCGATCTCCTCGGGCCGGTTGCGCAGCGGCGGTAGCGTGACGGCCGGCGTCGCGATCCGGAAGAACAGATCCTCGCGGAGCGCGCCGGATGCGACGAGCGCGCGCAGGTCCTTGTTCGTCGCCGAGCAGAACCCGAGCGTGATCGGCCGCGGCTTGGAAGTGCCGAGCGCGACGACCTCGCGCGACTCGAGCACGCGCAGCAGCTTCGCCTGGACCTGGGCATCGAGCTCGGCGATCTCGTCGAGGAACAGCGTGCCGCCGTCCGCATCGACCAGATATCCGGACGCATCCTGATCGGCGCCCGAATACGTGCCGCGCCTGCTGTTCGGCGATCGGTTGTGGAATCGCGGCGCAGTTCACCGCGACGAGTGGACCACCGGCGCGCGGCCCCTTGCGATGGAACGCTGCGGCCGCACCCTCCTTGCCAGTGCCGGTCTCGCCGCGCACGTGGAGCACCGATCCGAGTTGCGCGGCCCGGGCGATCTCGTCGAGCAGTAGCTGCATCGCGGGCCCGCGCACGAAGCCGTCGACGATCTGCACGCCGAGGCGAAGGAACGGCCCGATGTCGTCGCAAGGCACGAGCAGCGAGTCGCCCAGCTTGAGCGCGCGATGCAGCGGCGTCGCCACGTTCGCCGCGAGCTGCTGGCCGTCGACGAAGGTGCCGTTCTGGCTGGCCAGATCGGTCGCGAAGAACCGCCCGCCCTCGTACGTGACGCGGGTGTGCCGGCGCGAGATCCGGCCGTCGTCGAGCTTGCCGTCACCCTCGGTGCCGCGGCCGAGCTCGAGCGCGTTGTCCTCGAGCGCGAACGCACGCGCCACGGCACTCTGCCCTGCGAACACGAGCACCAGCCCGGGTCGGGCGCCGGCGGCAGGAGCCTGACCGAGCGTACTTGGCGGGAGGGTTCGAGGATCCACGTGCTTACGATATCGCGCGGGCTGCGCATGCCGATAACGACGAGCTCGCGGATTCTTCCCGACAAGAAAAAGGTTCGAGAAACTCGGGAAGAACTGCATCGCGATGACGTTAGGGTCACCGCATATGCGGAACTTTATCGGCTTGGTGGTGGTCGCACTGACTGTCGGTTGTGCGACCGAGGCGCTCGAGACGAGCGATATGGATCAGGCGACAGGGGTCAAAGGTGGAGGGACCTGCCCGGATCCCACGGACTGCACGCTCAACAACGGTGGCGGCGTCTACACCGAGGAGCTCGGCACCATCGGCCTGGATCCGGACCAGTACATGATCGGCCGGTTCGTCAACGACTCGTTCGGCGGCGTGGAGGTCGAGGGACGTGGCTACAGCCCCAGCACCGGCAACTTCTACGGACATTCGGCAGAGCTCGTCCATGCCATCTATAACGGCCACGCGTACGCGGTGAGCTCGATCACCGAGTGGCTGACGCTCCCGACGGTGACGCTCTTCGGCTTGCCGCCGCTCACCGGCCCGCAGATCGCCGGACTGTCGCTCGTGTTCAAGGTCGACGACGGCACGTGGACGCTCACGTTCACGGAGTCACTCGCCGACGATCCTGGCTTCAACAACGCCAGCACGTACCCGCTCAAGGAGTTCCATGCGATGTGGAACGCGGGCGACGGCTACAACAGCAGCGTCGCGAAAGAGTACTGCACGCGCGCGCCGCTAAATGGCAATCCGGGCAAGATGGATCCGGTCGTGTTCCAGCAGGGGATCGACGTCAACCCGATCACCGCAGTGATGGTGCAAAACAACTCCGTGGTGACGCTGTCGTGTCGGCACGGCTCGCTCGCAACCGTGCGGTGGTGGGGCTACAGCTATCGCGACCCCAACACCGCCGACTTGTTCGAGGCCGCGATGCACATGAAGCGCGCGTCGTATTGCGGCGACGATACGTTCTATACGCGCCGGGACACGCAGATCCTGATCCGCGACTCGTCGAACATCATGCAGGACCCACTCGACCCGATCGAGTTCGAGGCGTCCTGGGGCCGGCCCTCTGCCGGCAGCCCGATCCGTGCACTGTGCGTGAACAAGTTCTGGCGGCGCCGCCCCGGCGTTAACTTTCCGCCCGATCCAAGCGGCGTCAAGTTCAACGGCGACTGCCTCAGCCCTGTCACCGGTCAAGTCCTGTTCTCGATCCCCGAATGCACGAACGATCTGAGCGCGTACCCGGCCGCGTTCGGCATGCTTTCCGACCAAGCAGTCGACCCGCCCCTAGCGCCCTAGCGACGCTAGCTCCGCGCGCACGCGCTTCGCGCGGTCCGAGGTCGGTTCGATCGCGAGAGCGCCATCGACGAGCTTCAGTCCGAGTGCGACCGCGGCGCGATCGGACGTGCGCCGCGCGAGCTCGAGCTGCACCGCCGCCCCAACGACCATCGGCCCCGCGTCTTGGTTGTCGAACGTCATCGCTTTGTCTGCATCCGCGCGCGCAGCCGCTAGCTCGCCCGCGACCAGCTCGACCTCGGCGCGCTCCATCCATGGCGCGTTCGACGCCGGTGCGAGCTGCATCGCCTTCTCGCTCGCGACGTGCGCTTGCGCGAGCGCGGCGTGCGCATCGCCGCGTCGAGACAGCAGCCACCGCGCCTCGAGCCGTCCCGCTCGTGCGCGAAACAACCAGGTCGTCAGGTTGTTCGGCCGCAGCTTGTCGGCACGATCGAGGTAGTCGTGCGCCGCAGCGAGCATCGCGGTCGGATCCGAACCGACCTGGCCGAGATGCTCGGCACGTAAGAGCACCGCATCGGCCATCGCGGCGAGGAACCGATCGAAGCTCGGGTCGATCGCGAGCCCGCGCTCGCCGGTGCGCACCGCCTCTTCGGCGGCGTCCGTCGGGTCGCCACCGTGGTCGAGAAGGTAGCCGGCGAGCGTGGACGCGAGGTTGGCGCGATTCGCCCACGCGAACACGTAGGCGGGGTCGATGGTCGTGGCCCGCTGATAGCCGTCGAGCGCAGCGCGGAACTCCGGCATCGGATCGCCGCCCGACCCGGCGAGCGCGTTGCCGATCCAGCGGTGTGCGGTGCCGAGGTCGTTGTTTGTCCACGGATCGTTCGGGCGGATCGCGAGCGCCTTCGCGAACTCGTCGAGCGACCTCCGCCACCACGGCTCGCCTTTGCCGCCGTGATACTCGTCGTAGATGCCGCGGATGACGTGGACGTTGCCGAGCGCGTCCCATGCACCCGCATTCGTCGGATCGAGCTTTGCCGCCTGCTCTGCTGCTGCAGCCGCCTGCTCGAGCACCTGGCTCTGAATCGTCGGGGCGTCGACCTTCGCGCGCCATCGCAGTAACAGGATGTACGCCTTCGTCGTGTACGCCGCCGCGTCATCGGGGTCCGCCGCGATCGCACGATCGATCATCACGCCCGCATCGTCGAGCACCGGCTTCGTCGGGTGACTCTGGCGCAGATCGATCTCCGCACGCTCGAGCCGCGCCTGCGCGGCGGCCTCGTACACCGTCGCATCCGAGCGCGCGATCTCCGCCTCCTGTGCGTACAGCGCGCTCGCCTCTTCGAGCTGCGGCCTCGCGGCGTCGTAGTTACCGCGATCGACATCCACCACCGCCGCCGCGTACACGGCATCCGCCGCGAGCTTCTTGCTCTCGTACACCCACGGCGTCGTGCGCGCGATCTCGAGCGCCTGGGTCTTCGCGGTCGCGTAATCGCGGCGGTACAGCGCGATCAGCACGTCGAGCAGCGCACCATTGTCCGCCGTGCCGCGCGCACGCTCGAGCTCGGCGAGCGCCGGCGCGAGGTATTGCTGCTCGATCTCCTTCTCGCGCGCGGCGAGCCAGGTCTTGTCGCCGCTGCGTCGAGCCTCCTCGATCGCACGGTGATAGAGCTCGCCGAGCGCGCGGCCGCGTGCCGCGTGGAGCTCGGGCGTATCGAGCCCGGCGTGCGCGGCGCGCTCGAGCTCGCTGATCGCCGCCGCCCACTCGTGCAGCGCGAGGTGTCCGCGGCCGAGCGCGTCGTGGATCACCGCATCGCCGAGCGGACCGAGGTCGTGCGGGGTCGCCGCGATCGCCATCATCCGCGTCCGGATCAGCAGTCGCTCGGGGCGCGTGTCGTGGAGCGGCAGTTGATACGTCGTGTGCAGCAGGAGCTCGATGTCCTTCGCCTCGCGCCCGAGCTGCTGGGCGAGCTGCGTGCGCTCGACGCTGCGCGCGCGTTCGGAGCGCGACACGACGTACGATCGCAAGCCGAGGCTACCGGCGGTCAGGACCGCTACCGCCGACGAGGCGCCGAGCACGTATAGCGCGCGATGCCGCCGGATGCTCGTGCGCAACCGCTGGCTCAGGGTCGGCCGCCGCCCGAGGATCGGGTCGCCGTCGAGGTAGCGCACGAGGTCGTCGGCGAGTGCGCGCGCCGACGCGTAGCGCTCCGCGGGATTCTTGTGCAGGCACTTGAGCGTGATCGTCTCGAGATCGACCGGCAGCGTCGGCACGAGCTTTCGCGGTGGGATCGGGTCGTGATTGATCACGAGGTCGAGGGCCACGGCGAGCGACTCGCTCGAGAACGGCACCCGATCGACGAGCAGCTCGTAGAGCGTCGCGCCGAGGCTGTAGACGTCCGACCTGCGATCGATCGCGCGGAGATCGCCGCGCGCCTGCTCGGGCGACATGTACGCCGGCGTGCCGAGCAAGGCACCCGATTCGGTCAGGCCGACCTCGAGCGTGGCCTCGCGCGCGAGCCCGAAGTCCATCACGACCGGCTGCCACCGGCCGTCGTCGCCGCGCTCGACCATCACGTTGCTCGGCTTGAGGTCGCGGTGGACGATGCCGAGCCGATGCGCCTCGTGGATCGCGACGGCGACGTCGCGCATCACCGCGATCTTCTCGTCGAGCGCCATCTTCGCCGCCGCTTGCCCGAGCGGCTCGCCGGTCACGAACTGGAGCGCGATGTACGCGCGGCCTGTGACCTCGCCGACCTCGTAGACTCTGCACACGCCGGGGTGATCGATCCGCGCTTGTGCTCGCGCCTCGCGGATCAGGCGCATCGTCAACATCGGGTTGCCGCCGCGGATGAACTTGATCGCGACGACGCGGCCGAGCCGGCGATCGCGCGCCTTGTAGACGATGCCCATCCCACCCTCGCCGAGCTTGCCGGCGAGCTCGTAGCGGTCCCACGTCGCTGGTGGCGCATCGCTGCGCTCG
>Ga0193728_1001998_pt1 | contig 10561 bp, 8 predicted proteins | sample U1c1metaG_FD_143037 | JGI IMG/M metagenome (GOLD analysis project Ga0193728, IMG submission 143037) | Soil microbial communities from a riparian zone of the East river system, Colorado, United States - U1c1 | ecosystem: Environmental > Terrestrial > Soil > Riparian zone | place: USA: East River... | reverse complement strand
CAGGGCCAAAGCATGAGAGCCATACGGCATCCAGCTCGAAAAGGCAGCAGAAAGAGAGTGTTACCAGTACAACACGAGTCTCGCCTAGTCAAGAGCGTAGCAGACTTGCAGGGCCAAAGCATGAGAGCCATACGGCATCCAGCTCGAAAAGGCAGCAGAAAGAGAGTGTTACCAGCACAACACGAGTCTCGCCTAGTCAAGAGCGTGACAGATTTGCAAGGCCAAAGCATGAGAGCCATACGGCATCCAGCCCAAAAAGGCAGCAGAAAGAGAGTGTTACCAGCACAACACCAACACGCATACCTGCATTACAGCCAGAAGGTTTTACCTTGCCAGAGGAACGCCCATATTCCGACAAGGCGAGGGATGGCAGGAGAGCAGTAGGAAAGCAAGCCAGCGTCGGTAGAACTATGGGTAAGCCCAAAGCGCATCCTTCTGCAGCTACGGAGTCGCAACACGGGACAGCTAGGAGAAAGCCCAAAGCGACATCAGTAGCACGGACACGGCAGGTGCCTGCCTCAAATCGTTCTTTTAGCCGCTAGCATTTTTCTTAGGCATGGTTCAAATAGGGGCAATCTTGCTTGATAATGTTTGCCTAAGATATTCTTTATCAGGGAGTGTTCCAGCATGGAGCCGATGATGACATTCTCGGCAGAGGACTAACGTTTTCCTGTGCCGTGTTGCCATCATCCGTTGCCAGAGTTTCTTTCCTTTTTCCACATCTTTCAGCTTCCGTATGTGATGAACTTCAAAGGGACCTACTCTTGTCTCACAGTACTCGCATTGTTCCCTGTTGAGCCGTTTGATACCCTCTGATCTGCTTAATGTCCAGATATAGGTGTTCGGTCGCATATCCAGGTGTCGATCGTTTGACAAGGGTTTTCTCAGGTTTTTGAGCCTGAAGACTCTGATGTGGCGGGTCTTTTTCTCTCCCTCTACAGTGAGGACGAGACCATTGTCCGTTTTCAGCCTTTTCGCTATGGTGTTTAACGGTACACTTGTGCTTGTTTGCGAGCGTTTTGAGAAGGCTCGTTTTCCACATCCATGATCCGCTTTCCCTGTTGTGAAATAGTCTCAAGTGCCTCTAATCTCCTAATGACTGTCGCGGAGAGCATCAGCACCTCCTTGCTTTCGGTTGATTTGAAGCGATGTAAACGACGCTCCTTCCCCCTGGTAGCGGAGGTTTGGCGGATATTGCTATTCGCTTATCCTCATGCCAGTATCACGACCACCTCATTGTGGTGCAATCTGCAGAGCCCATTACAGGTCCACCTTGGGTAGTATGAGCGTTCCGTACCCATGCAGGGATTGCTCCCTGTTTAGGGCATCCCGCATTTGCAGCGAAGTGAGATCCGACGTGCTCTAGGCGTCCCGTTCATCCCGATTTCCCCTCGTAAAGTAGGGCGGCCATCGCGTGAAAGTGCTACTATTCCGACCAACTTTCAAGAGGCATAGCAGCATCCAGACAGCACAATAGCCCGTCCGGTGTGGCGGGCTATGAAGGCTCTTTGGAATAAGGCAGATACCGACAGACTGCTGACTCGTTTAATGATTAGAAGGTTGCTTATTTTCGTATGTTAGGAGTGTATTCCACATATATTGAAGAGGACAATGCCAGAAATCATCCAGTGTCATCGTTTATTATATAGTCTAGTTAGTCTGTTATCCCAAGAAAGTTGGAGGAATTATTCATGGAGATCTCATCGAACACTACATCCCCTGCTCATACATCAACGCTTGAAGACAAACTCAAGCACCTCAAATTCCCTAAGTTCCATCAGGAGAAGCATAAACCGATTGTCTATGTCAACGAACAGCATGATGGCTCATTAACGTTTGGTGATCGAACTTCAGATAGTGTAGCAGCCTATGTGGGGTCATGGCGTTTTGTGATTTTGATGACAGGGTTACTCATTATATGGCTGATATGGAATAGTATTCCGTCTTTGCCTCATTTTGATCCTGCACCTTTTATACTTTTAAACCTGTGTTTATCGTTTCTTGCTGGATACACAGCTCCTTTTATTATGATGAGTCAAAATCGTCAGACGTCGAAAGATCGCTTAACTGCCGAAAATGATTACAAAACGGATGTCAAAGGTGAGCAAGAAATCTGCCATATTCTAGAGCACTTGAATCATCAAGATGGGTTAATTCTCCAGATTGCGCAGCGGTTAGAGGTTCAAAGTAAGCGTATAGATGAGCAAGAGCAGCTCATTTTGCAAATTGTGCAAAAAATGGATACACAGCAACAATTTATGAAACAACAACACGAGGAGATACTGAAGCTTTTGAATGCACCCTCGCAGCAAGGTCAGGGGTAGGCCGGATCGGAGGCTCTATGCCTTAAGAATAGGGCCTCACCTAGCTTGCAGAATGGCAAGTGTTTGATTTTAAGGGGCATCTTTCCCGACGTTTCGATTCAAAGTGTGCTGTGAAGCATATTTTGCCTCTTGCTTGTGCTGTACACCGGGATCGAAAGTACCCTTTGCCAGGATGTTTGGATCTTCTTCCTGTCACACACGGCATAAAGTGGCCGCATCGGCCACTTTATGCCGTTTTTGGCGGCCATTAATTGCCGAGAGTGACACTCATTCTAATCATTTAGAGGAGAGCGTTTTTCGCAGGAACGCTCAAAACCTCTCTGCTTATCTGCAACCACCGGATGGCGAGACCAGCGGAGACACAATGGAGTTTGGGCTGGTAACAAGCACGCCGCCAGGCCCTGGATAGACATGATCACTAGGGAGACTCCCTTGCCAAGTGAATACAAAGTTTGATAGCTGCTGACCAGGGAGAATAGTTAAATTTTCAGCCGTTTGGGAACGTCCATTATTCAGCGTGTAGGAGAACGCTATTGTTCCTCCACTTGAGCCTGGAGCAATATGAAATACGGCATTGTAGACGACCTGAATAGAGGAGCCGCATGTCCAAGTCGAGATAGTTTTTGGGGTGACAGATACAGTAATGCTCGTGACTCTGAACGCTGCTGCGTTCGTCTTTTTCTGGCCCAGAGTCTGCATCGTTTCTAAATGTGCTGTGGTAGCGACGTCCGCGTGGGATGATGCAGTGGTTGTTGCACTACTGTTGTGGCTGCCTACTTCATTCCCACATCCAGCTATCCAGACCAGGAGAAAACATCCTACGATGATCAATGCTTTACTTGTCCTCTTATTATTACTCCACATGGAAACACCTCTTTATGTAAAAAAAGAGCGATTCAATCATCAGAAAACAATACAAAGACTTGTTTCTCTATCTTTGCAGTTTCCAGCCTCTGTCTTAAGGATACTGGATGAATGAGCTTCTCGTCTAGGGACAACTAGGACATCTTGAAGAAAAAAAGGGACATCTTCCTACTATCTTCTCATCTCCCAAGCTCGCTGGAAAAACTGCAAAGAGAGTGATGTTTGCCCTCCTATAGGAGATCTTATCATTACCCACAACTCTGGCAGACCTGCTGAGAGGAATATGCACGTCTTGCAATGTTCTCTTACTACAGAAACGACCGTCACTTGACATATATCAGAAAAGTAACAAAAGTACTATTTTATGATATTCGGAGACAGGCGCACTATAAAATTGTTTTGCTCTAACTCATTTTTGCTTTTATGTGTATGTGTTTAAAATGAATAGTAGGTAGGCTTAGGTACTCTGGATTTCTAGAGAAAGACGGCTTGCCTGGGCATCTTTGATAATCAGGGGTGCGTTGCACATATGGAAAGAGGTGGATCATATGCGAATCTTGATGATCTCTCCACAGCCGTTTTTTGAGTCGCGTGGAGCCCCTTTTTGTGTCTTTCAACACATCAAAGCATTACTGGCGCTAGGCTATGAGGTTGACTTAGTGACCTACCATCTGGGTAAGGATGTGGATCTGCCCGGATTGCGCATCTTCCGGGCTCCTCGGGTGCCTCTCATCCATTCAGTGAAGCCTGGACCCTCTCTTGCGAAAATTCCGCTTGATGCGGCTGTCTTCTTCACTGCCTTATGGCGTTTGTGCGTCGGACGATATCGGTATCTGCATGCACATGAAGAAGGAGCTTTTATAGGGGTGTTGCTATCGGCAGTCTTTGGCAGCAAGCATCTCTACTATATGCATTGTGATCTTCCTGATCTGGTTGCCAGTTCCTTTAAGAACTATAAATCCCTAAAAATTCGCTTACTAGTATGGATTGTCAAATTTGTTCAGAAGCTGATGGTCCGTGGAGCCAATGCTGTGATTACCTTCTATCCTGAACTGGAGACCACGGCTCGTAAAATTGCCCCTGCTAAACCAATCTATATGATTTTGCCTCCCGCGGTTGACGAAGATGTTCCCCTGGCAACTGAGAAGGACGCTGAGAGTGTGCGACGTGAATTGAAGCTTGGAGAGGGTCCCACGCTGGTCTATACCGGTACTCTCGAAAAGTATCAAGGGCTCGATATATTGTTGCAAAGTGTGCGGGCTGTGTGCGATGTCTGTCCGAAGGCCCAGTACGTTATCGTTGGCGGAAAGCCAGAGCAGGTTGAGGAATTGCGCATGCTAGCTCAGCGACTGGCTGTAGCAGAGCATGTAACCTTTGTGGGGCAGCGACCCACCGAGGAAATGTCCCGCTATATGGCCATTGCCGATGTGCTTGTGAGTCCGCGTAGCAAAGGTACACACACACCGCTCAAGCTATATACCTATTTGCGTTCAGGTAAACCTATTCTTGCAACTGCCATTGTTTCCCACACACAGATTCTCACATCCGATGTGGCGTTGCTGGTATCCCCAACTCCAGAAGGACTGGCGCAAGGTGCTCTGACTCTGCTGGGCGAGCGCCAACTAGCGCAGAAGCTAGGTGAGAACGCTCGTCAGACCTATGAGAAACAGTACAGTTGGCCTGTATTTTTAGAGAAGAATCGTCAGGTCTATCACAAGTTTAGCCCCTTAGCGCAGTAATAAATTGCTAGAGTGTATGGTGGACAGTGTGCAAAATGAACGATATGTGCTCTTGAATCGCAATTTATTGCGTGTATCGTAGGGACCCGATTTATCGCGTCCGTTGACCATGGGATGGGTATCTATGCGTTATTCTCGGTTATATTTTATACCATTAGGATTATTGCTATTCAGTCTGATTTTTCTGGTACGTGGCTGTTTTCAAGCACCAAAAAACCACCAGACGAAGCAAGCGAAGGCTCCAACTTCAACAGTGGGATATCGGACTCCTGCAGGCGTTCACGATATAGAGGTGTCGATTCTTGATAATATAAAAGCGAATGGATTTGACAGTAATCCAGCCATTAACAATGGGATGGGTGGATTGTTTATCAACTGGCGCTATGGAACCAACCCTTTGCAGACTAATGTAAATGGGACTGGTGAGCCAGATAATGCTAGCGCGAGTCCTCGCCACGATCTGCTGACTGATATTCGCTATGTTCACAATCTCTGGTCGTATAAGCACCAGAATCCTTCGGATACGCGCTATGGTAGTGAAATAGCCCGCTATACACCTATTATCAAGGCCGAGTTTGCTCATTCTCGTAATGAGCGCGGATGGTTGTTTGATGAGTTTATGGCGACGTACAATCTTTCCAATGATGCCTTCTATAAAGACACTGCCTATAGTCTGGCTAGGGGTTATGCAGATGGCTTTGATCCCACTGTCGGCAGCGTCTATAAAAAGAATTCCGGCCATCCAAATGGCTCATATCGTGTTGATAACGTTTTAGAAGCTGGGTGTGCTCTCGTACAAGCGAGCGTAGTGTTCAATAAACCGGAATGGATGCAGAAGGGTATAAGTACGATAAATTTTGTCTATGCCCATGCCTATGTAGCACCGTACCATACCTTTGCTAGCCAGATGGATAATGTCTTGCTAGCGGATGGGTCAGTCAATCCTAATCAAACGTTCTTTTCTGGCACGACCAAAAATTATGCGGTCAGTGGACGGAATATCCAGATGGGAGCTGTGGCTCAGATAGCCATTTCCCTGCTCGATGCCTATAAAGTAACGCGCAATCAGGATTTCTTGAACAAGGCAACGGATCTATTGGACTCTTATGCGCTTCCTACTAATCCCCTGGGTATGTGGGATACGAGGAACGGAGGCTACTACTTCTCAGTCAGATTTGAGGGACCATCTCCGACCAATCCCGGTAGGTTTACTCTTAGCAAGGTGCACAAAGAGGTGGGCCGTCAGATCATTATGCTGCAAGCCTTTCATATAGCCAATGAGCTGACTGGTGGGAAGTATAAAGAGACAGAGGATCAATTGCAATCTCTGGCCGTGAACAAGGTCTATTATGTGCCCGGACATGGCGTGCTTTACGATGTAAATGCTGATTGGTCGCTGCGTAAACTACCCAATCGCACCTACGAAGATATGGTAACAACCGAAGCAATGGGGGCTGAACTGGAGAGCTTGTTCTCGTTAAGTGAGTAGTAGTCGATGGCTATGCTTGCCACATCTGCACTGTCCCATCTTTGCTTCCTGAAGCGATGCGTGTGCCATCAGGCGACCATGCCACTGCGTTTACACCATCGGAATGACCACTATAAGTCAGGAGATGCTTGCCTGTGGCTGTTTCCCACACATGTACTGTTTTATCACCACTTCCCGAGGCGATGCATGTACTATTGGGTGACCATGCTACTACATAGACTACCTGGGAATGACGACCATAGGTGCAAACCTGCTCTCCCGTGGCCACATCCCATACCTGCACGCTCCCATCTGAACCTCCCGAAGCGATGCGTGTGCCATCGGGCGACCATGCTATAGCTAGTACAGCCTGGGAATGACGGCTATAGATGCAAACCTGTTCTCCCGTGGCCGTGTCCCACACTTGCACCGTCTTATCATGACTTCCCGAGGCAATACGTGTGCCATCGGGCGACCATGCTACCCCACTTACTCCATCGGAATGACCGTTATAAGTGCTGACTTGTTCCCCCGTCGCTGCATCCCATACCTGCACTGTCTTATCCCCGCCTCCTGAGGCAATGCGTGTGCCATCGGGTGACCAAGCTGCAGCGAACACGAATCCGCTATGACCACTGTAGGTCCTAATCTGTCCGCCTGTCCTGGCATCCCACACCTGTACGGTCTTATCAGTACTACCCGAGGCAATGTGTGCGCCATCGGGTGACCATGTGACTGTAAACACAAACCTGGAATGACCGCTACAGGTCCTAATCTGTTTGCCCGTCCTGGTATCCCACACCTGCACTACCTTATCCCACCCCCCGGAGGCAATGTGTGTGCCATCGGGTGACCACGTCACCGCAGCTACATACTTGGAGTGTCCACGCGGGGTCAGGACTTGCTTTTCCATGGCCCCATTGTATACCCGTGCGGTCTCTTTTCTCTCCCTCGGAACTATGAGAGTGCCATTGGACGACTGGCCTGTTCCGTTTACAGCATCGGAATGGCCATGATAAGTATAGAGCAGCGTTCCTGCCGATTGTAAGACTTCTGCTATTTGTATAACAGTAGGCCTTGATGATATAGTCGATGGCGTTGGCATTCCAGAATCCCTAGGGAGTCCTGACTGATGCACATGGCTGTCTGGCTGTTGAGACAGGAGAATTGACAGAGGCAGTACTGCTATCGCTGACTTCTTTGGCTGGGATGCATGTTCCAGGGCTTGGGCAAACTCCTGGACACTGGAGAAACGCTCTTGAGGATCCTTGGCCAGAGCTTTCAACACGACTTGCTCTACCTCTACCGGGATGCCGGGCACTTTCTCTTGCAATGAAGGAGGGGGATCCATGAGATGGTGCATGGCTATTTCGATTGCGCTTGCGCCGTAAAATGGCAGTATACCGCAGAGCCACTCATAGACTACCACGCCCAATGCATATTGATCACTGGCCTCACGTGCTTTTCCTCGACATTGTTCCGGTGCCATATAATAGGGTGTTCCCCCTACTTCCTGCGTACTGAACGTTTGAGTATCATAGACAGGAATGGCGATACCAAAGTCGCCGAGCACAATAGAGCCCTGGACTTCTACTAGCATGTTCTCCGGCTTTACATCGCGGTGCACGAGCTGCTGATCATGAGCGTATTGGAGTGCTGCTGTCACTTGCTTCACATATGGCACTACCGTCGAGAGGGAAACTATTGAGCTATGGGGATGCTTTTTCCGTAATGTGCCACCTGGAGCATATTCCATTACCAGAAAGGGTGTAGAGTCGTCCATACCAAAATCGAGCACCCGTAAGATATGGGGATGCTTGAGGGTTGCAATGGTCTGTGCTTCCTTGAGAAAATTCTCGAGGGCCTGTGCTTCCATTTGCTCATGTAGCACTTTGACGGCAGCCCTAGTGTTGAGATGGGTATGTTCACCCAGGTAAACATTAGCAAACCCACCCTGCCCAAGTAGGTGGAGCAAGCGATAGTTACCTAGTTGTTGTCCGGTGCGGTCGTGCATCCTTGTGTTCTCCTGGCGGAGGATATCCTTGGCTGATTCTACAACGGGATGGTAACACAAATCAAGAGGAATATCTAGAGACACTTTCAAGGCCAGCACTTTCTAACCATGTCTCCAAGTCGCTAGCTAAGGGTGCTACAAATGTGCATAGCTCATTGTCGGGATAGCGCCGCAATGTCAAGCTATAGGCATGGAGGAACTGGCGAGTCAAAGCCGTTGCGGACCCCTCACCAGTAGTAGGCAGGGCATACGTTTGATCTCCTACAATCGCATAGCCTAGCGCAGCAAGATGCGCACGTATCTGGTGTGTACGCCCGGTCACAGGACGCACATCTAGCAACGCATAGCCGCGCTCTACTGCTAGTACTCTCACCAGTGTCGTGGCTGACTGCCCATCAGGTCCAACTATACAGCGGCGGCGATCGTCAGGATCACGTTGCAGAGGCCCGGCGAGCACAAATTCACTGTCTCCCGGACTTGTTAGCACAAACGATGTATCAGCAGGTTGTGTCTGTCCATTTGCCAGCCGCCGCATGACCGTAAAAGGTGCACGTGGATGTGTCCAATTGGGCGATCCCGGTGCCACAATCGCTAGATAGCGCTTCACAAGTGTGTGTTCTTCAAACTGTTTAATCAGATGCCGCCGTGAACGTTCGGTACGTGCGAGTGCCACGATACCCGAGGTATCCTTGTCCAAGCGGTGTAGCAGGCAGGGGCGAGGCAGGAGCCCTTCCTCTTTCCAGAGACGTTCGATGCGCTGATTGCGCAGCATTATTTGTACATCAGCAGGAGCCGCAGCCCACTCTGGCTTATCGGGCAGTTCTGGTGGCCTCCAATCATCCTGACCCAGCTGCTGCGTATAGGTCAGCACTGCATCCCACAGCGTCCCATCGCTATACTTATAGGTTGGATGAATCACCAGCCCAGCAGGCTTGTTAACGAGCAGCAGGTGGTGATCTTGATAGATGATCGCAATGTCAGCAACTTCCATAGTTGGGAGTATAGGAGGCTTCGCAAGCGGTGTCAATAGCCTCAACATAGCGCGAGCAGATAGATACCAAACAGCTGAGACGCTGAGATGCGGTTCCTTGTGATAGGATTGTGGTAGTGTGCTAGAATGGTAGCATAGTTCCAAAAACCAGAGCGTTCTCTTGATCGCTAGCTTTTCGGGTTCGTACGGGAACGACAATCCGTACAGGATGGACTACCAGGGATGCAAGCATCTCTTTCCCATCCTCTACCCCATTGCTCCGGAGAGCGTTTGGGGATGCTTGAGCACGATAGGGTCAACCTATCTTACGCTAGTGCTTTTACCCAAGGGAACGATTTACCTTGGAACCCAGCGAAACACTATTCCATTGTTTATGTGCTACAAGGAGAAGGATAGCATAGGTGTCAATAGACAAATATTCATGATACAGGACACACACATGAAGACTTTGTTAGAAAAGAGGACTCCTATGCCCAAGCCCCACAAATAGAGTCCATCCTGTATGGCTTCTCGTACGAAGCCAAGGGTCTAGAATTTGCCAGACTTGAGGAACTATTAGCATGTCACTTATACAATATCATAAACAGCTAGAGTTACGTGACCCGATTGTGATAGCAGCCTTCGGAGGTTGGAGCGACGCTGCAGACTCAGCCACTACCGCGGTCAAGTTTCTTGTTGATCGCTGGAAGTCTGAGAAGATCGCCGAGATCGAAGCAGAGGATTTCTACGTCTTTACCGAGACTAGGCCAACTGTCAGATTTGGTGACGGCATGCAGCGCACCATCGTCTGGCCTAGCAATCAATTCCTGGCCCAGCATATGGAGGACCTCGAGCATGATGTGATCCTCTTCACTGGTGTTGAGCCACAACTCAAGTGGAAAATGTTCAGTAATGCGTTTCTAGAAATCTGTAATCATTTCTCTGTCTCAGAAGTGGTCTTCCTCGGGTCACTCCTGGCTGATGTCCCACACTCTGTCGTTGTTCCTATTACGGGCTCATCATCTGATAGCGCTATGCTGGAACGTTTACGAGAGATCGATATCCACAGCTCTCGTTACGAAGGTCCAACAGGCATGGTCGGTGTGCTCCATGAGGCCTGTCAACGCATGCATATCCCTTCGGCAACTTTCTGGGCCGCTTCTCCTCATTACCTAGCTGCCA
>Ga0193728_1001997_pt1 | contig 10561 bp, 9 predicted proteins | sample U1c1metaG_FD_143037 | JGI IMG/M metagenome (GOLD analysis project Ga0193728, IMG submission 143037) | Soil microbial communities from a riparian zone of the East river system, Colorado, United States - U1c1 | ecosystem: Environmental > Terrestrial > Soil > Riparian zone | place: USA: East River... | reverse complement strand
GATCGGAGACCACGCGCAGCTGGCGCTCAGAAACTACGAGTCGAAGCGTGACGAGCTGTTGCGGGCGATCGGGCCGACCGGAGATCGCACCGCTTTCTTTCTCAGCAATCGCGGCAAGCGCATCTCAGTGCGCGCGATCCAGAACGCCGTGAAGGGATTCCTCGACAAAATCGACGAGAACTCAGGACTTTCCACGCACTCGCTTCGGCACACATTTGCCACTCACCTGCTCGACGCCGGCGCCGATCTCCGCGCAGTGCAGGAGCTGCTCGGGCACGCGTCGATATCGACGACGCAGATCTACACGCACACGAGCATCGAGCGGCTCAAGCAGGTTTATCAGAAGGCTCATCCCCGGGCGTGAGATTCGAAGAGAAGAGACACCACTCGATCTTTCGGAGACTATCCCTTGGGTCAATGCCGTTGCCACTGGACACATCCGACGCCTTCTTGGTCGGACGCTTCCATCAGGGGGATGGAAGCGTCCAGAGAACCGCGTGCTGCCGGCCGCCAAACAAGGCCTGGCCAACCAGAGCGTTACCGCTGTAGTTGATTCCGCTCGCCTGAGCATTGGTGCCGCCCTTTGGAGGTCTCAAGGTCAATAGTCCGCTCAGCCGCCAAATGAATGGAGTGTTTGTAAACCTTCCTTCGAGCGAGCCCGAAACTGACCCTCCGAAGCTCACGTCGGAGCTGCTCGAAGTCTCTGAACGACTCTCAGCCTTCATGATTGTATTGGAGACCACATCGACGGTCCAACGCATCGCATGAAATGAGCGGTCGTTTCGATAGCTTGTTCCGGCGACGTAGACAGTGGTGCCAGAGACTTCGCTGACACGCCGCCCAAACGTCGAAATATCGCCACTGACAGGAGGCAACTCGATCCATTGTTTGTTGCCGGCTCGAAGATAAGTTCTGGTGTACGACGCACCGTCAAAGTTGACCAACGCGTAGCCGGCGTTATTGATATCCCGGCCGAGTCCGCTGGTGAACGTGTTTGCTACCGGTGGGGCAAGTATTTCCGCCGTTCCATTGGCGTCCCAGGTGACTGCGTCGGAACCTGACACCTTCGGGTTCGCTCCGGCGTCATTGACGCCATCGGCGAACCCGAAGCCACTGCTTAGGTAGGTTACGGTCGCAGTTCTGGTTGCGGGATTGACTGTCCAGCGCGCGGGATGACTGTTTCCGTCATATGCGTAGTCCCCGACCACGTACACAGGGTTGCCGTTGCTGATTCCCAACCCTCTGCTGAAAATGGTAACGTCGGAGAGAGGTATTAGGGTCGTCCCAATGCGCACGAACCCGCGAAAACCGGGATTGCTGGTGCTCGTGCTGGTGCCGGCAATGTAGCCCGCGTCGTTCACATCTACCGCGTAGCTCCCGACATCACCGGCAAGAGTGCCGATATCGGTCGTCTTCGCCGTGATCACGAACAGCTCTGTGCCGATCCCCCCCTTTCCCAACGACGTCGTCACAATCACGTCGTAACTCGCGAGGGGTGCGTCCGGGCCAATAGTGATGTTGGCCACTAGTTCAGTGGAGCTCACGAACTGCGTCGAGTTGGTCACGACCTTACCGCTCGGCACGCCGTTCAACGCCCACTGGGCGCGGGAGCCGACATCGAAACCAGAGCCGAATACGTGCACGTCGAGCGTCGAGTCGATAGTCGCAGTGTCAGGCGCGGTGGACTTGACGGTTGGACCGCTGCTGCCGCCCCTTGCGCTCAGCCCGAGGCCCGGGGCCAAAGGCGTGGAGGTTGGTGTGTTATCGGTACACGCCGACAAGGCGAGGAAAGCGACTATCAGCAGCCGACAATGCGAGAACGAGCGCGAGAGCGGGAAACGCGTCATGACACACCTCTTGGTTGCAGCTACATGATGAGCTTCACTTCTATTGAACGGACGACACCCGCCTGTTTTGCATTTCTGTCGTGGATAACCCCTCGCCGCTGATCACATAAGGGGCCCAGTAATACGGCGCGCTGAAGCGTGAATCACGAATCATCTCCCGCTGTGTTCGCGCGAGCGCATCGGCGGGCGACGATGTGCGGAGATCTGTGTAGAACCGCCCCGCGAAGTTGGCGGCACCATCATCCGCGATCTGCCAGAGTGTTGCGATCACGTTGCGCGTGCCCGCGTAGAGAAAAGCCTGCGCCAGCGTGGCGTAGTCCTCGCCGCGTGACCAGTGAGTAGAGCCTGTCATGCCTGCGCCCGTCTCGCACCCGGAGAGGAAGACGAGCGGACTCCTTACCCGCAGTCGCAATACTTCGTGCACCTCGAGACGCCCGTCGTTCGCGGACCCGCCGCCGGCCCCGCGTGAGAGCTCGATCCGAGAGAACATAGGATTGCGCCCGTTCATGACGCCGTGTGTCGCTACGTGCACCAATCCGTCACGCCCGAGAGCGCCACGAAGCGTTCGCTCATCTGCCTGCTGACCCAGATACATCTGCGCTCCGCGAATTGATCGCGTCGCTGCCTGCGCCTCCCTCAGCGTACCGGGTAGCTGTGTTGGAAACGGAGCGAGTACATCGGCGCTTCCGAACGCCGTCCCCAGAGTGCCAAGCTCCGTCTTTTCTTTCCGCAGCGTTGGCAATGCCGACGCCGATGGCAAACTCAAGACGTCATAGTCTTCCACGAGATAACGCCCCGTCGCGGCGTCCCGCAGAGCCGCGAACGGCAAGTAGCTGAGAACCGAGTGCGGCACGATGATCAAGCGTCGAGTGCCTTCCGGAAGGGCGGAACGGATCGCCTGCGAGAAAAGCGCGGCATGTAGCTCTTGCATCACCCCTCTCGATGCGGAAGACGATGAAGCGGGTTTGGCCAGAAGCCCCAACGCTACTCGAACTCGAGTCGAAAGATCCTCAGCGCCCAGCGGCGTCTGCGCGACTCGAACGCCGCTTGGCGTCACCACGAACACGATCACACGAGTAGGCGTGACGAGGTACTCGAGCAGCGCTTCGCCAGGACGCAGCGCGGCGCGAACATCCGAGGCGACGACTTTGGTTCCGCCGAGCAGTGACAGCGAGCCGCCCCCGAGCTGCTCACCGCGGATGACGAGGGTTTCGTACTGCTCGCGCGCGTCCGCGAGTTTCTCCGACACCCCTTTCGCCGTGATCCCGGCCATCGAGTCTCGGTCGGCCGCAGACTCGGCATCAAGCTCGTCGAATCTACGAACGAGCGCGTCGATCCGGCGCAGAATCGTCTCGCGTTCGGCGAGCGCTTGTACGGGCGAAGAGCCTCTTTTTGAAGTATCGGTCTCGAGCGCTGTGATATGCTCCCGCAGCGCGCGACCGCGCATCTCGTCACTCACCTCGAGCGCCTCCTCGATCCGACCGCTTCGCAGAAGTGCGTCCACCAGATCCAGGTACGGACTCTCTCTATTTGAGAGATAGGAGCTGCGAAGGATTCCCGAGCCGATGCTGCTTCTGATGCGCTCCACCGCGGCCACGGCGCGGCGGCCTGTAATGATCGCGGAATCGAGAGACCCAATCCGGGCGTCCGCACGGGCACCCAGTGCGTAGGCCTCCCATTCGAGACCGACGCCGGACCGGGCCAGATCTCTGTCGGCCGAGCGCAGTGCCATCAGAGTCGCGCGCGGCTTGTGCGCACGGTCGGCAATGCGGGCGCGAGTGAGCGCGAGTTCAACGCGCGCTCTTCTCCACCGGAGCTGGTCAACGAGACGCTCCGCAGCGCCGAGGTGCTCCGCGACTGACTGCGGATGATTTGCCGCCTGGCTCAACTCGGCCAGGAAGAGGCGATCGCGAAATTCCTCCGTTCGAGCCTTTGCCGTCCGGTGCATTTGGAGAGCGTCAACTGCCAACCCGTTGGCGACATCCAGTTTCCCGAGACTCGCGTCGATCTCCGCTGTATTCCGAAGATTCGCTGCTCCCTGAATGGACAAACCCAGCTTCTTCTCGATGGCTTGCGCATCGCCGTAGAAGCGAAGCGCCCGGGGGATGTCGCCATCGTCGCGGTACAACTCTGCGATGAGCTCGAGGTTGCTCGCTTCCTCCTGCCGCAGGCCTTGCGTTCGAGAGAGGGTCAGCGCGCTGTCGAGCGCGGCGAACGCCGCCTGTTGATCACCGAGCGCAGCGTAGGCCGTTCCGAGCTGGCCAAGCGCGTTCTGCTCTCCATTTCCGTAATCGATGGTCTGGTACAGACGACGTGCCTCGAGCAGCGTGGGAATCGCGGACGCTGGCTCTCCCAGCTTTATTTGCAGCATCGCCTCGTTGTCCAGTGCGTTGCCTTCAATTCGCGCGTCCTTCAACTCGTTTCCGACTCGGCGCATGACGGCGAAGCCTTGCGCCGCGTTCGCGAACTCGCCGAGCTCGCCGTATACGAGGCCGAGATTGCCGGATGCCTTGCCAACGCCTTCGCGGTCTCCGTGCGCGCGCGCCTCGGCCATTGCAGTGTCGAAGAGCGCAGCTGCGTCGGCTAGCCGTCCTTCATTCCACGCGAGAAGGCCGAGTGCGTTGTAAGACTTGAAGAGATCGGCGTCGAGATGAAGGCGAAGCTTGAGGGCGAGCGCCGACTCACCCTGCTGGCGAGCGTCCTTGTAATCGCCTTTGCGCCAGGACGCGAGACCGAGCCAGGTAATTATGCGCGCTTCCGAAGTTTTGTCTCCCGCGTCGCGGGCTCGACGGAGCGCGCCACGCCAGAGAGTGCGAGCGCTGTCGTAGTTGCCTACCCAGTAGGTTGATTCTCCCACGGACACGAGATCTGCGCCGGGACTGCGAGTGGTCGAAGCGCTCCGAACGACGACGGTCGCCGAACCACTATTCGGCCGCGCCTCGGCAGCACGAGAGCCGCGCGGGTCTGAACAGGTCGAGCAGCAGACAAGGCTGGCTGCAAGGACGAGAGTCGGCGCTGCGATCGATCTCATCGAACAATCTGGAAGGACGTAATTCCGGTCGTTGTGGAGCTTCCGTCCGGGAGGAGCGCGTCCACGTACCAGTTGTAGTTTCGGTTCGGAAGTAACGCGGTCTGTTTCGGGATGGCGAGCGTCGTGTCGTTCGTGGACCGGACCCAGATCTTTTCACCGCGATCGTCGCTGAGGGTGAATCGATACGTTGCCCCGGAAGATGCCCGATGCCACACGAACAGAATGCTGTCGTCGCCAGTCTGCCGGCCGATCGGCGCGATGGCGCGGACACCCGACACTCCTTCAGCTGCGAATGGTGTGTCGCGTCCCCGGACCGCCACTCTTCCGGCCCCGGTCGAATCGAGTGATGGCCGCACGAGAAAAACGGCGAGCACTGCCGCCGCCGCGGCGAGCGTCGAGAAAGCGATCACTCGATGTCTCGATTTAGGCGCCCGCTCCAGGAGCTTCGACACCGAGACGATCTCCTCACGACAGACACCGCAATCCGCGAGATGTGCCTTCACGCGAGCGCAGTCCGCATCGGACAGCGTGTTGTCGAGGTACGCCGCTACCTGTTCGCTTCCGAGATGTGGTCCAGTGCTCATGGGCACCGCGGTCTCCGAGTTGTGGACAGGATCTCTATATCAAGATTTAACGGACGTCACGCGAGAATCTTTCGAGGATCGCGGGTAACACGATGCCGGCGAGTGCGCGCGCCTCACGGCCCGGAATCGCCCACGCCGTTGCGAATCAGCAATGTCCGGAGTGTGTCGAGCACGCGACGCAATCGCCGGTACACATCGAACTGCGATCGGCACGACATTATTCGCGCGATCTGAGGGGCCGGTAGTTCGTCTTCGTAGCGCAAGCGAAGTAGGAGGCGGTCGTCGGGCTCGAGCGATGCTATCGCAGATTGGAGAGCGCCATCGAGCTGAAGCGCCCGCAACCGTTCTTCGGGCCCGTCACCCGAAGTGTCGACGAGCTCCGTGAGCTCGGCATCATCGGAGATCAGGTCCACGAGCCGCCCGCGCATTCGGTGTCCGTTTTCGCGACCTTCGTTCTCCCCGCGCGTTCTGCCGTACTTCTCGCGGTGGTGATCGAGACACAATCTGCGCGCAACGACGACAAGCCAGGTCGTGAATTTGCCGCGTCCGTCGGCCCCATATCCGCGCAGACGATGAAAGTCGTCTCGACGCAGCTGCTCGAGGACGAAGGCGTAGCGATCCATGACGTCGTCGTGATCACCGCCGAGGGAGTGAGCGACGTACAGAATCAGCCTGCTGTTGGCTCGAACGAATGCGGTCCACGCATCATCGCGCGCGGACGGCTCGAGATGACCGAGCAGGTGAGCCAGCTCGTAAGGGACCGGTAAGTCCATGAAGCGCCTCGGTGGCGCGGCGTGTCCGCTATGGAGCTGTGCTACTCGCGTTTCGGCCGGTGGCCCAACATAGGGGCAGCGGTTGGTTTGGGCAACAATATTCGCCCGGAATCGGTCGCAGCTGCACAAATCGTGGGCGGCGTCCGTTCAACAACAGAGATCACTCTTTGGTCGCCGGCCTTTCAAGTGTAGGGGGATTTGTGAAACTGTTCACGCATTTGGCTGTCTCGCTCGTGATTGCAGCGGCTTGCACTGGAGGAGATCAGCGGAGCCCAACCGCGCCCGGCACCTCGCCCAGCGCGAACGCCCAGCTTAATGCTCCCGGTGCAGCATCCACTGCGTCGGCGACAAGCGTCCGGATCGTCGACCTCGGCACTCTTCCCGGCGGCGGGTGGCCGAGTATTGCCTGGGCAATAAATGGCGGAAGAGTGATTGTCGGATATAGCAACACGGGCGCCAATTTCAGCGGAGTGCAGCATGCGGTACGGTGGCGGGAATCGACCGTTGGGAGCGGGATTTGGGAAATCGAGGACCTTTCTTCGCTGATCACTGGGAGCACAATGAGCGCCGCCACCGCGATCAACGCGAACGGTGATGTCGCCGGCTGGATGCGGAACAGTGCCGGAGCGGATCTCGCGTTTCTTCTCCCCTCTGGGGGAACGCTTGCGGTCATCGCGCCGCCGGCAGGAAAGAATGCGGTGTCCGCCACCGGCGTCAACGCAGGCGGGGCGGTGGTTGGGTCCGCGAGGCTCAACCCGGACAATACCGGGGCGACGGTTCGCGCCTTCTACTACGAAAGCGGCACGACGGTCCTGCTGCCAACCCTTTCAGGAACGAGTCTGGCCAACGCAATCAACGATGACGGAACGGTGGTGGGCTACAGTGTTGACGCGGCGAATGTGGGCCGCGCAGTCAAATGGACTTATGTCGGCGGCAACTGGCAGATCGCGACGCTGCCCGGCAACGCGAACAGTGCTGCGTGGGCGATCAGCAGTACGGGAAGGATCGCGGGAGCCGGCTGCCCGACTGCAACGCCAACCAACTGCTCCTCGACGTCTCGCGCTTATTTCTGGGCTAGCGACGCTGCCACCCCGACCGTTCTGGGTACGCTGGGTGGAGATACCAGCCAAGGGCATGGAGTCAACGACGCCGGAGATATCGCCGGCGAGAGCTGGACGAAGGCCGGACTGCAACGCGCATTCTTTTCAGCGGCGGGTAGCGGAGTTCTCACAGACCTCGGCTCGCTAGCGGGCGGAAGCGGGTCCAGCACCGCTTACGGTATCTCGGGGCACTTGGTCGTTGGCGTGAGCGTGGCTGGCTCTGGCCGCCTGCGTCCCTTCCATGCCGCACTCTGGATAGTCCCATGAGCGAATCCGATCTGCGCCGCTAACTGCCCGCGTCTGTTCAATAAGAAGGATCGAGCGTTCAGGGAATCTGGACCAAGGCGTCTTACACTTCGAAGGGAGGCTTATGAAAAAGTATCCACAGCTGGTCATCCCACTCCTGATCGTCGCCGCATGCAGCTCGGGAGATCGGCGAATGCCGACCGCGCCAGACGCCGGAGCAAGCGCCCGGCCAACAGGGCCATCGATTTCCGTCACGACCCTTCCGTCACTGGGAGGTTTTAGCACCGCGCGCGCGATCAACGACGATCAGGTGATCGTCGGCACAAGCAATGGACTGCCGGTGAAGTGGAGCCCAGCATCTGGGCAATGGGCCGTTGAGGCACTTCAGCTTACGAGCGGCGAGGCCGAGGACATAACGGAATCAGGAGTAGTCGTCGGTTCTTCGGCCGGCTCGGTAACCCTCTGGTCTCCCGGGGTCGCTCCCGAGACAATCGGGGTCGGCGTCGCGGCGGCGATCAATGAATCACAGGTGGTGGTCGGACAGGACAACTCGGCCGCCGACGGAAACGGGGCGAGAGCGTGGACCCGGTCGGGGACGGGTTGGGTCGCACACGTCCTGCCAAGGGAAGCAGGATTTACGGGTGGATACCAAGCTCCCGAAGACATCAACGACGGCGGAGTCATCGTCGGATATGCGGCAGATGCCGGTAGCGCGGGTACGCGTCCCGTCAAGTGGGTTCCGTCGGTCACGATGCCAGGCGAATGGGACGCAGCCGTCCCTCTCGATGACGTTGCAGCCGCAAATCTCGGTGGAGCGAATGCAATCGTCGGACAAGACATCGTCGGCGAGATTTTGAGATGCTTTCCTCCGTGTGCCAGCCCGACACGCGACCCATATCACTGGTCACTGACAACTGGGCAAGGTATCGGATCGCTCGGGACCGAAGACGCGTTCGCAGAAGGACTGAACGCTCAGCAGTCGATTGTCGGCTCCATGTACTACAGAGGTCTTCATGCTTTCGTATGGACCGTAGCTAATCCGGCGATTCGCGATCTCGGTGCGCCGAAGGGCTATCAGAGCGCGAGCGCCTACGACATCAATAGCCCGAAGGGTTCACGCACCGCGAGTCAGGCAGTCGGTGAAGCGAGCTCGCGCAGTGGCAAACGCACCGCTGTGCTCTGGACAGTGCAGTAGCGGACTCCCGCTGAGGGGAGATTCGCTCTCGCGGGTGTGGACAGCAGGTCTCCCGCCGTTAGCTTAGCTTCGGCGACGAATTTCTCGTCGCCGAAGCTAAGCTGCCATGGCGACGAAACGACACCACTGGATCGTGCGAACCACGCATTGGATAAACGTGGTTGCTATCATCATCATGGTTGGCAGCGGGCTTCGCATCTTCAATGCGTATCCGGCGTTCGCGCGAAAGGGCGAGATGTTCTGCTGCTATCCATTCGAGCACAAGCCGATTCCGGATTGGCTCACATTCGGCGGCTGGCTCGGCGGCGCGCGGCACTGGCACTTCGCGATGATGTGGGTACTCGTCCTCAACGGACTCATCTACCTCGGCTTCATCTATCTCCACGGCGAATGGCGCGATCTGGTGCCGCGTAAGGGCGACATCAGCGACAGCTGGCAGATGGTCAAGTTCTACACGTTCAGACGAAAGGATCATCCGCATCAGGGCAAAAACAACGCGTTGCAGAAGACCGCGTATTTCCTGCTGCCGGTGTTCGGAGCACTAGCGGTCGTCACGGGAATCGCCATCTGGAAGCCCGTACAGCTTTCCTGGCTGACGGCGATTTTCGGCGGCTACGTGTGGGCGCGCTACTGGCACTTCATCGCCATGCTCGCGATCGTGATCCTGAGTATCGGCCACATCTTCATGGTGTTCGCGGTCGATCCGTACTCGCTGACGTCCATGATCACGGGAAACTACGACCCGTCGCTCTCTCCCGAGGCGCGGAACGCGCGGCCGTTCTATCACCTCTTTCCGAAGCGCGCTCCCGCTACACCGGCGCCGCCTCCGCCGGAGGCGACGTGAGCACCGATCCGCGCGACTTCGTTTCGATCAACGGAATCGACCGTCGCGACTTTCTCATTCGGGGAAGCGGTCTCGTCTCGGCCGCGTTTCTCGCTGCCTGCGATTCGCGTGGACCCAAGGCGGCAGACAAGCTGCTCAAGTACGCCGAGCGAAAAAACCTCGTCGTGGAACGGAAGCTTTTCCGTCATACGTCTATGGACGTCGTGCAGCCGGGTGCGCACGAGGCCGGCAACAAGCTGCCAAGCTACTTTATCGCGCCGACGGTACCGGTGTGGGATGAGAGCGTAGGGGGGAAGTGGGCGCTCGAAGTCAGCGGACTCGTGGGAAATCCGGTTCGGCTTACCCTCGAGGATCTGCAAAAGCTTCCGCAGGTCTCCAATCGCGTCAATCACTACTGCGTCGAAGGATGGACGGCGGTCGAAACCTGGACGGGCGTTCCCTTCACTGAGCTGGCTCGTTTGGTCCGCGCCGACCCGCAAGCGCGCTACGTGGATTTCCAGTCCTTCGATGACGACTACCACGAGAGCTGGGACATCGAGAGCGCGATGCACAGGCAGACGGTCGTCGCCTACGGTCTCGATGGAAAGCCGCTTGAGCCGGCGCACGGCGCACCGGCGCGCGTCTACTCACCCGTGAAGCTCGGCTACAAGAACACGAAGTACCTGACGAAGATCGTGTTGATGCCGAAGATGAACGGAGGATACTGGAGCGACCAAGGCTACGAGTGGTACGGGGGCACGTAGGACCCCGGCGTTCGGATTTTGGAGCGATCCGGCATCTACAAGACTGAAGCAGGGAGCTGAAAGCTTTGCAGCCGATCGCTAGCGAGCTTTCGTACCCTACCTAATCCGCGTGCCTTTGGAGGGAGTCTGGTTCAATCGGGAATGTTGCTCGCCCACACCCCGCCGGGCCGCGCCGCGAAATAGCAGTACCTCTCTCAG
>Ga0193728_1001996_pt1 | contig 10563 bp, 5 predicted proteins | sample U1c1metaG_FD_143037 | JGI IMG/M metagenome (GOLD analysis project Ga0193728, IMG submission 143037) | Soil microbial communities from a riparian zone of the East river system, Colorado, United States - U1c1 | ecosystem: Environmental > Terrestrial > Soil > Riparian zone | place: USA: East River... | reverse complement strand
GATCGAGTGGGAGCGGAGCCGCGAGCGCGCGCTCGACGAGTGCCGCGAGCTCGAAGCGCCGGCGATCGAGACATGCGCGATGCGCCGTGCCATCCACCGCGGTCTGCGCGTGGCTGCCTTCCTCGACGCAGCTCGCATGCCAGCGCTTTGCGATCGCGTCGCGTCGCGCATCGAGACCGGCGAGCAACCGATCGACCGACGCGGGAGGCTGCGTCTGATCGTGCTGTTGTAGACGCGCGCGTAGGGCGGCGTCCCATTGACCGGTAAAATCCGCATCGCGGCACGCGGGCCCGCTGCCGCCGCTGAATACGAGCAGCGCGCTGATCACGCCGATGACACCCGCGGCAGCGAATGCGGCGATCCACGGCAACCGGCGGCTTCGATTCTCGAGCGCAGCGACCAGCTCGGTCATCGACGGTCGTTGCGCTGGATCGTCGGCACCACCGCGCAGGGTCAGCGCTCTTAGCCGCGGTGCGATCGTCCTGTCGCGGAGCGCCTCGCCGAGCGAGATGCAAAACGCGAACACGTCGGACGCTGCACTCGCCTGCGCACCGCGCCACAGCTCGGGCGCCATGTAGCGCGGCGTACCGCGACCGTCGTCGATCCGGACCATCGCATCGGGCAGCGTCAGCCGCGACAGGCCGAAATCGGCGACGCGAATCCGGCCATCGCTGCCGACCAGGACGTTCGATGGCTTGAAGTCGCGATGGATAATATTCTGCGCGTGCGCTGCGGCGAGGCCGCGCCCCGCTTGGGCGAACGCCGCGCAGATGTCGTCGGTAGAGCGCGGATCCGCGAGCCAGGTCGCGAGATCGGTGCCCGGGATGTGCTCCATCACGAGGAACACCGCATCGTTCGCGAGCCCGACCTCGTAGACCGGCAGCACGTTCGGATGAGACAGCTTCGCCATCATCCGCGCTTCGCGCAGCAGCTCGTCGGCGGAGTGCGGTGCCTTGCCGCGAAGGTCGACCGTGTCGTCGGGCGACAGGCTCGCGGCCGAGTCGCGCGCCGGGTTCGACAACAGCTTGATCGCGACGTCGCGCTCGAGCTGGGGATCGCGTGCGCGCACGACGGTGCCCATGCCACCGGAGCCGATGTGCTCGACGACCTCGAACCGCTGGATCCGCTGCGGCACCACGCAACGATGGTATCGCGCGCGCCGACCCCGCAGGCTGACCGCGAGCAAGACACTGACGCAGGCGAGCCAGCCACCGCTCCCGGTCGTCGAGCAGCCGCCGTCGACATCGACTTCGCACGAGAGGCCCGCGACGACCGCGCACGCACCGGTGATGTCGCTCGCCTCGACCGTGCGCGCGGAGGTGTCGTTCGGAGCGACGACGTAGAACATCGTCGACGCGCGTACCGTCTCGTTCGCATCGGCACAGGCGGCCACGGCCATACCGTCGCGATCCGTGGGCCACGGCTCGAGCCCGGTACCGCAGTCGTGCGCCAGCCCGAGTGCGTGTCCCGCTTCGTGGGTCGCGACCGCTTGCAGGTCGAGTGCGGGCTTGGTCGTGGTTGCGACGTCGCCCGGCGCGAGCAGCTCGAAGTCGACCGCGTTGAGATCCATGTCGATCTCGAGGATCTTGCCGTCGTCCGGATCACTCGGATCGTCGACGAACAATACCCGCGTCACCGCCGAAGCACTGTGGTCGTAGCAGACCTCGGGCTCGGCGATCGACGCGGGATGGCACCAGCGATCGTGAAGAATGTGGACGGTGTTGCGCCCGTCCTTCGCCGACGGTGGATTCGGCGTGCGAATCCCGGTGACCGTCACGCGACCGCACGAAGCACCGACCGTCGCGTCCGACCACGCCGCGAACGCGTCGTCGATCGCTTGACCGGCTGCGACCGAGATCGTCGTCGAGTCGTATTCCAACGTGACGCAGCCATCGTCGCGCCACAGCGGTTTGCCGCTGTTCGACGTGCGCTGCACGCCGTAGGTCGCGGTGCCGCCGGCGTCGGTTGCTGCGATTCGCGCGGCCTGCGGCGGCGCCTGATCTGCAAGCCAGACGCCGACGACGAATGCCAACATTACTGGTACAGCTCGCGAATGCCCTGCGCGTCGAGGCCGGTGATCGTGAGCGTCGGGTTCTTGATGCCACCGAGACCTGTACACGCCGGCGTCGCCATCAGCGAGTAATCGTCGTACTGCGTGATCGGCCGGAAGAACACGTCCTCGTAGCACTGGAGGCCGTACTCGACGATGCCCTGGGCGCGCGCCGTCTCGTGGCGGAGGCCGAGCGAGTGACCGAACTCGTGGCGCAACAGGCCCTCGAGCGGCACCGGCGGTGCGTTGTAGAACACCGTGTAGAGGTTGATATAGAGCTCGCGTTGCGCGCGGGGAGTGCTCGGAAAGAACGCCTGCGCGTAGAGGCCGCTAGCTTCATTGATCGGCACCGCGTCGAACGTCAGCGGTGCATTCGTGTCGCACGCGCCATCCCACTCGGGGTGGTACTCCCAACCGACCGCGCCGCCAGCTGCGTTGGTCCAATCGCCGGCCGCGGTCGCGATCGCTTGCAGCACAGCAGGCTTGAACTGGCCGAACGCGTTGCTTACGCAATACGTCTGCACGCGTTGACCGACCGGCAACAGGTCTTCGCCGTAGAGCGTGAGGTTCACGGTCGCTTCGGACTCGGTCACGCCGGCGGTCTTCGCGGTGAAGTACTGCTGATACAGCCTCGTCTCCTGATCGCGGGTCAGCGTCTGATCCCAGTCATAGAACAGTTGCTGCGACCCGGTGGGTCCGGTCGTCGAGCTGACGTACTTCGTCTGCCAGGCGTCGAACGGAAGAGGTGGATCGTTTTCGCCCGAGCCGATCATGCAGGCGGGCAGGGCCAGGAGGAGGATGGCTAGCTTGGTCATGGCGAGCGATAGAGCAACGCTCGCGCCATCCGCCGGTGGACCGAGTCTGGTCCACCGAAATCCGGTGATGTCAGGCAGATCTGCGAGGCCGGGGCGCGTGCTCCCAGTGGGTTTGCCCGCCCGCCACCGGACCGGCGTTAGTCCAGGTCGTCTTCGTGATCGGCGACCGGCGCGATCAGTCCGTGACGCCGGCACAGCTCGCGCAGATGGCTGCGTCCCATCTTGGCGGCGCGCGCGGCGCGCGACAGGTTGCCAGCGCTGGTCGCGAGCAGGCGCTCGAGCCAGGATTTCTCCCAGGCCCAGATGGCTTTCTCCTTCGCGATCGAGAACACCTCGTTGGCATCGCTGAGCGCGGGTGTGCCGGTGGGCGGCGCGTCGAGCTCGGGGCGCCAACCGATCAGCGCGGCGCGCTCGACGGCGTTGCGCAGCTCGCGGACGTTGCCGGGCCAGCTCTGTCGTGCGAGTTGCGGGAGCAGCGTCGGCGGTGGTGTGCGGTCGGGACGGAAGGCGCGCCAGAACTCGCCGGCGAGGAGCTCGATGTCACCGGTGCGCTCGCGCAGCGGTGGCACGGCGACGCGCAGCACGTTCAGGCGATAGAAGAGATCGGAGCGAAACCGCTTGTCGTTGACGAGCGAGCGCAGGTCGCGATGCGAGGCCGCGATGACGCGGACGTCGACCGGACGATAGGTGCTCTCGCCGATCCGCCGGATCTGGCGCGCCTCGAGGACGCGCAGCAGCAACGGTTGAAGCTCGAGCGAGAGCTCGCCGATCTCGTCGAGGAAGACCGTGCCGCAGTCAGCGGACTCGAACGCACCGATGCGGCGCGTGTCGGCGCCGGTGAACGCGCCGCGCTCGTGGCCGAACAGCTCGGACTCTGCAAGGTCGTGGGACAGCGCGCTGCAATCGACGACGACGAACGGATTGTTGGCGCGATCGCTGGTCGCGTGGATCGCTTCGGCGATCAGCTCCTTACCGGTGCCGGTCTCACCGTTGACGAGCACGGTCGCGCTCGAGGCCGCGCACTGTTCGAGCAGCGGATACATGCGGCGCATCGCAGCGCTACCGCCGATCAACGCGCCGAAGCGGTCGCCGCTCGCGAGTGGCTGCGAGAGATCGTGATCGAGCACCGTGATCTGCAACGTGGTCTTGCCGAGCCGCACGCGCGCGCCGGAGCGCACGATGCAGCTCGCGATCTCGAGGTCGCCAGCCGCCGACGGAACGAACGTGCCATTGCGGCTCCCGAGATCGATCAATCTCAGGCCACGCGGCTCCGCACGGAACGCGCAGTGGTGGCGTGACACGGCCTGATCGCTGACGCGCAGCTCGTTGCCTTCGGCCGAGCCGATCGAGACTTCCTCGGACGCAGACACGACACGCGTGCCGAGATCTGGGCCCTCGACGACCTCGACGGCAAACTGGCGAATCAATACGGTCTCGCCGCGGACCGCGAACGTAGTTTGATCAGCCATCCCTGGTCTCAGGCCTGCGCGACGAGCACTTCGCGCTTGTTCGTGTGATCCGGCGACGACACGACGCCCTGCTTCTCCATCTCCTCGACGAGCCGCGCGGCGCGGTTGTAGCCGATGCGAAGCTGGCGCTGGACCCACGAGATCGACGCATTGCGCGTCGTCGTCACGATGAAGACGGCCTTGTCGTACATATCGTCGTCGCCCTTGCCGCTGGGCATCGTGAACTCGCCGCCTTCCGCGTCTTCTTCGCGCGGCTTGACGATGTCGAGGTTGTAGACCGGGCGGCCCTGGGTCTTGAGGAACTCGACGACCTTGTGGATCTCGTGCTCGTCGACGTAGCAGCCGTGGAGACGCTGCGGAGCGCCGCCGCGATCGGAGAACAGCATGTCGCCCGCGCCGAGCAGCGCTTCGGCACCGTTCTGATCGAGGATCGTACGCGAGTCGATCTTCGAGGTGACGTGGAACGCGATGCGCGATGGGAAGTTGGCCTTGATGAGGCCGGTGATGACGTCGACGGACGGGCGCTGCGTCGCGAGGATCAAGTGGATGCCGGCCGCGCGCGCCTTCTGCGCGATACGGGCGACCGAGGTCTCGACTTCTTTCGGCGCGCACATCATGAGGTCGGCGAACTCGTCGATCACGACGACGATGTACGGCAGCTTCTGCTGCGTCACCGCGATCACCTTCTCGCGCGCGTCGGCGGCCTCGGGCGAGCCAGCCGACACGGCCTTCTCGATGTCGTCCTCGAGCGCGGCAGCGGCGGCGTCGGCGGCGGCGCGCAGCTTGTCGGCGGCTTGCTTCGCCGCGCTCTTCTCGACTTTCTCGTTGAACGACGCGATGTCGCGCACGCCCATCTGCGCGAGCAGGTCGTAGCGGCGCTCCATCTCCTCGACGGCCCAGCGCAGCGCGAGGTTCGCCTTCTTCGGATCGGTGACGACCGGCAGGAGCAGATGTGGCACGCCCTCGTAGATCGAGAGCTCGAGCATCTTCGGGTCGACCATGATCATCCGGACTTCTTCCGGCGAGCAGTTGTAGAGCAGCGACGTGATCATCGCGTTGACCGCGACCGACTTGCCGGAGCCCGTGGTGCCGGCGACGAGCAGGTGCGGCATGCGCGCGAGATCGACGACGGCGGGGCCACCCTCGATGTCCTTGCCGAGCGCCATCGGCAGCTTCGCGCGGCCCTTGCGGAACGAATCGTCCGCGATGATCTCCTTGAGGAACACCTTCTCGCGGGTCCGGTTCGGGACCTCGATGCCGACGGCGGCTTTGCCGGGAATCGGCGCGACGATGCGGACGCGCAGTGCTTCGAGTGCGAGCGCGAGGTCGTCGGTAAGGTTGACGATCTTGTTGACGCGCGTGCCGGGTGCGGGCGCGAACTCGTACATCGTCACGACCGGACCCGGACGGATCGCGACGACGTCGCCCTTGACGCCGTAGTTCTCGAGCGTCTGGGTCAGCTTCGCGGACAGCTCGAGCATCGCGGTCTTGTCGATCGAGTTGTTCGAGGTCGCGTCGTAGTTGAGCAACTGGATCGACGGCAGCTGGTAATCGCCATCGCCGAGCTTGATGAACGACTGCTGGCGCTCCTGCTCGGCCGCCTTCTCCTTCGCCGCCATCGCGGCCTTGTCGGCGTGCTGGAACTTGGGCTCGAAGATGACCGGGCCCGCGATCGGTCGGCGCGTCGGGCGGCATCGGCGCAGGCGGCGGTTCGGTGCCGGCGGCCATGCGCGACTTCTTCTTCGGCGTGGCCTCGGCGGCGACGGCGGCGCCCTCCTCGGTGGGGGCGGGACCGGGCGCGACGAGATCGATCTCGGTCTTCTGCGGTTCCTTCTTCTTCTTCTTTTTCTCGGGTAACAGCTCGACGATCTCGATCGGATTCGGCTGCGTGCGCTCGAAGATCTCGGGCTCGTCGCCGTGCTCGTCGTCGCGCGCCTCGAGGACATCTTCTTCTTCGACGTCTTCATCCTCGTCGTCGTCGCGCGCTTCGCGGTCCGGCAGGATCGCGCGGAACACGTCGCCCCAGAACCGCGCGAACGCGAGCGCCGCGGTCTTCATCACGCCGCCGACCACGGACAGGCCATGCCAGATCGCGTGCAACACGTCGCGCATGCGCAGCGGCGTCGCGATCACGACGGCGACCACCAGGCCGACGAGCGCGAGCAACGCGGTGCCCGCGGTCGAGATCATCGCGCGCAGGATCTCCGCGAGGTGCTCGCCGAGCGCGCCACCCGGACCGTGCCCGGCGACGCGATAGCTCGGTGCGATCAAGTGGATCAGCACCGCGAGCGCCACCACGCCGAGCGCGGCGCCGATCGCGATCATCGGAGGCAGCGCCTGGTCGCGATCGAGCAGCATACGGATCGCGGCGATCGCACCGAGCACGACGAACGCGTAGCCGGGGATGCCGGCGATGCCGTAGAAGAACCCGGCGACCGAGCGGCCGAACGGGCCCATCACCATGTGACCCGCCTGCAGCGACATCATCGCGATCAGAAGGAACAGCGCGGCGCCCAGCCCGACCACTCCGGCCACTTCCCGGCGCCGGTCGTGTTGCGCTGCGCCCTTCGAACCACTCGAAATTCTTACATTCTTGGACATAGGGCACTCCAGCGACTGGAGCACCTTATCCTACATGGCATCACATGACCGGCAAACTTTTGGCCGCCCCGTTCCGCAGGTACTGTGCCCCGGGTGCCGGCTGACTTCGATGACGTTGCCTCGGGCGAGACGCTCGACGCGACGGATGCGAGCCTGGCCCCGCAGACGCCCGGCACGGCGAAGGTCACGCACGGTGACGATTACGCCGAGCTGATCGTCGTGGCGCCCGAGCACTACGCGTTCGCGAACGAGCTCGCGCGCGGTGGCATGGGCCGGATCGTGCGCGCGCATGATCGCAGGCTCGGTCGCGACGTCGCGATCAAGGAGCTGCTACCGGGTCACGACGACGTGCGGTTCGAGCGCGAGGCGCGGATCACCGCCCGGCTCGCACATCCCGCGATCGTCGCGATCCACGAGGCGGGGCGCTGGCCGTCGGGCGAGCCGTTCTTCGCGATGAAGCTCGTCGCTGGCACGTCGCTCGACAAGCGGCTCGCGGCGACGACGAGCTTTGCACAGCGCCTCGCGCTCGTGCCGAACGTGATCGCCGCGGTCGATGCGCTCGCCTACGCGCACAACGAGCGCGTGATCCACCGCGACCTCAAGCCGGCGAACATCCTGGTCGGCAACTACGGCGAGACCGTCGTGATCGACTGGGGGCTCGCGAAAGATCTGACATCGAGCGACGCCGACGATCTCGAGGTCGGCCCGTTCCGCGGCGGCCGCGAGGGCGAGACCGTCGCGGGCGCGGTGATGGGCACGCCGGCGTACATGCCACCGGAGCAGGCCGACGGCGATCCGGTCGACGAGCGCGCCGATGTCTACGCGCTCGGTGCGTTGCTCTATCAAGTGCTCGCCGGCCGCCCGGCGTACGAGGGCAAGACCACCGACGCGGTGCTCGCGGCGGTCTTGAAGGGTCCGCCGCGCGCGCTGGCGGAGCTCGTGCCCGAGGCGCCGATCGAGCTGGTCGCGATCGTCGACAAGGCGATGGCGCGCCTCGCCGACGATCGGTTCGCGAGTGCGCGCCCGATGGCCGACGAGCTCCGCCGGTTTCAGACGGGCCAGCTGGTCACCAGTCATCGCTATACAACGGGCGAGCTGGTGCGGCGCTGGTTGCGCCGGCATCGCGCGCCGGTCGCGGTCGGTGCGATCGCGACGGTCATGCTCGCGGTGGTCGGCGTCGTCAGCGTCGCGAAGATCATCGCCGAACAGCGCCGTGCGGATCGCGAAGCGACCGATGCTCGCTCGCGCGCCGATCGCGGCACGCTCGAGCGGGCGCGCGTACTGCTCGACAGCGATCCGACCGCCGCGGTCGCGCTGCTCGCCGACCTCAGCACCGGTGCACCCGAGTGGCGTGCCGCGCGCACGGTGATCGCGGATGCGCGCGCACGCGGTACGGCCCGCGTGCTCCACGGGGATGGCTTCCCGATCACCGAGCTCGCATTCTCGGCCGACGGCAAGTACCTCGCCGCGATCGAAGGGACCGAGCTGATCGCGTGGGACCTCGCCACCGGCGTCAAGAGCCGGCTGCTCGGCGCGGGCGAGCTCGACGGCTATCGCACGTTCGCGTGGACCGGCCACGACGTCCTCCACGTCGGCTGGAACGGCCGGGTCGGCCGGTGGCATCCGTTCGCCGGCGGCGACGAGGTCGTGACGGCCGACGTCGACCACGAGTCGCTCGAGCTCGCGCCGGGCGGCCGCTACCTCGTGGGGACCGACAGCGACGAGACCGGCGAGACCGGCGAGGTGGTCGAGCTCGCGACCGGGCGCCACATTCCGATCGGCGGCGTCCAGGCGTTCACGTGGGATCGCGATGGCCACACGCTGCTCGTGTTCGACCATTCCGCTCACGAGATCCGCCGGATCGACATCGCGACCGGCGCGACGGCGCGGTTTCCGTTCGCTCACGAAGGCGTCCACGCGCTCGCGATGGCCGGCAACCGCGTCTACGCCGGCGGTATCGAGGGCGTGTTCGTCGCAGATGGGACCGCATGGCCCACCGGGCACGCCGACGTGGTCTTCACAGTCGCCGCGCTGCCCGACGGACGGATCGCGAGCGCGAGCACCCGCGCGATCAAGGCGATGCGCGGCGAGGAGCTCGTCGATCGCACGCAGGACGCGACGGTGACGATCAGCGACGGCTCGCGTGACGTCGTGCGGTTGATCGGCCACCGCGCCCCGATCAAAGCTCTCGCGGTCAGCCCGAGTGGCCAGCTGGCGTCCGCCGACAGTCACGGCGAGGTCCGGATCTGGACGCGCACGCCGGTCGCATTCGAGCACGGCCACGATCGCGTCGCGGTCGCATTCCTCGACCTCGCGCGTACCCACCTCGTCGTGATCCACAACGCGACCGCCGTTCGGATCGATCTCGCGACAGGCGCCACGTCGACGACCGAGCGCGCGTTGGGGCTCTCCGGCCGGCCGCCGAAGGAGTACGTGTTTACGGCCGGCGAGGACAGCACGCTCGATGCGCCGCGCTTCGCCGCGCGCGCGGCGCAGAGCGATCGCTGGGTCACGATCGATCGCAGTGATAACGCGTGGGTCTGGGATTTCGTGACCGGCGGGCGTGAGCTGTGCGAGGACACCTGGCTCGCCGCGATCAGCGCGGACAGCAATCGCGTGGCGACCTACGACCGCGGGCTCCACGAGTGGGATGCGCACACCGGCTCCGGCACCGACGAGAGCGATCACGCGCAGACCACCGCGCTCGCCGTAACACCCGATGGCTCGCAGATCGCCGTCAGCAACGAGAGGTTCCAGCTCCGCCTGTATCGCGGCGGCACACCGCACGAGGTGGAGATGCCGAAGCAGGTAACCGCCGCGTCGGCGCTCGCGTTCAGTGCCGACGGAGCGTTGCTCGCCGGTGGCTTCGACACGGATATCCGGATCGTCACCATCGCGACCAGCGCGACCCGGCTCCTCCGCGGCCACGAGGGCGCGATCTGGTCGCTGCAATTCCTCGCCGACGGACGCCTGGTCTCGACGAGCGCCGATCGCACGGTGCGCGTGTGGGACGTCGCGGCGGGCACGTCGCACGTCTTACGAGGCCACACGGGCCCCGTCACCACGGTCGACGTCGCCGGCGATCGCGCGGTCACGACCAGCGCCGACCACGTCGTGCGGTTGTGGGATATCCGTTCGGAGATCGGCCGCCCGCTGTTCGGCCACGACGCCTTCCCGGTGTTCGCGGGATTCACCGCGAGCGGCGACGTCATCGCACTCGACGCCGATGGTCGTCTGTCACGCTACCGCGACGACACGCCGCCGGGCGAGGCCGCGTTGCGCGTGTGGATCGCCGCGCTCACTGCGCCGTGAGCTCGCCGATCGCGCTCGCGGCGAGCTGCGGATCTTCGGCCATCACCCAGTGACCGTGCGGCGTGTGACGCGCGGTGGCGCCGAACCGATCCGCGAACGCCGACGGGATGAACGGATCCTTGTCGCCCCAGATCACCTGCGTCTTCAGCTTCGCGTCGACGAGCTTCGTATCCCAGCCCTGCCACACCGGCGGGCTCATCGCGCGGTAGTAGCGCAGCACGTGGCGCTTGGTCGCCGGTGTGAATTCGGCAAACGCGAGCAGCGCGTAGTCGCGCGGCATCGCCGGCGAGCCGCGCCGGATCTGGTTGATGAACAA
>Ga0193728_1001995_pt1 | contig 10565 bp, 3 predicted proteins | sample U1c1metaG_FD_143037 | JGI IMG/M metagenome (GOLD analysis project Ga0193728, IMG submission 143037) | Soil microbial communities from a riparian zone of the East river system, Colorado, United States - U1c1 | ecosystem: Environmental > Terrestrial > Soil > Riparian zone | place: USA: East River... | reverse complement strand
ATAGTCTCGCCACACGCGGGACTCGGTGGTCGTGTCCTCCAGGCGTTTTATTTGACATTCGCTGCATATTTGTTTCTGGTCTTGTTTAGGTATCAAAACTCCAGGGCCAATCGGAAGGCGATCATGCGTGGCGTGCTATCACCGCCCAAACCAACTCCGAGTAATCCAGTCGGCGGAGAGGTTGCGTAAGTAATCGCTCCAAACCCCGTCTGGGTAGCAGGCTTTCCAGGAATGCCGGCCAGCACGATGCTCGGAAGCGCGAAATTCGGATGATTGAATACATTAAAAAACTGTGTGTCAAAGCGCAGTTTCACACGTTCGGTCAAGGAAAAGGATTTCGTAAGATAGAAATCGCTCCACGCAAAGTTTGGACCGCGCAGCGCGTTACGGCCGAGGTTCCCGAATTGACAATCCTTGGGATTGTCGCCACCCAAGCATGCCCCAGTACTGGGGTCCACGGTGGAGACAAACGCATCTGGATTGAGCCACTGAACAGTGCCCGGCTGAGTGACACCTGCGATGGGATTGTGTTCGTAAAGCGGAACTCCGGGAACAACGCTTGCGAATTGAGGCCCACTACCGTTCACGATGCCATTTGCATTTGCTGAATAGGGCGTGCTCAGGACGGAGAACGGAATCCCACTATGCCAAAACACGGTTCCCGACACCTGCCAGCCGTTCAGCGCGTAGCCAAGAAGATGATTTCGGACCTTGATCGGGAATTGATAGACATATTGAGCATTGAGATTGTGACGGATGTCGTAGTCGCAGGGACCGTAGTCCCGTGCCAAGTCTCCGGGGAGCGGAGACAGGATTCCGCCCGCCGAAAATTGCAGGAATCCGCCGTTCGAGACAGTGTCCATGCAACGGCTCCAGGTGTAGTTGATTTGTCCCATTAGGCCGTGGCCAATACGTTTCATGGCGGACATCTGCAAGCCGTTGTAGTGACTGTTCGCACCAGTCGACAATTGCGTCACCGCCCCGAATCTGGGATCAGTAGAGTTTGCGTAGGGAAACGGTGCGAAGCACCCTTCGCAGACTGTTTGGTAGCCGTTCACTTGCATCACGTACGGCTGGTTTACAGCGCGGGTGCCAACGTATTGGGCGTGGATGCTTCCGGTGGTTCCCAATTGACGTTCCAAACCAAGACTCCACTCCATAAAGTACGGTGCGTGAAGCTCGCCATTGGGGACCGCCGTGATGGCGACGGGAGGAAGACAAGTTGCGGGATTCGCCTGTGCAGACGCGCAGGAAAGCTGCCCCTGTGCAAATCCTGAACTAAACGTCTTATTGGCTGCCAGGGTTGCGTCAATCGCACTGTTAGGAACTCCCGGCGTAATGGCCGTGCCACCAACCGTACCAAGAAGCCCGCCCTGGAATGATTTGACGTAGGGTGGATTGACACCGACCACGTCGGCGATGCTGCCGGGCAAAATGTCACTGAACAACCCAAAGCCAGCACGCAGCACCGACTTGGACTCAAATTGCCAGGCGATGGCGGTTCTCGGTTGCAGGATCGCGAGGGGCGTCGAGGAAAAGACATGCGCCAGACCAGTTTGAATCACGGCGTTCAAAGGCTGATTCACATCATGCGAGATGGAATCGAAAGAGCCGCTCAGACGAGCGATATGTTGATGCGGATTTAGTGGATTGGAGTTTAGGGTGTTGCGAATTCCGAAAGTCCACGTCAGCTTCTTGGTCACTTTCCAGGTGTCCTGGGCATACAGGTCGAGATTCAGGAAGTTAAAAGGTTCGTTTGCGGACGTCGGGAAAGTTTCTGTTGCCGTGGATGCGACGCCATAAATATATTGCGGCAGGGTGGTGTACGTCACGGTCGGGACAGTTCCCTGCCCGAAGTCATAGTCATTCAGCCGAAGGATCCGAGTATTAGTTCCAAGACGCAACTCGTGGGCCCCAAGGCTCCAGGCGAGATTGTCATTGATAAAGAACCGTGAGGCGTGTCTTCCCTGGACCCAGGTGTTGTCTAATCCACCGACCGTGGTAAAAGGCGCATTCGCACCGCTGCCTTGTAAAACAATCGGGAATGCGGAGAGCGTTTTCTGAAAATCACTGGTACCAAACAGGCTTCCATACCAGGAAAACGCCGGGTTGAAATAATTCACAAGATTCTGCGAAAAGACGTGGGTATACCCCGCTGCAAACGAGTACAAGGGCTGCGGAGAAATCGCGTTGAACAAAGGATTGATAGGATCGGTGTAGGCAGCCTGGAGTCCGTTGTCGGTCTGAAAGCGAAACCAGGTGGTGTTTTTCTCACCGAGATTGTAATCGATGCGCAGCGTCTGGACCTGTTCGTGATCGTCACTCGAATGCGAGATGCTCTGGCGATTGGCGCAGCCGTTCCCATCATTCACTATTGCGGGCAAAACTCCACCGACATCGAATGGACAGCCCAGTACAGTGAGAGGTGTCCCGCTGGTATTTCCGTAGAGTGAAAACATCTTCTGATAGAACGGCACCGACTCCGAAGATGGCCCGTAGATTGAGCCTGTGACGGAATCGGTTCCGCCTAAAGGGAGTTGTTTCAAAACATAATTCTGGAACATCGCAGTTGGGACGGTAGCAGCGGTGACAATGGGTAGCGCAATGCGAACCCACTCGCTGTCAAAGAAAAAAAACAACTTGTCGTGGAGAATCGGGCCGCCCACACTGCCTCCAAAGTGGTTCAGTATGGAGCGCGGTTTGTGATTTCCTGGCGTGGCATTCGTAAAATAGTTGGTTGCATTGAACTTTGAACCATTCCACAACTCATACAGATTCCCGTGAAGCTGGTTTGAACCAGACTTGGTAACGTAGTTGACCTGCGACGCGCCGTACCGGCCCTGATCGACAGAATAGGAAAGTGTGTTGACTGTCACTTCCGATACCGAGTTCAATCCCAGGACCAGGTTGGTCGAAAGTCCGCTATTCAGATTCGTCAACGGATCGTTGGTTTCCAGGCCATCGACGATATAGCCGTTTGACAGTGCGGGAAGTCCATTGAATTCAACATTGCCATAGCCATTCGTACCGCCAACGAAATCATTGCCGCTGCCGGCGGTGTTGACAAGAGCACCGGCGGCAAACTGGAGAGGGTACGTTAAATCACCGCCTGGATTTGGAAGATTCTCGAGCGCCCGGCCGTTAAGAGTCGTCGAGGTATTGGCATTCTCGGGGTTGAGAATGGCCGCTTCACTCACGACCTCGATGCTCTCCTTAGCCTGGGCAACCCTGACGAGGAAATCGACAGTTTGCTTCTGGCCAAGGCCGGCAGATACAGCGTCATTCTGCTGTGATTCGAAACCTTCTGCCTCCACCTTGACCGAATACGCACCGGGCTTCAGTTGCGGAAAGTTGAAGCGGCCCGAATCATCGGTACTTGCCCCTCGCTTAAGACCAGTCTCCTTATTCGTGACCGTCACAGCGGCCCTTGGCACCGGCGCGCCACTGGCATCGCTGACCTGGCCGTTGATCGCGCTAGTAGTTTCACCCTGGGAGAAGGTTACTTCAGGGAACAGAAAATGAAATGTCGCGGCAAGAATGAATATCGAAAGAGTCGAACGCAGCATATTCCAGGGCTCAATTCCATTCAGCCGGGGACTATCGGAGGTTGCTTAACCTTACTTAAGATAATTTATTAATGCAAGTAAATATGGCGAGAGAAAGCGACAAGCGTACACGTCAGGCAGGCATCAGCCTGAAGAAGTGGTGATAAACAGAGCAGGAAAAGATCAGGTGAGCGGCTACGTAAGCATTCCCAAAGCTAATGGACAATCCACGGGAAGCGCGACGAACTCAGGCAGATAACAACCCAACACCGGCGCCTAAGCCGCTGCGAAATGCCAGGGCGAGCTAATAATTTGCTCGCCGTTTTTTTGTTTGTCGTCTTTTGTTTAAGTTGCCGCTAAAGAATTGGAAATCAAGTGGATTGGCAGGATAGCTATCAATGGAGCCAGGAGGATTTGCTCCGGCAGGCGCGAGGAGCGTTATAACAGTTGGGCAAAGACTAGCCGACTGAAACGGATGGCAGACTGCCAGCCCACGAAAATAAAATGGGAAGCCCCAAAAGAGAGAGTAACGAGAAACAAAAAGGGAAGGCCACTTTGACCTTCGCTTTTTTGCAACAAGTTGTTGAAAACTTGCCGGAAGGAATTAGAAGTTTACCCGGATCCCAAATTCTATGGTGCGGGGGAAGGTTCCTTCTGTGACAAGCTCGCCAAAAGTTTGTGGGTTTTGTCCCGTTATGTTCAGAGTTGGATCCAACAGTTGGTTGTGGTTCAGAACATTGATGAAATTGACGGAGGCTTCGAGACTTAGGCGCTCCATCACTCGCAAGTTCTTCTTTACACCCAGGTTCATGTTCCAGTAGGACAGCCCACGGAACTGGCCGAAGCCGCCGCTGTTACCGTCGAGACCCAGAATCAGCGGGCGAACATTGCCGAATACGGCCGCGGGATTAGCGAACATGTTGGCCAAACCATTGACGTTGTGAACCGAGGCGCTTGTTCCGGCCCTGGAGGTCAGCACGCAGTTGGCGTTTGTGAAGACATTGGCGCCATCCCCTGAGCCCCAATCCTGCGAGCCACTGTATCCCTCACCAGAGAAACCTGAAGTGTTGCAGAAATCCGGAGCGCCACTGCCTGCGGTGAAGATCGGGGAGAACGTCCAGCCGCCCAAAATGTGTCCCAGTACACCTTGTTGATTGCGATAAATGGGCGGCTGGTACACAAGGAACAGGGCATCCACGAATTTGCGATCGAAAGCTTGCGGACCGTACTGGGTGTCCAGGTGATAGGGATCAACGGCAGTTTCCTGACTGGTGGCCTGAATAACGGCTCCGGTCCCCAATGCCTTACTGTAGGTGAAGTTATTCTGCACCGTCACGCCGTGCCAATCGTTCATTTTGAAAGTGATATAGCCGGCGTTGTAATTGCCGTGCCCGATACTCGTACTCATGGTGACGTTGCTCGACATTTGCCCGGCCGTGTTCATCATGCTGAATGGGAAATTGAAACCAGGTGCGCTACCGCCCCTGTCCAAGTCAGACCAGAGGGTCCAAACACTCTGACTTTGAAAGTTGCCGAATTCGTTCGCGACAACGGTTGCCGTGCAATTCCCAGGAGCGCAGTAGCCTGTGCCGGCCAGCGCGGCCTCAAAGAAAGGCTGCGGTGCCAGTGCTGCCAGAGTTGTCGCGGGGGTCGCACTGTTGCAAGCGGCCACTGAGGTCGCACAACCCATGGCCTTCTCGACGGCAGCGTAGGCGGCCTGGAATTGCTGTCCACCCTTCGCCATCATGTACGGCACTGAATTGATGTTGATGTTCTGTAATTCATTATGGATCCAGCGGCTGATGCCCCCCACTTCCACGGACATTCTGCTGTTGAACTGATGCTGGATGGAGATATCAAAGGAGTCAACCGAGTTCGGTTTGAAATTCGGGTCGAGGGGTGAAGCGGTGGAGCCGATGGTGTTCCCGCCGATACCCGGGTAATACGGCTGAGGTAATGTCGCGGTGGCTGCGGGAATTGGAGCCGTGGTGCCATCCGTCCCAATGCGAAAGGCGGTGTTGACATTGGGTGTCACGGTTGGGTTACAAGAAGGCGTCCCGTCGCCCGGTGTCGTTGTGTAGTTCAAGACACTTGTACAAATGACTGGCTGGATAAGGCCGGGGCTTAACAGCGGGGTTAGCACCAGATTCACGCCGTTCACTCGCCCATAGATTCGTCCGTAGCCCCCGCGGATCACGGAGTTCTTTCCTCCGAGTCCCGGGCCCAAATCGGGGTTCCAAGCGACTGCAACACGGGGGCTGAACCCTCCGTAAAAGGGGTTGAACGGATACTTCGGGTGTCCCGCGACATTATTTATCAGCGCAAAACCGATTTCCGGGTTGTAGACCTGACCCGCCAGGGCTGCAGCTTTGCGTGCGTCCAGGTAGTTTTCCGTGCCGATCGGCTTGCCGTTTGCATCCACCAGCACGATCTGCTTACCGTTGTCCTCCACTGGAGGCATCTCCAGCGTCCAACCAAGGCCATAGTTGACAGTCAGGGTCGGCTTTATCCGCCAGGAATCGCCAAAATAAAGGTTGTAGTAAGGGATCGTGACTTTGTCGAATGCTGGCACCAGCGGCCCATTCAACTGCAGATTATTGCCGGCGCGAGTATATGCCTGCTGCGCTTGGGTGACGACGCCTAAGACCGCAGCGGCCTCGCGGGTAAGGGTGCCCGCGTTAGGGGCACCTGGGGCGAATGCGGGGCCAAGAAGACTGTAATCCGGGGTGCCGCCGCCATTCGAACCGTTATTCCCGAGCAAGTACACCGGGTAGTAATTGATGCCGCCGCCATTGTCCGTGCGAGTGTGAAAGTTCCAGTTGTGTTGATACTGGCCACCGAACTGGAAAAAGTGCGTGCCTTTAAGCCAAGATACGTCATCGCGAAAGAAGTGATCTTTCCCATCCCAAAAGCGCGTCCGTGTCTGCTGGGTGTTCACGTTATAGGGCGTCAGGGCTTCTGTGTGCGACTCGCCAAAGGGCTCAAGGGCGGCGCTCAAGGTAGAGAACTGTGCTGGATCTCCGAATGACCCCCACTCCCAGGCGTTCCGCAGGTAACTGTAGCGGAAGTCATTGGTGACATTGGTGCTGATGTTGGTGGTCATTCCAACTACCAGATACCACGGCACCTGGGGACGGTTGGTGAGAGCCGTGGGGGTCCCCAAGGTATCGCCCTTGAAAAAGCCTCCGATATCAACCTGGTCGTCGGTGGCGCGCTTTAGATGGTAATAGCGATAGCTCGACATAAAGTGCCACTTTGCGCCAAAGTCATGGTCAATGCGTACTACGCCGAAGTTGTCGTCCTGCGGAATGCCCAGCTGGCCCCGGAAATCCAAGGTGTTGACGCCGTCACATTTCCCATCACCCGTGAATGGACCGCAACCGGCTCCTGGAGTTGGCAGCGGCATATGTTGAGTCCACATTTGCTGCACAAAAGAATTGATGCCGATGCCCCGCGGATCAAGGGTGTTCAGGTTATAGGTGATTGCGGGGTTGCTGGGATCCTGCAGGATACCGATGCGCATGTTCGCACTGGGAACCAACCTGTCAAAAGATTCCGACAACGGGAAACGGGTGCCCTGGTAATTGGCGAAGATGTAGGTCTTTCCGCCAAGGATATTTTTGGGGATCAGTGGACCGCCCCCCGCCCCGCCAAACCAGCTTCGATGCCAATCCGGCACGGGTGAGTTCGATTGGTTGTTCTGCCAGGTGTTCCCAGACATGGTGTTGTCCAGGTAATATTCATAGCCCGTACCATGCCAGGCGTTGTTACCGCGTTTGGTTACAATCGAGACCTGCATACCTGACGAAGCGTTAAAATCGGCGGTCTGGTTGGAAGTCGCGACTTTAAACTCTTCCACGCTGTCAATCGGCATGGGCATCACACCGGAGGGCTGATTCCCGGCTATCCCGGCGTTAGCCCCGCTTATGGGATTGTTAACATTAGAGAACAGGCCACCAGAAGGATCGTCGCCAAAACTCGGATTGTAAACGCCTCCGCTGCCATCCATGTCGTTACTGTTGTTACCCCCATCGAGCATGAAGCTGGCTTGGTCTACAACCGTGCCGCCAACGCTGCCATCAGGGCTTACCCCCGGTTGCATGGTGACAAAGGAGCTAACGTCCCGCCCAAGACTCGGCAGAGACTCCAACGTGGAGCTGTTAACGGTATTACCAACGGTCGCATTCATGGTTTGCAAGTCGGTGTTCGCCGCCGTTACTTCGACCACTTGCGACGCTTCACCTATATCCAGCTTGGCGTCCAATGTGCGCGACTCACCCACTGCCACAGGTTGATTGACGAACTTTCCCACACGAAATCCACCCTTGCTGATGGTCAGATTGTATTTTCCGGGCGGGACGTTCGGGAAGTCGTACCTTCCGGATTCGTTTGTGGTCGTAGTTCTCTCTGAATTCGTAGCTGCATCCGTTAAGGTGACAGTCGCTCCAGGGACCGCAGCGCCGGACGGATCGGTAACAGTGCCCACTACGATGCCGGTCCCACCTGTCTGGGCGAACGCATTGCCTGAATTTAACGTGAGGATTGCCACTGCGATTGCCAACGCCACGATGTAAAACTGAGAAATCTTTCGATTGGAATTCATGAACCTTCTCTCCCTTTTGACAGCGAGTTGAGAGTTCTTAATTCGAGCTGGGGGCCGATTCGCTGCAGGCAAGTAAACGAAACTAAAGATTGCTTATGGCACGAACGCTGCCACAACGGGAGAAATCGATGTCCCCGTGCTGATCCATGATTCAGAGCCGTTTAATAATTCGCTCTTGATCTGTGTTTTAGATTCGTGTGAGACAGATATATGGAGATATGAAATATGCCTGTATGAAAAGGCATATTTCGACAGTGCCGGAGCTCGCGATACGAGTCGTGCTATTTGCGCCGATCAATGCGGAGCACCTCGCTGAGCTGGACGTTTGCGCATAGAATGATTCTGCAGACTGGAGTGTTGATTGCGCCAAACGCCGTGCGTTCTCTACATTGCTGTTGATGCTTTGATTCCGCCGCGCGGTAGGAGCGCGGCTGGCCTGGATGAATTTACGGCTGCGCTAGACCATGCCGGGATTCCGGCGGTGTGGGTGACCAACCGGTCACGGCTGGAGTTCGATGCGGCGCGGCGTAAGCATGCGCACACGCATCCGTTCATTGCCGAAGGCGGCAGCGGAATATATCTCCCGGAAGGATATTTCAATTTGCGTCCGGAGAAGACCATTCGGCTGGGAAGATTCACGTGTGTGCCGATGGCCGAAACGTTGCCGGCAGCGGCGAATGCGTTGGAAGCGCTGTCGGAAGAAACGAATGTGTCTGTGGTGGCGTTGAGTTCCCTTTCGCCTCGCGAGTTGGCGCAGAATACCGGATTGCCACAGCGCGAAGCGGAATTAGTGCGGCAGCGGGATTTCGACGAGCTTTTCTTTTTTGCAGGGGCGTCGGAAAAAGATATTCAGCGCTTTGTGCAGGCTGGGCGCGAAAAGAAATATGAGTTGCGGCAGCATGGCGTGATGTGGTCGCTGGCGATCGGCGCCGGTCTGAAGCGCTGCATTCAAAGCCTGTCCAAACTTTATGATCGAGCGCTGCGTTATCACCCCACGATCATGGGGATCGCCAAGCCGGAGGAAAGCAAGGAACTGTTCGCCGCTTGTGATCGCAGCATCTCGTTAATCGATGGGAAAATTGAAGAAGCAACCGACGGCGATTCCCAGTCAACCCAAGGAACCCGAATGAAGCGCTACTCGCTACATGATCCTGAAGTCTGGGAACTAATACTGGAACAAATCGCTCCAGAAGTTAGTAAGCCCTGGAAGTGATTTCGGGCATGACCTGCGTGACGTACATTGGAAAAAATGAACCGCGTGGTGATCATAGGTCGTGGAACCTCTGGCAAATCGACTCTCGCGGTGCGTTTGGGCGAGGTTACGGGGCTCCCGGTAATAGAACTGGACAACGCTTTCTGGCGGCCAGGCCTTGTCGCAACATCTCGCGATCGGTGGGTGGTTGTCCAAGAGAGGCTTGTCGCGGACAAGAGATGGATCATGGATGGTGATCTGGGGCCGTGCGGCGGACACGATTCTTTTTTTGGACTTCTCGCTGGTCCGCCGCGGTTGGCGAACAATTCGTCGATCTCCCGAGCACGCCGACTTTTGGCGGTGGCTCATGGCGTTAGTTGGCTGCGGGCAATGAAAATCGGCCCAGAAAATCGCATCACGCGGACCCGGGTGCCCGTAAGTATTGTTTGAGTTATGTCAGTTTTGTAGCATTTTGTTGGAATATTTGAAGACTTTCGCCTCGCTATGTGGTTGAATAGAGTTACCCAGCATTTACTCCAGCGAGGATTTTACTATGAAACTTTTCTTAGCACTGCTCGTGTTGGCGATTACTCCTGTACTGACGACAGCGCGCCCTGCGGAGCCGCAAACGACTAATCGCGCGTCGTCGCACGACCGGCACCATCACCGGCATTCCGGGAGAAGCCGACACCACCACCGCGCGGTTTCGCATCATCGCAACAACCGTCAAGCTCACTAATATTTGTCCGTAAATGCGACAGTTGTGTCGGGCGTATCCGACCTGTCGTTTTTCGCCCACGCCGAAAATGCAAAAAGGGGAGCCGATGGCTCCCCTTTTTGTTTTGCTGTGTCGTCTCAAAAAGTTCGCTGTAAAGCGTAGCTGTTTCGGGCGACGCACACCGCAAAAGCGGTGTGATCAGCTTTTGTTTCGCTCGAAGTCCGGTGGAGTCATGTTCCCCTCCGGAGCATTTTGAGCTCACGGTGAGTTTTTACTCTTGGAGAAAAATCTGTGCAAGCGAAGAGATGGCAAAACTCACAGCTTTGTATCAGGATTTTAGTGTATTCAGGATTTTACTTGATAAATAAATTTTCGCGCAGCTGGTCACGGCCGACGAAGGATTTAGTGGTGCGGAATTGACTGAAGAGGTCCTGAATTTCGCGGTTCTGATACACCTTATAAAACGGCGTGAGACTTCTGGCGGGAACGACCTGCAGGGTGTTTGAA
>Ga0193728_1001994_pt1 | contig 10567 bp, 8 predicted proteins | sample U1c1metaG_FD_143037 | JGI IMG/M metagenome (GOLD analysis project Ga0193728, IMG submission 143037) | Soil microbial communities from a riparian zone of the East river system, Colorado, United States - U1c1 | ecosystem: Environmental > Terrestrial > Soil > Riparian zone | place: USA: East River... | reverse complement strand
GTTGTCGCCGAAGAGCGGCTTCGGCATGAAGGTCGCTGCCTTGCCCCACTCGAGCGCGGTGTTCTTGACGATGTACTTGAATTTGAGAAGGTCGTCGGCCGCGTGAACCATCGTGTCGAAGCGGTAGTTGATCTCCGCCTGCCCGCCGCTGCCGACCTCGTGGTGGGCGCGCTCGAGAATGAGGCCAGCGTCGATCAGCTTGAGGCTGATGTCGTCGCGCAGGTCTGCCTGCTTGTCGACCGGGCTGACCGGGAAGTAGCCACCCTTGTACGGGGTCTTGTTGGCGAGGTTGCCGCCCTCTTCGACGCGGCCCGAGTTCCATGCGCCCTCGTCGGAATCGACCGAGTAGAAGCTCGTGTTCTGCTTCACGTCGTAGCGAACGTCGTCGAAGATGTAGAACTCGGCCTCTGGGGCGAAGAACGCCGTGTCTGCGATACCCGTGGAGGCGAGGTACTTCTCGGCCTTCTTGGCAACCTGGCGGGGGTCGCGGTGGTAGATCTCACCGTTGCGAGGGTTGTAGATGTCGAAGAGCATGATGAGCGTCTTCTCGACACGGAACGGGTCGAGGTACGCGGTCGTGACATCCGGGATCAGCTGCATGTCCGATTCGTGGATGTTAGCGAATCCGCGAATGGATGAGCCGTCGAACAACTGTCCAACAGAGAAGAATTCCTCGTCGACGGTCGAAGCCGGGATGTTGAAGTGCTGCTGCACGCCAGGGAGGTCGGTGAAGCGGATGTCAAGGAACTTGACGTCTTCGTCCTTGAGGAACTTCAGTACCTCGGAGGAATCTTTGAACATTGGGGCGACTCCAAATGAGCTGATACGGGCAGACTGCAGTCGCAGCCTCACTAGAGGCTACGGGGGAGGAGTTTCGCCATGGTGACGCAAGTGTTTCCGCGATGTTACGTACTTAGTCCCGCCGGTAGAATTCTGTGGTGTCCGAAACCTCTCGAGTGCCCACCGATTGGCCGGGCAAGCGCCTCGGATTGCCGGAGGCCGGCCCGCGATCGATCGGCCGAATTGGCCGCCGTCTTGGGGCACTGGTCATCGACTGGGGGATCGCCTACCTGCTGTCATTCGCGTTCTTTCGTCCGGACACCTATGGGTTCGCGACGCTCGGAATCTTCGGCGTGCTTCAGGTTGTCTTCCTGCTCATCGTCAACGGCAGCGTCGGACATCTGATCTTTGGTCTGCGCGTCGTGCCGGTCGTGCCGGGCTACCTGGGCGTGTGGCGACCATTCGTGCGCACCATTTTGTTGATGCTCTTCATCCCGGCCGTCATCTACGACAGGGACCAGCGCGGGCTGCACGACAAGGCCGCCGGCACGGTGCTCGTCAGGCGGTAGGAACTACCGCGGCCGCTGGGCCCGAAGCCGGTTGGGGTCGATGCCCTTCGGAATACCGACCGGCGGCTTGCTCAGCGACGCCAGCCGGTTACTTACCGCGAGAATCTCGGCCTTGCGCAGCGCCGGCTTGATGCGCTGAAGGCGGCCGGCGAGCTTGTAGAGCGGGATGGAGTCCGCATCCGGCCCGACGTACAGGAACGTGACCGGAACGTTCGGAAGGATCCGCGCCACAGTACGACGCTCGTCCTCGAGCATCCGCTGCGTGCGCGACTTGGGGCCCTCGCCGATGAGCGCGACGCCGCCTCGACCGATCGCGCGGTACACGGCATCCTGGGTTCGAGGGCTGACGTTCACGGGCATTTCACTGGTCTGCCAGCCGCGACGAACCGAATTCTTGAGTACAGCCCCAACCGCGCCGGCCTGGCCCTCGATCTGCGAATAGGCCGCGCGCTCCGCCCGGCGCCCGAGGATGATCAGCACGAGCAGCAGGCCCGCGAGCACACCAACGATCGGGTAGGTGATCTCGGAGAGGAGGTTGCTGCCGGGCAGCACGAATCCGAGCACGGCGCCGACCACGATGGGTGGGATAAATCCGAGCAGCATGAACCAGATTGCTCGGTTGTCGTACTTGCGGGTCATCTGGAAGACATCCCACATCTGTTTGATGCGGTTGGGCTCTTTGACCTTTTTTACGGGCTCTTGGATGCGTGCCATTCCACTAGGATACGGCCTGAGCGAACCCCAGATTCGCGTTGGCAAGACTGGATAGTTCGCTCGGGATGTCGCGCCCCTTGGCGAGCATGGACTGCGCCCACAGGCGTCCGGCACGGTAGCTGGACCGCACGAGCGGACCGGCGAGGACACCGAGGAATCCGATCGCCTCCGCCTCAGATTTGATGTCGAGGAACTCCTCGGGTCGCACCCAGCGGTCAACCGGCAGGTGCCGCGGCGTTGGTCGCAGGTACTGGGTGACTGTGATGATGTCCGTTCCGGCGTCGTGCAGGTCGTGAAGCGCCTGGCTGATCTCTGCGCGATCTTCGCCCATGCCCAGGATGAGGTTGGACTTCGTGATGAGTCCGTAGGCGCGGGCCTGGCTGAGAACATCGAGCGAGCGCTCGTAGCGGAACGCCGGTCGGATCCGTTTGAAGATCCGCGGCACGGTCTCCACGTTGTGGGCGAAGACCTCCGGTCGCGAATCGAAGACGATTTCCAACAGCGAAGGATTCCCGGAGAAATCGGTGGCGAGGATCTCGACGCCCGTGCCCGGATTCTGGGCGTGGATCTGCCGTACCGTCTCCGCGTGCAGCCATGCGCCCTCGTCGGGCAGATCGTCTCGGGCGACACCGGTCACAGTCGCGTAACGAAGTTTCATGGCGCGCACGGATTCAGCGACGCGTCGCGGCTCGTCGGTGTCGTAGTCGGCGGGCTTGCCCGTGTCGATCTGGCAAAAGTCGCAGCGACGGGTGCACTGGGAGCCACCAATCAGGAACGTCGCTTCGCGGTCTTCCCAGCACTCGTAGATGTTGGGGCATCCCGCCTCCTGGCAGACCGTGTGCAGTCCCTCGCCCTTCACCAGGGCCTGGAGTTGCTGAAATTCGGGTCCCATGCGAGCGGTGGTCTTGATCCACTCGGGCTTGCGCTCGATCGGCGTCTCGGCATTGCGTACTTCGAGGCGGAGAAGTTTGCGGCCCTCGGTCGGATGTGTCATTCGGTCACCCGCTCGAAGTCGAGTGCCCAGGCGAGTTGTTCAGAGACGACCGGGATGATCTCTTCCGGAGTGACCGTTCTGTCGAGCTCTCTCGAGATACTCGTGACCCCTGCATCCGCAATGCCGCAGGCGATGATCGGTTCGTACGCCTCAAACGAGTTCGAGCAATTGAGCGCGAACCCGTGCATCGTCACCCCCTCGGAGACGCGGATGCCGATGGCCCCGATCTTGTCGCCCGGATGCAGATCATCCGAGCGCAGCCACACGCCGGAACGGCCGGCGACCCGCTGCCCCTCAATGCCGAGTTCGCTGAGAACCGCAAGCATGACCGACTCGAGCCTCCGCACATAGGCGACGACATCCACGGGATCGGGCAGCCGAACAATCGGATACCCGACGAGTTGCCCCGGACCGTGCCAGGTGATCTTGCCTCCGCGATCGACATCGATAACGGGTGTGCCGTCGATGGGCCTTTCGGAGGCCTCGGTGCGTTTCCCAGCGGTATAGACCGCGGGGTGCTCGAGGAGAAGGACAGTGTCAGGCGCCCGCCCTGCGACAACATCAGCGTGAAGTGACCGCTGAAGGTCCAGAGCGTCGAGATACGGCACGGAGTTGGCGCTTAGCCCCGTGACGACAATGTCGACCACACAGCCAGTCTAGGCAACTCCTTCACGACCCGCGAATGAGCCAGACGACTCACAGCTCTGGTCGGTTCCCGTGGTTGCGGACACCGCCTCGCGAGCATGGTCGGATGACCGACGCTCCTCGCGACGACGTTCCAACCAGTGGCGCGCACGCCGCGGGTACGCTCGCCGGCTACCGACTGTTGCGCAAGCTGGGGACGGGCTCGCGCGCAGACGTCTTTCTGGCATCAGGATCAACCGGCACGGTCGCTCTCAAGGTGTTCGACACCGGGATTTCACGGGAGAGCGTTGGCGGAGAGCTGGATGCGCTGGGGCGCGTCGAATCGCCGCACCTGGTGCGGCTGTTGGACATTGCGAGTTCGCAAACGCTGCTTCCCACACTGGTCCTTGAGCGAATCCAGCGCGGAAGCGTTGCGACACTCCTGAAGGATCGGGTCGAGCTGGAGGCGGGCGAAGCCGTAACGCTGCTGGCCCCGCTGGCAGGTCTGCTCACCGACCTGCATCGGGCGGGCATTGCGCACGACGGAATCGGCGCCGCATCCGTTCATCTTGGTGCGGGCGGCGAACCCGTGCTCCTCGGGCTCGGGCACTGCACGCTTTTCGCGGCGAACGCCACCATCGCGGCGCTCGACGGGCAGCCCGCCGTCGTTCGCGATCGGGACGCGCTGGCGATGCTCACGCTCGCCGTACTGCGGCAGGTGCGCGCGGGCGCTACGGACCGCGGCGTACCCGAACTCGTCGACTGGATCGAAACCACACCGAGGCTCTACGAATTCGCGCCCGACCTGGAGTCCAGACTGTTCCAGCTCGCCGACGCAATGCCCATCGAGTTTGCGCGAGAGGGCGGAGCGATATCCATGGTTCCCACCCGGATCGGGATGCCCGTGCCTGCCGCCCCGACGCGACCGGAGGTTGTCGAGCCGACCGTCGACGGGCCGCGTAGACCCCCGTCGCAGGTGGTGCCGTTATCGCACTGGCTGCCGGTCGCGCTGCTCGAGAATCCCATCGATCTGATCCGGAAGCGCCTGGGCTCCCTCCTGCGGGGAGTCCGGAAGCCGCTGTGGTTCGTCGCTGGCGGAGTTGTGCTCGCCTTCGTTCTGGCCCTGGTGCTGATACCCGCCGGGAGCACACCCACCGCACCGAAGGCCGCGATCGTCAAAGAGACGGCAATCCCGAAGCAGACCGCATCGCCGCTGCCGGATGACCCGCTTCTTGCACTGCCCATCCTTCTGCGAGCTCGCGAAGCGTGCATCCACGACCTGTCGATCCTGTGTCTCGATGCCGTCGACGAATCATCATCCGGCGCCTTCCTTCAGGACTCCGCGCTGATCCAGCAGATTCAGCAGGGCGGCGAACTTCCCAAGTCTGCGACCGTGAACTATTCCGGGCCCACGCTGGTCGAACGGCTGGGCGGTTCTGCACTGCTCAGTCTCGGTGCCAACGTTGAACCGGCCTCGGTGCTGCTGATCAAGGTCCCCTCGGGGTGGCGCATTCGCGACTACCTGAGTGGCGCGCAGGCAACGAGCGTGACGCCGTCGCCCACGCCCTAGATGCCGAGATTAGATACCGAGGTTGCCTTCGAAGCTGCTGTTCTCGAGGCGTTCCTTGACCGCGACCAGGAAGCGCGCCGCGTCGGCGCCATCCACGATCCGGTGGTCGTAGGAGAGCGCAAGGTAGACGGTCGAGCGGATGGCGATGGCGTCGAGCCCGTTGTCACTCACAACGACCGGCTTCTTGGCGACGATGCCGGTTCCGAGAATCGCAGACTGCGGCAGGAACACAATCGGAGTGTCGAAGAGCGCCCCGCGGGATCCCGTATTCGTGACCGTGAAGGTGCCACCGGCCAATTCGTCTGGCTTGAGCTTGTTCTCTCGCGTGCGGGTGGCGAGGTCGGAGATCTGCTTCGCGAAGTCGGCGAGGGTGAGGCCGGCGGCGTCGCGGATGACCGGCGTCAGGAGACCGCGCTCGGTGTCGACAGCGATGCTGATGTTCTCGTGATCCGGATAAACGATCGCGTCGCCGTCGATCGTCGCGTTGACGATCGGGTACGCCCGCAGCGCCTCGGCGGCGGCGAGGACGAAGAACGGCAGGAACGAGAGCTTGACGCCGGTTTCGCGCTGGAACTGGTCCTTCACGTCGTCGCGGAAGTGGGCGACACGTGTGACATCCACCTCGACGACCGAGGTCAGCTGGGCGGACGACTGCATCGAGATGACGGCGCGTTCGGCGATGACCTTGCGCAAACGCGACATGGGGACGGTGGTACCGCGAAGTGGCGATGTGGCGAGCGGCTCGCGCTGTGGAGCGGGTGCCGGCGCAACCTTGCTGAGGCTCGTTCCCGCGGCAAGCACGTCCTGCTTGCGGATCCGACCACCGACGCCGGTTCCGACCACGTTTGCGAGATCGATGCCATTGTCATGGGCAAGCTTGCGCACGATCGGAGTTACGTACGCGGCGTTGGATGCGGCGGCAGTGGATGGTGCAGCGGCGGGAGCTGCGGGCTGTGCGGCAGGCGCTGGCGTCTCGGCGGCCGGTGCAGGCACCGCGGCGGGAGCGTCAACGGGCTCGGGGGCGACCTCGGCGGCAACAGGCTCGGCGACCTCGGCGGGTGCGGGCTCGACGGCCTCGGCCGGTGCGGGTGGGGTCGGAGCTGTCGGCGTGGCTTCTTCCGGGGCCGGCGCGTCAGTTGATGGCACCTCCGCGACAGGCTCGGCCGCTTCTGCGACCGGTTGACCGACGGGCTCTGCGGCTGGCGCGGCTGCCGGGGCCGGCGCGGCTTCGGCTGCAGGTGCAGCCTCGGCGGCGGGCTCCGGCGCTGCTTCAGCCGGCGCGGCGGGTGCAACGTCGCCGCCACCCGATCCGTCGCCGATCGTCACGAGCGGTGTGCCGACCTCGACGGTGGCATCCTCGGCGACCAGAATCGCCTCGATGATCCCGGCGATCGGAGACGGGATCTCCGTGTCGACCTTGTCTGTTGAAACCTCGAGCAGTGGCTCGTCAACCTCAACGCGGTCGCCCACGTTCTTGAGCCAGCGGGTTACCGTGCCCTCGGTGACACTCTCGCCGAGTGCCGGGAGGTTGACGGATTCGCTCATCAGTGATGCTCCTTAGTGCCGAATGCTGCGTGTCTAGCTTAGTTCTGGGCCTGTCGTGCGCGCCTAAATGGCGTGCAGCGGCTTTCCGGCCAGTGCGAGGAACGCCTCGCCGAGCGCCTCGTTCTGGGTTGGGTGCGCGTGGATGAACGGGGCGATGTCTTCCGGCGTCGCCTCCCAGTTCACTGCGAGCTGAGCCTCGCCAATTAGTTCGCCCACTCGGGCGCCGATCATGTGGACACCGACGACGGGGCCGTCGTTGACCCGGACGACCTTCACGGAGCCGGAGGTTCCGATGATGTGACTCTTGCCGTTGCCGGCCAGGTTGTAGTCGTACGCCGTGATCTTGTCGGCGCCGAACTTCTCGACGGCCTTTGCCTCCGAGTATCCGATCGAGGCGACCTCGGGGTCGCTGTAGGTGACCTTCGGGATGTTGATGTCGTCGACCACGATGGGGTTCAGGCCGGCGATCTCTTCTGCGACGAAGATTCCCTGCTGGAATCCGCGGTGGGCAAGCTGCAGGCCGGGAACGATGTCGCCGACGGCGTAAACACCCGGAATGTTGGTTGCGAGGCGTTCGTTCGTGATCACGAAACCGCGATCCATGGTGACGCCCGCCTCCTCGTATCCGAGGTTTGCGGTGCGCGGTCCACGACCGACGGCGACGAGCAGCAGCTCCGCCTCGAAGGTCTGGCCATCCTCGAGCGTGACAACCACGCCCTTGTCATCCTGGGTGACGCTCTTGAAACGCACGCCGAGGCTAAAGTTGATGCCGCGCTTGCGGAAGGCGCGCTCGAACTGCTTGCTGACCGACTCGTCCTCGTTGGGGACGAGGTGGGGGAGTGCCTCGATGATCTGAACATCTGCACCCCACGACTTCCAGACGCTGGAGAACTCGACGCCGATGACGCCGCCGCCGAGAACGGCGACCTTCTTGGGTACGAAGTCGAGCTCGAGCGCCTGCTCGGAGGTGATGACCCGGCCGCCGATTTCGAGGCCCGGAAGTGAGCGTGAGTACGAACCGGTCGCCAGAACGATGTTCTTACCGGTCAGTGTGGTGTCGCCCACCTGGACGGTGGTGGGCGACGTCAGCCTGCCCTCGCCCTCGACGACGGTGATTCCGCGGGTCTTGATCAGGCCCTGGAGTCCCTTGTACTTGCTGGCGACGATGCCCTCGCGGTACGCGGTCACGGCCGCGATGTCGATGCCGCCGAATGTAGTGGTCACGCCATACTTGGCCGACTCGCGCGAGACATCCGCAACTTCCGCGGAGTGCAGGAGTGCCTTGGTGGGGATGCAGCCGACGTGCAGGCAAGTTCCGCCCACTTTGTCTTTCTCGACGAGGGCTACGGAAAAGCCCAATTCGCTCGCGCGAAGCGCGGCGGCATAGCCACCACTGCCTGCGCCGAGTACCACAATGTCAAAGTTCTGCTCAGACACGTAAAAAGCTCCTTGGTGCGCTCTCGAGTGTTTGCGGCCAGCGGACTTGATGTGCCAGCGGCCGGATGGGCGGGTCTGCCCGCCTCAAAAACCTTACTACGCGGCAGAAAATTCCTCGGCCAGCGCGACAAGTGCTCGAACCGTGACTCCGGTGGGTCCCTTGCCGACGAATCCGAAGCCGGCGCCCTTGTTTTCGGACGGCCCCGCGATGTCGATGTGCGCCCAGGGAATGGTTCGTTTCTCGGCGCCCTCGCCGTTCGTACCGACGAATTCGGAGAGGAATACTCCACCCGCGAGCATCCCGGCCGCGGTGTTGCCCGGTCGTGAGTTGGCGATGTCGGCAATATCCGACTGGAGAATTGCGCGCACGTCTGCAGGGAGCGGCATCGGCCAGAACGTTTCACCGACGTCCTTTGCGACGGATACCAGGCGGCCGACGAGGTCCTCGTCACCCATTACCGCCGAATAGCGGTTGCCCAGGGCGATCACCTGCGCTCCCGTGAGAGTTGCGACGTCGATGATCGCATCGGGATGCTCCTCGCTGGCCGCGACAATTCCATCCGCAAGCACAAGTCGACCCTCTGCGTCGGTGTTGAGCACCTCGACGGTTTTGCCGCCCTTCATGTGGAGCACGTCGTTGGGCTTGATCGCGCTGCCGGACGGCAGGTTCTCGGCGATGCAGAGCCAGGCCGTTACCCTGATGGGCAGGCCCAGGCGAGCGGCCGCGAGCGCCACGGCAAGCACCGTCGCCGCACCGGTCATGTCGTACTTCATACCCACCATCGAGGCCGCCGGCTTCAGCGAAATGCCGCCGGAGTCGAAGGTGATTCCCTTTCCGACCAGGGCGAGGTGCTTTGCCGCGCCGGCCGGCGCGTAGCTCACCTTGACCAGTCGCGGCGAATGCACCGAACCCTGGCCGACGCCGATGATGCCACCGAAGCTGCCTGCAGCGAGTTCGGCCTCGCGCAGCACGTCTACGGTGACTGGCGCGCCGGCGGACAGCTCGATTGCCTCCTGTGCGAACGACTCCGGATACAGGTGCGACGGCGGTGCATTCACGAGGTCACGCACACTGTGCATCGCCGTCGCGACGACCACGGCGCGATCCAGCAGTGCCTTGGAGCGGGGATGTACGGACAGGACGACGATCTCTGCGGCAGGCAACTTTGCGGCCTCGGCCGGATCCGAACGGAATGTGCGATAGGAGTACGCGCCGATGGCGGCACCCTCGAGGATGGCGAGCAGGTCATCCGGAGTCTCGGTCGGTAGCGCGAATCCGAGCGACTGTGCGCCGCGGATCTGTCGAGCTGCGGATCCCGCGGCGTAGCGAAGCTCGTTGGTGCCGAGCGTGGGCCCCACTCCGACCAGTGCGAGCGAATGAGCAGCGATACCGGTGGCGGGCAATCGGCGAACCTCGTCGACGCCGCCGGTAATCCCGATGCCGCGGAGAGATCCGGCGAGCTCGCTGAACTTCGGATCTTCGCTGAGAAGTCGGGGACCGTCATCCGTCTTCTGCACGCCGAGAACGAGCACGTCTGCCTCCACGTCCGCAACCGATTTTGAGCTGACGCGGAGAGCTGGGACTGTCATTCGGCAATGCTAGCCGCGTCCAATGCCCGGTTCGGTTGCGGTGTTCGCTCTGGGCATGCCTGTACTGCCGAGTGCCCGGCAGGAGCCGCGGTTAGAGTTGGAATGTGCGAAATCCCGAAGGCCTCTACGAGCTCATCACTGACCTCGCCGACGTGCCCGCGGGCCTCCCGCTCGTCGGGGCGCTGACCGGTTTTGCGGATGCGGGCGGCGCGGTCTCGCAGTTGAGCGAGCACCTGCTCGAGGCCCTCGACTACACGACCATCGCCGAGTTCGACAACGATGCACTGCTCGACTACCGGGCTCGGCGTCCCACCATCTACTTCGATCAGGATCACCTCGCGGACTATACTCCGCTGCGCCTCGGCCTTTACCTAGCGCACGATGAGGTGGGGCAGCCGTTCCTGCTACTTACCGGCTACGAACCCGACTTTCGATGGGACGGGTTCACAGCTGCGATCATCCAGTTCATCGAACAGCTCAAGGTCAAGTCGACCACCTGGGTTCACGCGATCCCGATGCCGGTGCCGCACACTCGGCCGATCAGCGTCACGGTCAGTGGAAATCGCGCGGAGCTCATCGAAACGATGTCGATCTGGAAGCCTCGCACGCAGGCTCCGGCGAACGCCCTCCACCTGGTCGAGTATCGGCTGCAGCAGCTTGGGCATCCGATCGCCGGATTTGTCCTGCTGATTCCGCACTACCTCTCCGACACCGAGTTCCCGCTTGCTGCAGTGACAAATCCGG
>Ga0193728_1001993_pt1 | contig 10567 bp, 4 predicted proteins | sample U1c1metaG_FD_143037 | JGI IMG/M metagenome (GOLD analysis project Ga0193728, IMG submission 143037) | Soil microbial communities from a riparian zone of the East river system, Colorado, United States - U1c1 | ecosystem: Environmental > Terrestrial > Soil > Riparian zone | place: USA: East River... | reverse complement strand
CGGCGTTCACCGTTCCTTTTAGATCCCAGGCAACTCCGGAGGATCTCCGGACCGCGGGTGATATGATTTTTTCGCGTGTGTTGCCATTGGGTGGCGACGCCGCGCCGAGGACCAATGGCCGATCTGTCTCAGTTCGCCGAAGCCACTGCTGCCGTCAAGCACTCGCCGCATGCGGTGAGCGCATGGGAAGAAGCCGAAGGGCTCGCCGCGGATCTCGACAAGCCCGACGACATCGTCGGCCTGTTCAACGAGACGCTCGAGAGTGCGCTCGAGCCGCAGGTCGCCGAGATGATCGGCGAACGCGCCGGCGCGTTCTGCGACGAATGGTTCGGCGACGACCCGAAGGTGCTGGAGAAGATCCTGTCGCGCGTGCTGGTGCTCGCGCCGTCATCGGAGAGCGCGCTGCAGCGGTTGTCCGTGATCTACACGGTCGCCGAGCGCTGGGCCGACGTGCTGGCGCTCTACGACCGCGCGATCGATTGCTCGAAGGACAAGTCCGCGCGCGTGCGCCTCCTGCGCGAGGCCTCGCAGCTCGCGAAGGACGTCGCGAACCAGCCCGAAAAGGCGATCGCGTACTACCAGAAGCTGCTGCCGCTGATCCCCGACGACAACCGCGTCAGCCAGAGCCTCGAGCGCCTCCTCGAGCGCCACGAGCGCTGGCCGGATCTGATCATGCTGTGGGAAGGCCGGATCGACGGCCAATCCAAGAAAGAGCGCGAGAAGAGCCGCGCGCGGATCACCGCGGTGTGGCTCGACAGCCTCGCGGATCCGCAGGCCGCGCTCGCCGCGGTCAAGCCGCTGCTCAACGAGGCGGACGACGACAAGGAACCGACCGCGTTGCTCGAGCGCATCATCGAGGCGCCGAAGGCGACCAAGGGCGTGCGCGATGCCGCGCTCGATCTGTTGCGCTCGCACTACGACGCACAGCAGCGCCCGCGCGAGGTGATTCGCGTCCTCGAGAAGATCATCCAGATCGATCCGGCGCACTCGCGCGATCTGCGCGAGGAGGCCGGCCAGCGGCTGGCCGAGCTCGACGACGTGCCGGCCGCGATGGATCACTACGCGGCGCTGCTCGCGATCGCACCGGAGTCGGAGGTCACCGAAGAGAAGCTGCGCACGCTGGCCGAGCGCGGCGGCGCGCACGATCGCTACGGCGCGGGGCTCGCGAACGCGGCGCGCACGGCGCCGAACATCGATCCGACGCGCAAGGTCGAGCTGCTCGCCGAGGCTGCACGCACGCGGCTCGAGCGGATGTCCGATACCGACGGCGCGATCGACCTGCTCGTCGAAGCATCGTCGGTCAGCGGCGCCGCCGAGACCGAGCAACTCACGGTCGCGCGCCGATTGGCCGCGCTGTACGCGCAGACCAATCGCCCGAAAGAGCGCCTGGGCGTGCTCGAGCGCCAGGCGCACCTCGAAGCGAGTGACGTCGCGCGCGCCTCGCTCCTGAGCGAAGCGGCGAAGCTCGCCGAATCGCTCGGCGATACCGACCGCGCGTTGTCGCTGTGGGAGCGCCGCGTCGACTCCGATCCGTCGGATCTATCTGCGCTCGACGCGCGGATCGGGATCCTCGACAACCAGCAACGCTGGGACGACCTCGTCGTCGCGCTCGAGAGCCGCGCCGCGAAGGTCGGCTTGCCGAACCAGCGCCGCGCCGACCTCGTGCGCGTCGCGTTGGTCCACCAGCAGCAGCGCCACGATCTCGACAAGGCGATCGATGCGTGGAAGCGCGTCGTCGTCGATCACAAGGACGACGAAGAGGGCATCTCGGCGCTCGCCGATCTGCTCGCGGAGACCGGCCGCTGGAAAGAGATGGCCGACCTGCTCGAAGGCGCGTCGGGCCGCGCGACGCAACGCACGGTGGGCCGCCTCGTGCGGCTCGGCGACGCGCTCCGCGAGCACCTCGACGAACCGACTCGCGCCCTCGCCGCGTATCGCAACGCGATCGCGATCGACCCGGCGTCGAAGCCGTCGCGCGCGGGCCTGACCGCGTTGCTCGACGTCGCAGCGACGCGCGCGCAAGCCGCCGATGCACTCGCGCAGGCGATGCGCACCACGAACGACGTCGCCGGCGTGCTCGATCTCTTGCCCGCGCGCCTCGCCGAGGCGAAGGACGACAAGACCCGGCTCGCGCTGTTGCGCGAAGCGGCGCAGCTCCGCCTCGAGCACAAGCACGACGCGACCGGCGCGCTCGCCGACCTGTCGAAGGCGTTCCCGCTCGCACCGCGCGATCAGCTGATCGAGAACCAGCTCGCGTCGCTCGCGCGCTCGGTCAACGACTACACGACGCTCGGCATCGCGTACCTCGAAGCGATCGCCGCGCTCGGCGACGATCAGCGCGAAGCCGCGCGCCTGCGCCTCGCCTACGCTGACCTCGCCGCCGATCGCTTGAACGATCCACCGCAGGCCGCCGACGCGTATCGCCAGGTCGCCGAGGTCGAGCCCGGCAACCGGCGCCCGGTCCAGGCGTTCGCTTCGCTCGGGTCGCGGCTCGGCCAGTGGAGCGAGGTCGCGACCGCGATCGTGCGCTACGCCGGCGTGCGCGAGGCGTTCGACGACGAGTTGCTCGCGATCCTCGAATCGAACGCGGCGAGGTCGAACGCAAACGATCAGCTCGCCGAGGCGCTCGCGACGGCGCTCGAGAAGCACAAGCTGCCCGGCGCCGTCGCCGCGCTGTTCCACCATCGGTTGGCGGCGCTGCATCGCGATCAACGCCACGACAAGCCGGCCGCGATCGCCTCGTTGCGCCGCGCGCTCGAGCTCGGCGGCGAACGGCTGGCGTGGTTGACCGAGCTCGTCGCGCTCGAACGCGAGCAAGCCGGGAACACCGGCTCGCCGCAGCTCCTCGACGCACTGCGCCGGTTGGCGGACTCCGACGGTAAGGACCTCGACGCGCTGGTCGGCTCGGCGGACGTCGCGAGCAAGCTCGGCGAGCGCGAGCAAGCGCTGCAGATCCTGTCGGCCGTGCTCGGCCGCGCGACCGCCGCGTGGCGTGGCACCGCCGCGATCCGTTCGGCGCGCTCGGTCGATGCCGTCGCGAAGTGGGCGATCGATGGCCTCGTCGATCTGTATCGCACCGGTGGGCGCGCGCGCGCCGCCGTCGATACGTTGATCGAAGCGGCCCGGTTGCCGTTCGATCAGGGCACGCGCCGCGACCTGCGCCTGCGCGCCGCGCAGCTCGCGACCGTCGAGCTCGGCGACAACGCCGCGGCGATCGACATGTATCGCGGTGTGCTCGTCAGCCAGCCGAACGATCTCGAAGTGATCGAGCGGCTCGCGCACCTCCTCGGCGTCGAGGATCGCGTGCCCGAGCTCCTCACGCTCCGCCAGATCCAGCTCGGGCTCGAGACCAACCAGGATCGCAAGCTCGACCTCCGGCTCGAGCTCGCCAAGCTCGTCGGCATCGTCGAGGAACGCGGTGGCCGGCTCGATGCGCTGCGCGCGAACCTCGAGGATCGCCCCGGTCACGAGGCGTCGATCGACGCGGTCGCGCACCTGTTGTCGTCGAAGGGCCAGCACCGCCAGCTCGCGGACCTCCTGGAAGGCCAGGCGAACCGCCTGGAGCAAGCCGGCGATGTCGCGCGCGCGTCGAAGCTGTGGTCGCGCTACGCGGGCGTCGCCGAGAACGATACGAAGGAGATCGAGCGCGCGATCAGCGGTCACCGCCGCGTCGTCGCACTCGCCCCGACCTCGGACTCGCTGCGCGCACTCGCGCGGCTGAACCTCGAGCGCGGACAATCGGCGCAGGCCGTGCCGTGGCTCGAGTCGTTGCTCGGCACGGTGACCGCCGGCGAGCGCATGATCGTCGTGCAGCAGCTCGCGAAGGCGCACCTGTCTGCAAATCAGCCCGACCGCGCGATCGCCGCGATCGAGACCAACATCGACGACAAGGCGCCCGCGATCGAGCTGCGCAAGCTGCTCGCGGATCTCTATCGCAAGGCCGAGCTGTGGGAGCCGCTCGCGCGTCATCTGACGCGATCGCTACCGCTGCTCAAGGAAGACGAGAAGCTCGCGCGCGAGTTCGCCCGCGAGGCCGTCACGATCTATCTGACCAAGCTCGGCTCGCCCGCACTCGCGATCCCTGCACTGGAGACCGCGCTTGCGCTCGATCCGACCGACAAGGATCTGCGTACCGCGCTCGCGACCGGCCAGCGCGTCGCCGGCAAGCTGACCGAGGCACGTGCGCTGCTCAACGAGCTGATCGCCGACTTCGGCCGGCGGCGCTCGCCCGAGCGTGCCGCGTTGCACGTCGAGCTCGCGCGCGTGGCGCAGGCCGAAGGCAAGATCGACGAAGCGATGGCGGAGATGGAGTCGGCGTCCAAGATGGACGCGACGAACGCCGCGATCCAGAAGGAGCTCGCCGAGATGGCGCGCGCCGCGGGCCAGCTCGACAAGGCCGAGCGCACGTACCGCGCACTGCTCCTGGTCGTGCGCCGCAATCCGCCGGGCGACGACGAGAACGCCGTCGGCGCGGCCGAGGCGCTCTACGAGCTGCACAAGCTCGCCGAGGCCCGCGGCGAAGAGGACCAGGCCAAGGAGCTGCTCGAGTCCGCGATGGAGTCGGCGATCCAATCCGACGCCGGTGTGCGCCGCCTGCGCAAGAGCCTGCTCGCGCACGGCGAGGGCCAGCGCCTGCTCGAGGTGCTCGAGAAGCGCCTCGCGACGAACCCCGATCATCAATCGCAGGCGCGCATGCTCGGCGACATGGCCGAGGCGCTCGACCAGCTGAACCGCCCGGCCGACGCGCAGGAGGCGTTGCTGAAGGCGATCAACGCGGTGCCGTCGCGGCTCGATCTGCACGATCGCGCGCGCGCGCTCGCGAAGCGCACCAGCTCGACGAAGAAGTACGTCGAGTCGATCGAGGCCGTCGTCGACCGGCTCCGCCGCAAGGACGATCCGCCGCTGATCGCGAACATCTTGATGCGCGCCGGTGAAGCGCTCGAGCAAGACGCGAACGATCTGCGCGGCGCTGCGAACCTGTATCGCCGCGTCGAGATCCTCGGCGAGAAGCTCGCCGAAGCGTTCTACGCGCAAGCGCGCGTCGCGGCCGCACTCGGCGACACCGCCGAACAAGCGCGCACGCTCGACAAGATGTTCGAGCTCGCCGGCACCGACACCGAGCCGACGCCGCAGCAGGTCGACGCGCTGTATCGGCTGTCCGAGATCTTCATCGGCAGCGATACCCGCCGCAAGCAAGGCATCGAGCTGCTCGAGCGTGCGTTCGCCGCCGAGCCGCGGTGGTCGCAAGCCGGGCGCCTGCTCAAGCTCGCCGCGGCTGCGTCGCCCGATGACGACAAGATCCTGACGATGTACGAGCGCGTCGCGCGCAACGGTGGCGATCAGGAGCTGCTGCTCGACTTCCTCGAGCGCCGCGCCGGGCTCGCCGGTGCGACGCCGCAGCAGATCCGCGAGGCGGTCGATCTCGCGGTCGAGCTCGGTCACGAGGAACGCGCCGAGGCTCTGCTCGTGCGCGCCGTCGCCGCCGCACGCGAGACCGTCGACGGGCTCGGCTCGGCACCGTGGGCCGTGCTCGCACTCTCCGAGCGCCGGCTCGCCGCGAACGACCTCGCGCAAGCGCGTGATCTGACCTACGAGATCGCACCGATCGCGACCGACGAAGAATCGGTCGCGCTGATCGACGGGCTCGCGATGCGGATCGCGACCCGCGCGCTCGCCCACCGCAAGCTCGATCTCGCCGCCGAGGTCTACGAGTTCTTGCGCGAGCGCAGCCCCGCGGATCGCGCCGTGTGGCAGCCGCTGCTCACGATCTATCGCGAGCTCGGCGATGGCGACCGGCTCGGAAGCGTCGTGTCATCGACGCTGCCCGCGCTCGTCACGCCGGGCGAGCGCAATGCGCTGCGCATCGAGCACGCGAAGTTCCTGATCGAGAATCTCAAGCGCCACCACGACGCGCTCGACGTGCTGCGCGACGCGCTCCACGACGATCCGGACAACCTCGAAGCGGCGCAGCTGTTCGAGGACACGCTCCGCCTGCTCGACGATCAGGACGGCATCGCGGAGTTCTTGTGGTCGCGGTTCGAGGACGCGCAGCGGCGCGGCCATCGCGATTCGACCGTCGACGTCGCGCTGCGCCTGGGCGATCTGCTCGAGCTCCAGGAGTCGCCCGATACGGTGCGCGTGTATCGCGCGGCGTTGATCGTCGCGCCGGATGATCGCGAGATCCTCCGCCGCGTGGTCAGCAAGCTCGGCACCCACGACAACCCGCGCGAGGGCGCGCTGTTGATGGAGCGCCTGCTCGCGGTCGAGAGCCCCGAGCGCGCGCCGGATCTCGCCGGCAAGCTCGCGACGATGTGGGAGGCCGCTGGTGACTTCAAGGGCGTGCAGCGCACGCTCGAGCTCGCGCACAAGTCCGCACCCGACGATCGCCACATCCACGCTCGGCTCGAGCAGTGGTATCGCGATCACGAGCAGTGGGCCGAGCTCGCGGACCTCATGACACACGACGCCGAGCGCTTGACCGACGACGCCGGCGTACAACGCCTGCGCGAGGCCGCGAGCGTGTACTCCGGCTTCCTCGGCCAACCGCTGAAGGCCGCCGAAGTCCTGCGCAAGGCCCGGCTGCGCGCACCGCTCGTCGTCGAGCTCGTCACCGATCACGCCGCGGCACTCGCCGCCGCCGGTGAGCTCGACGCCGCACAACGCGCGATCGGTGAAGCGCTCGCGACCGTGGAGGGCAGCAGCCGCACGTCGCTGTTGATGCTGCGCGCGAGCTTCCGCCAGCAACTCGGCGACGACGCCTCGGCGGTCGCGGACCTCACCGAGGCCTACGGTCTCGACAAGGACCGCGCCAGCGAGAGCCTGATCAACGGCCTCGAACGCCTGCGCCTGCGCGCCGAACGCGACGGCGACATGCCGACCGAACGCCGCGCGACGCTGGAGCTCGCGAAGCTGCTCGTCGCGCACGGCGAGCTCGAGCGCGGCCGCTCGTTCCTGGTCAACTGGATCGAGCGCGACGCCCGCGATGCCGAGCCGCTGTACATGCTGTGCGACCTCGACGAATCGATCGAGCACTGGGACGGCGTGTCGGCCGCGGCGACGCGGCTCGCGTACGTCACCGAGGGCGACGAACAGGTCAAGGCCGCGCTGCGCGTCGGCGATGCATCGCAGAAGGCAGGGCGGCCCGGAGATTCGGTGCCCGTGCTCGAGCTGGTCCACCAGCAACAGCCCGGCATCGAGATCATCCGCGACAAGCTGCGCGAGATGTACGAGGCCGCCGGCGAGTACCGCCAGCTCGCGGGCATCTTGATCGCCGATGCCGATCACGGCAGCGATCCTGCCCAGCGCTACACCAACTACCGCCGCGCCGCCGAGCTGCTCCTGTACCAGCTCGAGGACTCGGCGGGGGCGCAGGTGCCGGCGCAGAAGGCGCTCGAGCTCCAGCCCGACGATCACGGCGCGTTGATGCTCAACGTCGACGTCTTGATCACGAGCGGCCAGCTCGAGGATGCCGGCCGCACGCTCGAGGCCGCGATCTCGGCGCAGAAGAAGCGCACGCCGGAGCTCGCGGTCGCGCAACAGCGCATGGGTCGCGTGTGCGCGATGCTGAACGACAAGGACGGCCAGCTCAACTGGCTGAAGAAGGCGTTCGACGTCGATCGCAAGAACGCCGAAGTGGCCGCCGAGCTCGCGCAGCTGGCGACCGAGATCGGCGATTACGAGCTGGCGTTGAAACCGCTCCGCGCGATCACCCTGATGGATAACCCGTCGCCGGTGACGCGGCCGATGGCGCTCCTGTGGGAAGCGAAGATCGAGCACGCGCGCGGCAACCGCGCGAAGGCCGAGCTGTGGGCGAAGAAAGCGCTGCGCGAAGATCCGCAGTTCTCGGATGCGCAGCAGTTCCTCGACGAGCTCGGCAACTAGTTACGCACCCATCACGTCGAACGAGGCGCGGGCTCCACTCTGGCCGTAGATCACGATGCCCGTGACGCTGCGGACGTTGCCGTCGAGGTCGATGTCGATGCAGCCGTTCTTGGTCAGCAGCTTGTTCTCCTGAACGATCTGCTGGCGGCCGTTCGCGAACTTGATCGCGACCTCGCTGACGGACGTCTTGCCGGTCTCGCCCTGCAGCTTGATCGACTGCAGCTTCATCGGCCGCGCGAACGTGAGCATGTCGCGGCCGGTGCGGTTGATCTTGGTGTCATTCGCGAGCGTCCGGAGGATCGGCGGGTGCTGGATCACGACCGGCAGCGGCTGCGGCGCCGGGCGAGTCCATTCGGGCTGCTCGGTGCGATGGTCGCGAACGTCGACCGTGCTCTGCACCGTGACGCCACCTTGCGGCGCAGGCTGCGACTCGTACGGACGCGCGAGCGCGAGCGACGAAGATCCAATGACGAGAGCGGCGGTGACAATGGCTTTGATGTTCATGACGGTTTCTCCTTGCGAACCGGAGATATTGCGAGGCCGATGCCACGACATAACCACGTGAAATCGCGACTGAACTCGCATCTTTTCCATGCGACTTCCGCAGCGGGCTGCAGGATCTGCATATCTTCGGTCCATGCTCCCCGCCGTCACCTACCAGGGCCAGGGCCACACGGGCGTGCTCCGGCTCGACCGGCCCGACAACCGCAACAGCATGACGCCGGAGCTACTCGATGCGTTCGCGCTCGCGAGCGCCGAGGCGCGCGCCGATGCCGAGCTCCGCTGCCTGATCGTGACCGGAACCGGCGCGTGCTTTTCTTCCGGCGCCGACTTCAAGGCGACGCTGCAACGCGATGACGGCGAGCCGCACGAGCGCTCGTACGCGATGTACGCGCCGTTCTTGTCGCTGCTCGATCTCGAGGTCCCGATCATCGGCGCGCTCAACGGTCACGCCGTTGGCGGCGGCTTCGGGCTCGCTCTGTTGTGCGATCTGCGCGTCGGCAATCGCGACGCGAAGTACGGCGCGAACTTCGTCAAGCTCGGCCTCGCACCCGGCATGGCGATCAGCTACATGCTGCCGCGCATCGTCGGGCTGTCGCGCGCGAACGAGCTGTTGCTGACCGGTAGGTTGATCGACGGCGCTGAAGCCGTGACGATCGGGCTCCTCGATCGCGCGGTCGCCGCCGGCGACGTGATGACCGTCGCGCACGAGCTCGCGACGGCGATCGCCACGGCTGCGCCATTTGCCGTGCGCGCGACGAAGGCCGCGATTCGCCGTGGCCTCGCGCTCGACATCCGCGACGCCGCGCGCGCCGAGGCCGTCGTGCAAGCGGAATCGATCGCGATGGACGATGCGCGCGAGGGCATCGCGGCGCTGCTCGCGAAGCGCGCGCCGGTGTTCACGGGCCGTTAGTTCCACCATCGGGCGGCGGCGGCGGAGGCGGCGACAGGATCCGATACGGCGCGACCGAGATCGCGATCGACGCCCCGATCTCGACGCGCCGCACCTCGCGGCCGTCGCGCGTGATCACCAGGTAGCCCGGCTCGAGGTTCGCGTCGAACGTCTCGTCTCCGCACAAGAGCTCGGTCGTCTTCGCGGCGGCGCTACGGATCGCACAGTTGTCGGGCGTCGCGGCGACCGAGCCGAGCTTCGCGACGTTGCCGTCGACGACGAGCTCGACATCGACATGCTCGGCATCGCTCGCCGGCGCGCGCCACTCCACCGTCGAGACGCTGACGTCGAACCCGGTCAGCGGCGATGGCGGTGGCGCACTCGCACACGCCGTCAGGGCGCAGGCGGCGCAGGCGGCGCGGGCACGGGAGGTCCACACGTCGCGAGCGACAGCTCGCTCGAGCCTCGAGCCATGAACGTGATCGGTCCCCACGGCGTGTCGAACGCGAGCGTAAACCAACCCGGCGTGCGTGCGGACGATAGCTCGCCATCGTGCGCCGCGAGCAGAAAGCCGATCGGCTCGCTCTGCTGCGACGCGTACAGGCAGGTCCCGCGGGGCAGCTGCGCGTTCGCGGTGATCGCGGGCGGCGGCGTCTCCGCTTCGTGCGGGCGATGCACCTGCCCCGGCGGATCGTGCTTCGAAGCGTAGCCGCGCACGCGCACGTCGCCGTCTTCGTAGCCGATCGCGGACCACGCCTCGTCGACGGGTTGGATCACGTCGAGCAAGTAGCCGTTCGCGACGACCGCGAGCTCTTGCGCGACCCACTTCGGCTCGGTGCGGATCACGGTGCCCGGCAACACCATCAAGCTCTGCGCGCCGCTCGGGAACCGGCCGGCGTTGTGGTGCTCGTCGCGCGTGCGCTCCGCGAGCGCGGGATCCGGAACCCAGCCGTCGATCTCGAGCGCGCCCAGGTAGCGGACCTGCGTCCACTTGTCCTTGTGGCCGAGCACGCGCACGCGCGCACCGGCGCGGAGCTCCGCATACGGCGCCACGCCCGAGTCGGGACCGAACCAGCCGCCGCCGACGTGCTCGCTGACGCGTTGTTCGTGCGTCACGATCTCGAGCAAGCGCGCGCGCTCGGTCCACAGTGCGAAGGCGATCCCGTCGAACCGGACCGCGACGCGCACCATCGTCGATTGCTCGTCGAGCAGCGTGACCTCGAGCTCGGGCGCGGCAGGCGGCGCCTGGAGCTGCGCGCCACCGAGCTCGAGCGACGCGAAGCCAGGCACGAC
>Ga0193728_1001992_pt1 | contig 10576 bp, 2 predicted proteins | sample U1c1metaG_FD_143037 | JGI IMG/M metagenome (GOLD analysis project Ga0193728, IMG submission 143037) | Soil microbial communities from a riparian zone of the East river system, Colorado, United States - U1c1 | ecosystem: Environmental > Terrestrial > Soil > Riparian zone | place: USA: East River... | reverse complement strand
TACTATTTAAGCGTATATTAATTTACTTTATAGTAGTTCCGTTAACTGCTTTATTTAATTAGCAAAGTTATATATATTAATTAACTAAATCCGCTTAATCGTGGGTCCTATTATATCAATTTCGGGTTATAGTTTAAATCTAAGTTAAGGGTCTTATCCGTAGGTCGTGTAGAACGGCGTTATACCTATTAATTCGTTTATTATATTATTCGTAGTAAACTTAGCTAAAGGCAGCCACTTTTCCTAGTCGTCTTATAGATAGGAGCAGTACATTTATAGGTATTCTTCTATAATCGCGTTTGTAATTTCGGTTTAACTATCTATCTCCAGATAAAATGCAGTTAAGAGTTATATTTATATGCTTAATCGTTTATATAGGGCTTACTAGAAGTCTAAAACGAACTAGCTTCTACAGTTAGATATTATTAAATTAGGAAGTCTATATAGCTTAAAGACGTATTTAATAAAATATTTAGCTACTAAGATAGTATTAATTAAGTCCATAGGAATTATATACCGCATTTTTATAAGGTAGTTAACTACTACTATAATGTTTATAAATCCGTTACTGCTAGGTAAGTCTACCATAAAGTTAATCAAGATATTACACTATCTTTGTATTAGAATTAACAATAGTTAAAGTACTCCTTGTTTCTTTATATAAGAAGTCTTTCCATAAATATATATTCTATATACTTAGATATATTTTTATATATAGTCGTATATTATAGGCTGGTAGTATACTTATTAAATAATCTTATAAGTCTTTATATAGCTAGGATATCCTACTATAGGGGAATTATATATAAATTTAAGTATTTTAAATCGTAAGGGTTCGGAATTTAGAACTACCATCTTCTGTTAATAGTATAGTCGATTATTACAAATTTCGCATTTAGCGAGTGTAATATCTTTATACTGTTATTTTCCTATTTAAATTGCTTTTATTATATCTACTATCTATATATTATTTTTATATTCATATTCCATTAACTTATTAATTTCTATTTCCTATTTATTAATTTCTAATTTATTTCGATTAAGTTCTATATCTAGGAATATAGAACGCAGTTTCTTAAAACGTTTAGGGGGTAATAAGATCTATAATTAATTTGTAATTCGTTCGTCCGAGGCGTTTATAGGTAAGTCTTATAATTGTTATATTAATACATTAGGCTTCTAATTAAGTTTACCTAATTAGTATATAATCTTAAAGTTAAATTATAAGAGGTACTCGGCCTAATAAATTTAGCGTTGTATTAACTACTTTATAGTTATAAAGTACTATAGGTTCTTATAGTCTATTAATACGCGTATTAGGAACAATAATCCTTTAAGTTCTAGACACCATTGTTTAAAGTATCTAATAATTGCAAGTAGTTCCTTATCATATATCTCGTAGTTTAATTTAGTAGGGGCAAGCTTTTAGAAGAGGAATGCTACTAGATATAGCTTACCGTTCTTATTATATTACAATAACACTCTCCCTAGAGCATTATTAGACGAGTCTGTTTTTAATAATATATTTAAGGTTAGGGTTAAAGTAGGTAAGAATTACAGCGGTTATAAAGCGTTATTTTAAATTATTAAAAGCTTATTCGTATCTAGCAGTCTATTTAAATTTTACGTTCTTCCTTATTAGGTTTACTAATAGCTAAGTAATTTTTAAGAAGTAATTAATAAATTAATAGTAGAAATTTACGAAACCTAGGAATCCTTAAATGTCTTATATATTACTAGGGCTTCCCTAGTTTACAATCGTAGCGACCTTCTTAGGGTCTATTTTAATTCCGTTACGGGATATAATTAGGCCTAGGTACGTAACTTTAGACATATAGAACTTATATTTCTTAATATCGCATTATAAACCCGCATCTCGTAGGCGTTTAAGGACTATTTAAATCTATTAAGGAATTTATAAAGCGTATTATTAACGTATTACTAGAACGTACCAGGACCATTCTTTATACTAAACGGCATTACTAGGTATTTAAAAAGTCCCTATTATATACGGAAGGCTATATACTTCTCGTCTCCTTTATAGACGCGAATTTAATTAAAGGTAGCGATTATATTAAGCTTTATAAAATATTATACTTTTACTAGGCGGTCGAACATCTCTTAGATTAGGGGAATTAGATACCGATTTCAAATTATAATTATATTTAAAGCTTAGTAATCAATATAGAATCTTAAGCCTCCTCCTAGCTTCTTAATAAATAGTATAGGTAAGGCAAATAGAGATTGACTAGGGCGAATAAATCCTTTTTCTAGATATTTATTAAGGTAATATCGCATTATAAGCAGTTCTTCTTATAATATACCGTACAGCAGACCAAACTTTGGTATTATACTAGGCTTAAGTTCTATCTTAAAATCGTGCTTATCTTAGTACGGGGGTAGTTAATCTATAAATTATTTCTTAAACCTATTAATTAGATTGTAATACTCTTTAGGTATAAGAGGTTAAGGGTTAATATATTATTTTGGTTCTAGCGCCTTCTTAATATCTTCCATTATTATAGTAAAGATTTTATAATCTTATCTTTTTACTAATAAAATAAAGGGCGCGGCTTATATTATACGAATTTCAAAAGGTTTTATTATAACATCTTCGCATTCTTTACTGCGATTAGTAGTTATAGCTTTATTATATTAGTTTAAGGTTTATAGTAAGGGCAATTTATATTATATTAAATTTAAATAGTCGTATATATATTTATAGGGCAAGTAGTGTTTTAAGTAGTAGCTTTAACAGTAGGTTATATATAACTTTAGTATTTCTTTAACCTAGCTAATTAAAGGGTCGTGTTATTTTAGCTATCCGTATCCAAGTATTACCTTATAATGCTTTAGGGTATTATAAATAGGGAAACGTATTTAAGGTATTCGCCTATCCGCATTTTTATAAGAGTGTAGTGCGTTAGTTTGCTATATATCGAGGGTTTGCTATTAAAGCCTCGTAGGCCTTAGGGCTTATCGAGTTTCTTTAGATTTAGGTATTAAGTTTTTATATAGTTTGTATTAATAAAGCCTATACTAGTAGCTCCGCTATCTATTAAGATTTATACTTCCTTCTATTTTCTAAGTATTTAAATTTCGCCAAGTATATTAAGGGAGTTATATTATATATTAGCGCTAGAAGAGCCTATACACTTATACTCTTCTACTTTTTATCCTAAGGCGCAACTTAGCCCTAGGATAATTTATTTTCTAAGTTAACTAAAGGTAATATACTTTATAATAACTAGGTATAATTTATAGAACAAGTATAAGTTAAGGAGTAAGTACGACTTAAAGAATAAGTGCGATTTAACAACTAGGAGGAACTACAGCGGACCTTTTTAAAAGGGTAAGTTCGGCAATTCCTTTAAATATATCCTTTTTACCGCATCTAAAGTATTCTCTATTTATAGCTTAAGTTCTTTATTTATTAGTTCCTAAGGGTATATAAGATTAAGTGGTATTAAGGTCTATAGGGTTATATATAGGACTTTTTAAGTTTAGAGAGGGATTGTATTTTGGGGTATATATCGGTTTTATAGAGTTTTAAACGTAAGATATAGTTGGCTTTAGAGAATAAATCTGTTTATTGTATTAAAGGTCCTTATTAATTTATTAATATATTATAGTAAATTTAGGTAGGTCTTTTAGGAGTTCCCTACCTACTAACTAGGCTCTAATCTTATCTGAAATAGCTTATTAAAAAGTGGCGACTTTAGCAGCTTTATTCTAATCCAGCTCGCTAATAAGGCCTAAAAATTCTAAAAAGAAGCTGGTAAATTCTCGGTTCCGTTATTATAGGTTTTTAAGTTTAGTAACAGCTATATATTCGCAGCTGGCGTTATTATACATTCGTTCTAGCAGGGAAATAAAGATTTTAAAATTAATGAAGGTGCCGTTACGGAAGAATAGATCTATAGTTTATATAGCGTCCTTACTTAAATAAGACATTCTATAGCTAATTTTACTAGCTTTAGTAGGGTATTAGTTATAGTTTATTAAGAGTTTAAGACGGAGCTTAGTTACAAAGGGACGTAGGTTATTTTAATTTCTATCGAACATTAAAGGGTTAGAAAGCTTTTTAGATTTTAGGGTAAGTACTAGGTTTGTTATAGGTACGGGTTAAGTTACCTTTACTAGTTTGTAGTTGATATTCGACGGGCTAGGTTTACATACGGTTATTTTAATCTTATTTATAGGTGTTACTGTTAGGGTCTCTAACGCGAGTACTTTAGCGTTATAGAGTTCTTTACGTATTGCTTCTATTAATTACTAATACTAGGCTTCTAGTATAGTTTGTTACTAGGCCAAGGCATCTATAAAGGACTATTACATTATAGTTATTTATTCCCTAACTAGGGCTATAATAGATAACATAGTGGATTTAAGTTTATTTACTATTTTAAGGTAGTAGTTTTAACGTAATATAATATAAGGGCACGAAGAGACTTTAGGGTAGATTTAAAGGAACAATATAAATTCTATCTAAATCTAAGGATATAGCTCTTATAGAGAATAAGATATTGCGTAAAGAAGAGAAAGGAATAATAAGAGAATCTTGTAATTAAATAGTTAGGGGTCTTGGTCAATGCGTGCGCATATACGCACGCGGACGGACTTTAGTAGAATTCGTTTAATCTGGCAGAACTTGGCAGAAGTCGATTAAGCTAGCAGAATTCGGCAGAATTCGGTTAAAGCGTTAAGTTCTATCTGTTGAGTATTTTACTAAGACATTCCTACTATAACTAGACTAGTCCCGTTACACTACCGTAGTATTTATAAAATTTAGTACTCTATATTCTTAAGTTATAAGGATATAGAATAGCAAATAGAAGAAATTAAATAAATTAATATAAGTATAGAAATAATATTTATTTTAACTAGTCTAGTATTAGATAACAAAGTCACCTCGCCTATATATATTGTTCCGCATAGCCATACCTAGCATTAAGCCAGTTACTCGCTTACCTTTTATAGGTTTGTGTGGCTAAGTAGTGTGGAGCTTATCACCTTATATCTAGCTATATAATATATCTACAAATTTATCTCTTTATTCCCCTATACTTTAGCCTAAAATTAGCTAGAGTTCTTTTTTTAAGTACTAGGAAACTTTATTTCTATATTTTATTAGTATATACTATATTAAGAGAGTAAGTAAGGTATATAATATACTCTTTAGATAGCGGCTAGAAAGGCTTATCTCTAGATAAATATAAGTAGTATCTCCTACTATTATATATAAGAAGGTAGATATACGTATTACTTATTTTTCCTAACTCGTCTACCTTTCTAAAAAGTATTTCTCTCCGTTAGTAGATCGCCTCCCTACTAATACACTTATTTAAATTAGATAAGCTAGTCCCTTCTCTATAACTCTTATTTTCTTCTATAGTCCTACTATTATTACTAGTTTCTATTAGTTATATCTAATAAAGGGAGGTATAGAAGTAGTAGATATCTATTTTAAGTTAATAGTTATAGAGTAGTATTATAATAACTAAATATATAATAGGCGATTGTGTTAATTATAAAGTTAGTAAACCCTTTCCTATTTAGCAAATCCCTTAACTTTATACCTACTATTAAGGGTAATAATAAGGTATATACTAATATTATTTAGTAAGCAGCATTAACACTTAGAAAATAAGTAATGCACCTATAACTTTCCTTATATTACTAAGTATAAAGATAGTAATAAATCTTATTATAGGTCTTCTAATTCTTCTTATCTCTGACTTTTTCTTAGGTTATAATAATATTAAAGCAATATTATCTATAGCTATAATAATTGTATAGGCTTCTAGGTAGTAAAATACCACTATAAAAAGAATATCTTTAATACTACCTAGCGACCTTACTACTTATTCTTTACTATAGACTAATAAGCTGACTTCTAAAGATAGTATTTGTACTATTACTAGCTTATTAGACAGTCCTGTAGATTTATAAACTATTACAACCTCTTCTAATATAAGACCCTATTATTCTTATATAAGTACTAGGATAGACTTAAATATAGTATCTACTACCTTACTATTAATAAGCTCGGGCCCCTAGAACTCGGCGACCTCCTAAAGTCGCTCGCCTCACCAAAATCGGTCACCACCCTCTTTGTGCTATCTACACCCAATCGTTTAAGGTTGATCACCTCCGTATACATAGATTTTAATATATTTGCCTTGGCCTTTCGAGCAGACACCCTTTAGGGTCGTAGATTTGTCTACTTTGCCTTTACACGTGCCGCTTCCTCCTCTACCTACTCTATTTCTAAGGAAGTATCTTATTAATACTATATTATTATAACCTTTTATATATCATTCTATAAACCTAATTAGAACTTTAATATTCTCTTCTTCTTCTAGTTTATTAAGCTACTTAGCTCTAGGTATATCTACCTTTAGCCTATTAGTAACCTTCTATATAGGTACTCTATCCCTTAAACAACCTTATATTTTTAACTTAGTGTTATACTTTTACTATATAAAGATTTACTATCTAAATTCTTCTATACTTTCCTTTAGTTTTTAACCAGTAACTAGATCCTTAAAGTCTCTATACTTTTTAATCTCTATATTAACTTTTTAATCTTTAGGCTAAATACTATATTTATCTAGGATTATTATAGACTTTATTTATTCTCCGAAATCTTAGCTTCTTAGGAATTATTATCCCGTACTTATTTATAAGTTTTTAAACTAAGCTACTACTCTTTTCTATTAGTTTTTTTCTATTATAGGTCCTTAAACTATCCTTATTTTATCTTAAAACTCTTAGATCTCTTTTATCTTATTCTAAGAATCTTAAGCCTATAGCTTTTTACCTTTATTAAGGGGTAAGGTAGTAATAGCGTATAGTTATCTACTAAGTTTACTCTAGAACTTTCCTCTTCTACCTTCTTATAAAGTAATAGATATTATATCTAATAGAGTCTTAATCCCTATTACGGATTTAGTTTCTATAGCTAAATTAGCCTCTACCTTATTTAATACGTTTTTAAGGTTTAGGTACTCCTAGTTAGTCCCTTTTATTTCCTTATTACTACTAATAGTCTAATTATATTAATCCTTTATAGATTCTACCGCTAGGTAGAACTAATACATAAGAACTTTCTCTACTAACTACTAGCTTATAGTACCGTCTTTATCCTAATTTAGTTTATAGAGTTAATCCAATTCTTTATCTAACTCTACTATACTCTAGAGTCCTCTTAACTTAGGCTCTTATAGCTAATAGCTTATATTATACTTAGCGTCTTTATAAATTTAGTATACGTTATTATAATAAAACGCGAAACTTTTAATTAAACATTCTTTTATTCCTTATAGTATATTATTATCCCTTTATATATATAAATTATCTACTAGTCTAGTTCCCTTTACTGTATAGTTATTCTAACTACCTCTATAGTCTCTAGTAAAATAACCTTATTTTCTACAATTTATATAAGCTCTATTTTTATACTACTACTTTTATTATAGAGTCTGCCTAAATATCTTCTACTACTAAGATCCCTAGTTTAGCCTCTGCTCCTTAGTCCTATAATTACTTAATCCTTAATCTTTAGGTTTCTATAGTTTCTTATTCTACTTCTTAAATTCTCTAGTACTACTTAATTCTATTAGCTCTAGTCTACTATTTTATAGTTTTTAACTATAACTCTATTAATATATACTCTATACCTTATATAACTATAGAACTCTATCTTACCCTTTCTTAGCTTATTCCCTTTAATAGATCCTATTATTAATTTTAATTGCTTAGTTAATTAGGTCTCTTATAGTTTCTATATCTTTTATTAGAATAATTATATCCTAGACTTTTACTTTAAATCCCTATTTATACTATACTATAAGCGCCTTATTATTCTATTTAACCTATACTAAAAGCATCTGAAATTATATAGTATAACGTATTCTACTAGCGAGCCGGCCACTTCAAAATACACCAAAAAGCCGAAATTTTAATTTTAAATATCTCAACCACTACTTAATAATAATTTTTAAAAATTTAAATATAAGCTCTTAAATGCCTATTTTAATGCCTATTATAATATAAAAGTATATAGTTCAGTAGTTATCGAGATATTAAAAAATATCTTTATTTTTAGCCCCTAAACTCTATATTATAATAACCTCTAAGCTATACGCTCTAATCTTATAATATATACTAAAACCGGTATATAAAAGCTTATATTTAAATTTTGAGAAATTATTATTAAGTAATGGTTGAGATATTTAAGATTAAAATTTTGGCTTTTTGGTGTATTTTAAAATGGCCGGCTTGGTGGGGTGGCCGGCTCGCTAGTGGAATACATTACTTAATTGCTAAGGTTTGTTATACTATATTTTATAGCTTGCGTTCTACTATAGTTATTACCTTAAGGTCTCTAAATATCTATATAAGTCTTTTTATAAATCCTCCCTAACTTAAGAATATAAACTTAACTTCTAGGTTAGTAGTCTAGTCCCTATATTCCTATATCTTAGTAAGGTATAGTTTAAACTACTTAAGTGCCCTTTTAGATAAGAATAGTCCTATATAGACTACCTGGTCTACTAATATAGCGAGCTTCGCTCCCTCCTATACTACCTTAAATCGTATCTCCCCTAAGAATCTCTTAACTAATAGTAGCTTAACCTTTACTGCTCTAATTCTATTAATTTAGTCTTTAAGTATCCTATTATTGTCTATTAATTAATTAACTATTTTATATAACTAATCTATTATAACTAGCTATAAACTTATATCTGCTATACTAATGTCTTTACTTATCCTTAAGGTAGTTGCCGCTATAGATAGCGTTATAACTAGTGCTTTAGGTGGCATATTATTTAACTTCTTCTACTATAACTATAGTAGTAATTATATAACGGAACGGTATAGGGAATACTATAGTATATCCTATTATTAAGCTAGGTATATAGGTATAGAATAGTTAATAACATAATAATAACTAGTAGAGTAGGTTTACCTAATAGATTAACTCTAATTATATTCTAAGAATTACTATAAGGAAGGAACTATCTAAGTAGGGACTAAGGTCCTTTAAATATACATCTATACTCCTAAGAAATCCTTCTTATATATAATATACGTATTATACGTGTTATACCTAGACGTATCCTCCATATACTACGTATACCGCGTATAATATTATATAACTTCGCTTATTATTCCTTATTATATAGTTTAACCAGTTTTATTCTAGATTGTACTTATATTAACTAACTAGATACTTCTAACTCCTCTTCTAGTAGTTATAATATCGTACTTAAAGCGTCTATAATACTATAAGCTATTTAATAAGGCGTCTATATAATTGCTTAAGGACTAAGAAATAACCTATATCTAGCGGCTGTAGTAGATATAATAAATGCGCTAGTATATAGAGGACGACTATCTAATAATCTAGGCAGAACTAATTAAATTTAGGTAATATATAGCTATTATAGCTATCTAGTACTAATAGCTAATACGTACTAACTATATAATCCTTTATATACTTATTAAAGACCTCTATTAGCTTGGTTAGGCTAATCTTATTTATTATCTAGCTATTATTACTAATACTAATTAACTAATTATATAGTATAATATCGTCCTTATACTAAGCAGCCTAGTATATTACTACCTTAAAGATAATAAGTGGCGGAATTATAGCCCCTAGGGTATTAATAGTTTTAATAATTATAACCTATTCTTAATTGCCTGGCTATACTATTCTAAGCTAACTAGTACGCTTAGTTCTAGTAATAACTTTAATAGTTATAATAATGCCTATCTAGAAGCTAGTTTTATTAAAATTATAAATATCCTTATTAAAAATCCCGTATTATATAATTATATCTAAAATATATTTAAACTAGGCCTAAATAAGTATAGAATCTTCGTATTTAGCCTATTAATAGTTATATTTATAATTATATTTAGATTATAGGTTATTATAGCGCTTAATAAACCCTAGTACCTAATTTAGGCTAACTAGTAATAGGGTAGCTAACCTAGCGTACTATATAGCTAGGATCCTAGCTATCTACTATATAGTTACAATCCTAGGTAGTATACCGCGTTAATCCATTAATAGAATCCACTACTTAAGACTCTCTTCTTATATAGGTATAAGGAGGCTATTTAATGCGCGAGAACCGCGTTTTAGTTATACACCGGTAGCGCGTCGCCTAACTGTTGTTAGGGGGATATTATATAGTTTCGCGGCGGCCTTAAGGGTCGCAATTTAGCCCTACTTATAGGCCTGGAGAGCTAGAATCAATCTGCCCTCTCTTTGTAGGGCTTCTTGTTGTTGTGGTATAGCCATTATAGTCGTAGTTATAGAACGCGTCGCGTTTTTGATGGGGCCGCCACTTGGTGGTGGATTACGTTACTTTTTCATTATTTGATTTCGAACGTCTCCTTTGCACGGGAACTTACCCTGCTTGCATATATCCTTGTAATTGTATTGCTCTGGCGTCCGATTCAGACTTGGCGATTTCAGGCGTTTGCTTCTCTCCTAGGCACCGTACACCTACAGCACATGGTAGACAGGCGGATGAGGCAGGGTGGAAATCGCCAAGTC
>Ga0193728_1001991_pt1 | contig 10578 bp, 13 predicted proteins | sample U1c1metaG_FD_143037 | JGI IMG/M metagenome (GOLD analysis project Ga0193728, IMG submission 143037) | Soil microbial communities from a riparian zone of the East river system, Colorado, United States - U1c1 | ecosystem: Environmental > Terrestrial > Soil > Riparian zone | place: USA: East River... | reverse complement strand
GACAGGTCTACGCCTGGGACACGGACCGCCGGCGCTCATTCCTGTTTCGCCTTGGCTTGGGGCTATCCGCGGCGTTCGTCGTGATTCGCGCAATCAATGTCTACGGCGATCCGGCCCGATGGACCGCTCAAAAGTCTGCGCTGTTCACGGCGCTGTCGTTCCTGAACACGACCAAGTATCCGCCGTCGCTGCTCTTCCTGCTCATGACGCTCGGTCCGGCGCTGATCTTACTCTCAGTCGTGGATGCGCGGACACCACGCGCTCTCAGGCCAGCGCTCATCATCGGCAAGGTCCCTCTGTTCTATTACGTGTTGCACTTCACCCTGATCCATCTTCTGGCGGTCGCGACATGTTATGCGCGGTACGGAACCGCGCATTGGATGTTCGAGTCGCCAGACCTCGGTCACTATCCATTCACGCCACCGCCAGGCTGGGGTTTCTCGCTGCCGGTGGTTTACCTGGTGTGGGCAATCGTCGTGACGACTATGTACCCGCTCTGCAGTTGGTACGCAGGGGTCAAGCAGAGGCGAAACAGTCCCTGGTTGAGCTACTTCTAGTCGAGCGCCGACGCTTATTACAATTCGGCATGACGAACATCATCGAATCGATTCGAGCGGAATACTTTCGCTACAAGGGGCTCGCCGAAGGCGCGATAGATCAGCTCGGAGATGACGATCTCTCCGCCTCGGGTCCCAATGGTGGGAATTCGATCGCGACGATCTGCTGGCACGTATCAGGAAACCTCAAGTCGCGCTTCACGGAATTCCTGATCAGTGATGGCGAGAAGCCGTGGCGGAGCCGAGACGAGGAGTTCTCCGCCCGATCTGTTACTCGTGCGGCACTACTCGCAAAATGGGCCGAAGGTTGGAATGTTCTGCTTGGCACGCTTGACGCCCTCACCGACGAGCAGCTCGACCAGACCGTGACAATTCGAGGTCAGCCTCTCCGCGTGCACGAGGCGCTTCACCGTTCCCTTGCCCACACCAGCTATCACGTGGGCCAGATCGTCTACGTCGCCAAGGGAATGCGTGGAAAGGACTGGAAGTACCTGAGCATCGCGCCAGGCCAATCGGACGCTTTTACCCAGACCCTCTCCGCCACCGGTCAGAACCGGTAGTCGCCAATTTCTCGGAGTATCCGCGAGCGGAACTATCTGATCACGAAGGCGGCGGGACTCGCATCGCGCGCGTGAGCGCCCTATCGAGCGCGTTTGCGAACGCCTGCTTTTCGCGCTGCCCATACGCCGCGTGGCCGCCTGTTTCGACGCCCGAGCTTCGCAGACCGTCCATAAAGTTCCGCACAGAGAGTCGTTCGCCAATTACTTCGGACGTGTATTCCTCGCCGCGCGGGTCGAGGACCACGACTCCGTTCGGCACCAACAGCGCTGCGAGCGGAATGTCGGCCGTGACAGCCACGTCGCCTGAAACGGCATGCTCGACGATATAGCGGTCGGCGACGTCAGCTCCGCCGTCCACGCGGACAGCGGACACGTACGCATATCCCGGCGGAATCTGTAGACGCTGGTTCGCCACCAGAATCGTTGCGAGCTTGAGCCGTTCAGCGGCTCGCAGACAGATCTCCTTTACCGGTTGTGGAGCCGCGTCCGCGTCAATCCAGAGCTTCATTTCCCCTTTGCTTCGTGAACGGCGAGAATTCGGCCAATCTCCTTGTGTCCGAAGAATTTCTCCCCAAGATAGCGAGGTGCCATGGTGTCAGTTCGGCGAACGTCCTAACCATCGGGCAATCCGACACGCACCTTTCGCATCGAGTCGATGACCCAGGGAAGACGATGGCGAAGCAGAAAAAAGACCCAGAGAAAATGAAGGCGAAGCAGAAACACGCCATACACCGCAACGCAGAGCTAATTCGGGATTTCTATACCTGCTTTGCGAATCGCGATGCCCGCGGGATGGCTGCCTGCTATCATCCTTCGGTCAAATTCTCGGACGAAGTCTTCACCGAGCTCGAGGGAGCGCAGGCGAACGCAATGTGGCGGATGCTCTGTGAGCGGGGCAAAGATCTGAAAATCGAATTCCGCGACATCAAAGCCAACGACGCCTCCGGCAGCGCACACTGGGAGGCGTGGTACACTTTCTCTCCGACTGGCCGCCCGGTTCACAACAGGGTCGACGCGCGGTTCGAGTTCCGCGGTGGGAAGATCTTTCGGCATCGCGACTCGTTCGATTTCAAGGTCTGGGCAGCTCAGGCACTCGGGCCAACCGGGAGGCTCCTGGGTTGGTCTGGTTTCCTGAAGAAAAATGTTCGTGCGAAGGCGGCGAAGACTCTCGCCGCATTCATGACGGCCAAGAAATGATCCACACACTCAAGGTGATCGCGGGCGGATTCGCGCTGCTCCTGCTTTGCATCCGGGATAAATGTCTGATCGGCGGAGTCAATCAGCCGCCCATTCTGGGCCGGGCCGCTCTGGCATTTATCCCGCTCTGGTTTGTTGGCGCGGGAATCAATATGTGGTTCGGTGTCACCAGGGCCGGCTACTCGGTGAAGGAAGAGCTTCCGTTCTTCTTCATCGTCTTTTTGATTCCTGCTGCCGTGGCGCTTCTTTTGTACTGGAAATCCCCGCGGACGATTTGAATCGTGTTCGCCTTGAAAACGGCATGCTTACGTGATGCGCCTCTACCGGCTACGATTACCATTCAGCGTTGTGGACATTCAAAGAGGACCCGATGCGTTCAGGATTAGCTGCGGCTTTGATGGGGATTGGCGGAATTCTTATGTCGTTTGGCGCGGTGATCGTCGTGCTCGCGCTCTTCGCCAGGAACGGTGATACGCGCGGCCAGCTGCCGGCGATGACGACCGTCGCGGTGGGCTCGCTCCTCATCGGAGCGGTCATGTTCGGAGCTGGTTATCTCCTCGGCCGGGTCGGCCGCAATTCAAACCAGTCGCTGGATTCCGCGCGCACAGGCTGACGCCCCTGCGCTTCGGCTGACGCCAAGTACGCAGGCTGACGCCGAGGATTCTTTTCCAGTCGATCGTCCTCGGCGCCTCGTCTCAGCCCTTGATGGTTTTCGACGCCTCGTCCCACTTGACCGACCCGCCTCGAAAGTACGATTCGTTCGCCATGTGACAGGCGAGCGCGGCGTGATGTCCGAACACCACGTCCTCCACGACCGGCTTGCGTGATCGAACCGCGTTGAAGTAATTCGCGAGATGCGGCCTGATGTCGTCATACTCGGGCATGCGATACGAGATTGACTCCTGTACTGCCGCCTGCGCCAGCTTCGCATCGTTCTCCTGATGCCATTTCTTCTCGTACTCCTGCCGCATCGCCCGCGGAAAGCTGCCGGTGTAATAGCTCGGCGAATCATCTATACCTAGCTGAGGCGTAAAGCTGAGCGTCTGGCTCGTCACCTCGAGAAGTCCCTTCGATCCCTGAATCCGATATGTCTCGGGCATCTCGCAAGCGAGATTCAGCCGCATGTAAACCGGAAGGTCGCCGAAGTAGTACACGACGGCATGGACGTCGGGCATATTGCGCCCGTCCTTCCAATGCCTGATGCCGCCCACCGCGGACGCCTGTCTCGGCGCTTCGTTGATTCCCATCATGAACATCATGCCGCTGATCAGATGAACGAGCAGATCGCCGGCGACTCCGGTCCCGTATTCCTTCCAGCAGCGCCAGCGCGCGAAGAGCAATGGATTGAATGCCCGCTTGGGGACGACGTCTCCCTGCCACGTATCCCAGTCGAGATTTTGCGGAGAGAGATCGAACGGCGGCGGATATTGCCACGCTCCGGTCGGGCTGTTACGCCCCATGTACCCCTCGACGAGCATCAGGTCGCCGAGCATTCCCTGCGCGATGATCTCTTTGGCTTTCGCGCAGATCTGAGAGCTGACGCGCTGGGATCCAATCTGTACGATGCGACCGCTCTTCTGTGCCGCGGCTACCATCGCCACGCCGTCGGCCGCGGTGTGTGACATCGGCTTCTCACAGTAGATGTCCTTCCCGGCGCTCACGGCGTCGATGACCACCTGCCGATGCCAATGGTCCGGCACTGCCGCGACGATACAATCGATGTTCTTGTTGTCGAGGAGCTCCCGGTAGCGGCGGGTCACGGGCAGATCCGGGCGCACGATCTCGCGTGCCAGCGTGTGGCGCCCGTCGTAGAGATCGGCGGCTGCGGCACATTCCACTCCCGGGAGGGTGATCGAAGTGCCAAGCAGTCCAGATCCCTGCATACCGACACCGATCATGCCGAAGCGAATCGTGTCGCTGGGAGCGGCGCGTTTCGGAGCTGCTTCGAGTGGCTCAGGAGTGAGAAGAATGCTCTTCGCCGCCATCGATCCGCCCGCGGCGGCCGCGCTTACCTCCAGAAACTCACGTCGCGAAAAGTTGCTCTTCGTCATGGCGTCTCCTGGATTGTGTCCATGGCCAGTCCGTCAGTCTGTAGTTCGTTGGCCACAAAACAATATCCTTTTCCTGGCAATCCTGCCGAAGGTGGTCCACATTTTCCGAACGGGAAACCACGGAGGATTGAAATGGCTGTGCGACCCATCCCGCACCAAACCGCGATCGTGACGGATCGCGAACAGGGGGTATGACATGAAGCGCCGGACATTTTTGTCGACACTCGGCCTCGCGGTAGCAGCGCCGCATCTCGCTTGTGCGCCGAGAGTTGCCAGCATGACAACGCCGCGCCGCCTGCGACGCGTCGGGATTCAGCTCTACACTCTGCGTGACGACGCGCGCCAGAATCTCGAGGGAACGCTTCGGAACATCGCGCAGATCGGTTACAAGGATGTCGAGCTCCTCAGCTCGATGAACAATTTCGGAATGCCTCCAACGAAATTGCGCGCCCTTCTCGACAGCCTGGGGATGCGCGCGCCCTCGACGCACGTCGGCGGCGATGCGTTGAACAATCTCGATCGGGAAATCGAGACGGCGAAGATCCTCGGGCACCGGTACATCATCCTCGCGAGCCTCCCGACCGACAATCCCACTCTCGATGATTACCGCCTCTGGGCAGATCGTCTCAATGAAGCGGGCCGCCATGCCCAGCCGAGCGGTATTCAGATCGGATTCCACGACGAGTCCATCGACTTCAAACCGATCAACGGTGTGGTGCCGTACGATGTGCTGGCGCAACGAACCGACCCCGCTCTTGTACGGTTGCAGCTCGATACGGGGAACCTCGCACTCGCCGGCGCCGATGTGTTCGCCTACATGAAGCGCTATGGCTCGCGCTACTGGCTCTTTCATATCAAGGACGCACCGGCGTTAGGCGCGGCGCACGACACTGAGCTCGGAAAGGGAATCATCGATTTCCGGAGGCTCCTGGCGAGCATCGATCACATCGACGACAAGGTTCTGTACGTCGAACAGGAGTCGTATCCAGGGACGCCGCTGGAGAGCGCGAGGCACGATTACGCGTATCTCTCAACGCTCGAGTTCTAGCGCCCAGCGTTAGTTCGATCGCGGGGCGCACCGGAGTCCGCCGGTGCGCCATACTCCCGCGGAGGCAGAATCATCCGGACTTCGACCACCTGGTCGCACTGAATGGAGCGAGATCGAAGCGCGTCCTCGCCCCTGTGATCATGTCCGCCTGGAGCTCGCCGATGGCGCTGGCGAATTTGAATCCATGTCCTGAGCAGGGACTGGAGATCAGCACCTGTCGATGCTCTGGGTGGAAGTCGATGATGAAATCATGATCGGGTGTGTTCGTGAAAATGCACACGCTGCTCTCGCGCACAGCTGCCTCAGAAAGTTGCGGCAGCACAGGACGAAGCGCGGCGCGTAGCGGCTTCACCTCGTCATCCTCTACCGCCCGGCGAACGGACTCGGCGTCCCGCGCCAGCTCTCCTGACTGCATCACAGACGCTTTCATTCCGCGAGGAAGCCGCGGGAACCCGTAGCAGATGTGCCCGTCCTTGTATTCGTAAGCGTAGATGGGAAAGTCCGCGGCGTCGTAGGCGCTGTTCAGGGTGTTGGACTCGAACCAGAACACAGTTTGACGCTCGACCGTGAGCGGCAAGCGGAGGTCGGTAGCCAATGAGCTTGTCCACGCTCCGCCCGCGAGCACCAGGTGATCCGCTGTGTAGCTCCCGGATTGCGTCCGTACGCGAACTCCATCGCCATCGGGATTCCATTCGAGAACTGGCTCGTCGAAGCGCGCGTCGGCACCTGCGATCCTGGCCGTGTCGATATGGGCCCTGTTGCAACCTTCGGGATCCAGGTAGCCAGCGCGCGGATCCATCACCGCAACCAGATCGGCATCGAGCTCGAACGCGGGGAACCGGTCGTGCACGGCGGACGGCGTCAGAATCTCGTGCGGAAGCCCGTGTTCCCGGGCGCTTCGCAGTGTTCCGGTGACAACAGAGCCATCAGGCGGACCGATCATCAGGCCGCCCGTGATCGTCATCAGCGATTTTCCGCTCGTCGCTTCCAGCTCCCGCCACAGCTCGTGCGCCCGCTGCACCAGCGGCACGTAAAGAGGATGCTCGAAGTACGTCTCGCGGATGATCCGGCTGTCTCCGTGCGATGAGCCGAATTGGTGTCCCGGCGAGAATTGCTCGAGCCCGAGAACACTGAGTCCTCGACGCGCGAGATGAAAAAGGGTCGCGCTGCCCATCCCCCCGAGTCCGACCACGATGGCGTCATAATCGCGCGACTTCCCCGAACGGCTTCTCCTACGACCCTGATCGTTTATCGCCACCATTCTCCAACGTTTGTGGAACCAGCTCTGGGAGCTTATCCATTACAAAGAGTATCCTCGCGGAAACTCTGTTCGAAAGGATTCGTATTGTGGCCTGACGGGACAGCATACTCTTAATTTGAGATCATCATGGATCCTGATGTTGCAAACTTTGGTGTAGTCGCGGTCATCATTGTGGGGATGGTCGGGTCGCTGGCTGCAATAACGCAGTGGTTGGTGCGTGGCCTCAACAAGAAAGCGCCGACTCGAGATGTGCCCAACGTTCTCCAGATGGAGGCGCGCTTTGACCAGCTGCAACAGTCAGTAGATGCAATTGCGGTCGAGGTCGAGCGGATCGCAGAAGCGCAGCGCTTTTCCGCCAAACTTCTCGCCGAAAAGCGCGACATTCCTGCTCTACCCAGATAGACGAAGCCGGGCACAGCGCAACGCTCTCAGATAGCACGGCGTATTTTTTTGAATGCGAATGATGGACACCCTGGTCACGCGATGAGACTCTGGTTCAAGCGCTGGAAACCGTCGCAGCTGCTCCTGGCCTGGTCAGCCTACTGGGTCGGCCTCGCTCTCGTCAAACTCGGGCCGGCACTCATAGCGGGCTGGCGCATGTCTCAGCAGGTCCACGGCCACGGGAGCGCGAACGCCAACATTGGCGACGGCATTCTTAGCGCAAACATCGTTGATGGCGGGCGAACTGTCTGGACGGGATCCATTTCCGTGCTCACCCTGGCGCTCCTCATCGCCGTGCCGCCACTTCTCATCTGGCTCGTGTGGCTCGCCGGCTCATCTCGCACGAAGCATGCGGATGAGATTGCGGCCGGAAGCCGGAAGACAAAGCGCGAGCTTTCTGCCGCCGAACCAAGAATCGGGACCATCGAAACCTCCACCTCCACATCGACGCGCCGAGCGCGCGAGGAATCCTGACCGATGCCCTGCCTCCTGACTCTGATGGCCCTGGCCGCACCACGACTCGTCGTCGCGCTTCTGTGGTTCTTCACGCACTGGTTCCGCGGCGTATTCGACAATCTGCTGTGGCCAATCATCGGATTTGTCTTCCTCCCAACGACGCTTCTCTGGTATTCCGCCGTGCACAACTGGTTCGGCGGGCACTGGACGTTCTGGCCGGTCGTCGGACTCGTGATCGCGCTCGTGATCGACCTCGGTCCTGTGAGCGGACGCCGGATTCCGAATAAGCGTTAGCGTGACTCTCTCAAGGAGGTTTATGCGCACGGGTTACAGCTCGGTTCGATCGGCTTCCATCGCGACCGCAGTTATCGCAATGATCGGCTGCGTCAAGTCCGAGGGCTCGAGCACATCCGACACGATGGTCGCCAGCAGCACTCAGACCGCGAGCACGGTTAAATGCGCCGCGGACAATGGCGGCATCACGCTTCCCACCGGATTCTGCGCGAGCGTGTTCGCCGATTCGATCGGCCACGCCAGACACATCGCCGTCGCATCAAACGGGGATGTTTACGTCAACACCTGGAGCGGGACGTACTATCAGGGCGCGACGCACCCCGGGGGATTCATTGTCGCGCTTCGCGATACGACCGGTGACGGAAAGGCCGACATCATCAAGCGACTCGGACCCGACGCGCAGCAAAAGAACGGCGGCGGTACTGGCATTGGCTTCTACAAGGGAGCGCTCTACGCCGAAGAGGGCGACACGATCGTCAAGAGGATCGTGCGGTACCGGGTTTCGACCGACAGCATGACTCCGAGGGCCGCCACCGCGGACATCATCGTAGACGGACTCCCCGCAGACGGCGATCACCCAATGCATCCCTTCGTGATCGATGCGAGCGGCAGCCTATACATTGACGTCGGTTCAGCAACCAATTCCTGCCAGATCAAGAACCGCACGCTCTTGTCTCCCGGTCACAAGCCGTGTATCGAGCTGAACACGCGAGGCGGCATCTGGCGCTACGATGCAAACAAGACGAACCAGACGTTCTCGTCCGAGGAGAGATACGCCACAGGTATCCGGAACGCAGTCGGACTGGCCTTCGACGGTAGCGGACAGCTCTACTCCACCCAGCACGGACGTGATCAGCTGTCCGAGAGCTGGCCAAAGCTGTACACCGCCGACCAAGGACAGAATCTGCCCGCGGAGGAGCTGTTAAAGATCGAGCAGAACGGCGACTACGGATGGCCGACGTGCTATTTCGACGGCCGGCAGGCAAAGCTGGTGCTGGCTCCCGAGTACGCTGGTGATGGCGGTAAAGCAGTGGCCGAGTGCGCCTCGAAAAAGGCGCCCGAGGCGTACTTCCCCGCCCACTGGGCCCCGGACGGATTGATGTTCTATACGGGATCGCTCTTCCCAGCGCACTACAAGGACGGCGCATTCATAGCATTCCACGGGTCGTGGAACCGGGCGCCCGGCCCTCAGCAGGGATACAACGTCGTGTTCGTTCCCTTCGCAGGTGGAAAGCCGGTGGATCCGGCAAAGTACGAGATTTTCGCCGATGGATTCGCTGGAGCCGTGAAGCAACCGGACCGCGCCGCACACCGCCCCACGGGAATTGCCCAGGGGCCGGACGGCGCCATCTACATCGCCGACGACCAGGGTGGTCGGATCTGGAAGGTCACCTACAAGGGTACGGGAAAGTAGGCGGGAAGTCGTAACCCCTCGCCCTCGCCTGTCGTCTAGGTAGTGAGTCAAGCGGCGGCCCAATGTGGCCGCCGCTGCTCATTCTACCCTGAAAAGGACAATCAAATGAGTACGTCTTGGCTGCGTCCCAATCGCAACGTGGTGCGCGCGCTTATTGGCGTGTGCTCCATCGCCGCAACACAGGTAGCCTGCGGTGGGGGACATCACCTCGCGGAATATCCGTTCTCCAGCCGGACACTCGCGGTTGTCTACATTGCCCCGCCCGCTCCGGAATTGCTCACCAGCTACTACGATCTGGGCAATTCACAGAATCCGATTCAGGCAGTAGTTCGGGCCGGCGCCGACGTCGCGCGCGAGCGCGAGGGGCGTCGCGCGTATGCGCGTCTCGATAGCGCAGCCGGACGCATCGACATACCGACGGTCCTGGCACAGCGTACCCTGGAACGCGCGAGCAGATACCTTGGCACGAGGCCGATCAAGGACGAGAACCAGGCGGACTATCTGCTGGAAGTCCGAATGGGGAGATTTGGAATCAACGCGAAGGCTGACGAAGCGGCCTATCTGTTCACGTTCGCCGAGGCAGTGCTGCTCGATCGCCGCACAGGTCGCGAGATCTGGAACGTCAACATTCATGGCCGCGATCGGATCACGCCTTACGTCCAGGCCTCGAGCCCGATCCCGGGCTCAGTCATCGCAGCGGGCACGCTCGGGAGCGTCAGCGTCGCCGACTTCCAGGGCGCGCTGAACCAGCTGATGGACCTCTCGACGAACCTCATCACAAACGAGCTGCGCTCCGACCTGAGAGACGCCCGGAACAAGTAGCGGCGGCGAGCTTGCCGCCTGCGACCTTCCGCTTTACGTTCGTTTCGTTCGGCACCCGCCGAGCGAAGCCGTACGTAACCTGAACGGGGGTCCCATGCCCACGCTGCACCGCACCACCCGCATCGCGAGCTGCTGCATCGTTGCAGTGCTCGCTGGATGCGCGAAGAAGAACGACGCCACTGTAGACAGCACGAGCGCGTCCTCGACTACCACTTCCACAACCGACACTACGGCTATGGCTCCGGCTCCCGCTCCGGCTCCCATCAACCTCGCCGACGTCGCGGGGAAATGGAACTTGCACGCAGTTCCCACGAGCGGTGACACGACTTCAACGAATTTCGTATTGACTGCGACCGGAACTACTTCGGGATGGTCGATCAAATATCCCGGTCGCCCATCGGTCCCCGAGACGATTACAGTCTCTGGCGACAGTATCATCACGTCGGCTGGCCCCTACCCGAGCTTTCGGCGCAAGGG
>Ga0193728_1001989_pt1 | contig 10585 bp, 8 predicted proteins | sample U1c1metaG_FD_143037 | JGI IMG/M metagenome (GOLD analysis project Ga0193728, IMG submission 143037) | Soil microbial communities from a riparian zone of the East river system, Colorado, United States - U1c1 | ecosystem: Environmental > Terrestrial > Soil > Riparian zone | place: USA: East River... | reverse complement strand
CGTTCGGCCAGATCGCGACCGCGCGCGAGCCGGGCGGTCCGCTCACCTTGCTGCCGGGTGTCGAGGTCACGTGCGGAGACACGATCGAGATCCGCGCGCCGCAACTCGCGACCCAGTACCTCGACGGCGCGCCGATCGCACCGCGGTTCGTGACCGCGGATCTCGGCGAGCTCGACGGCGACACGCTGCGCGTGCTCGGTCGCCGCGACGACGTCATCGTCACCGGCGGCGAGAAGGTCCAGCCGTTCGACGTCGAGGCCGTGTTGACCGCGACGCCCGGCATCGCGGCGGCCTACGTGTTCGGCGTGCCGAACGAGCGCTGGGGGCACATCGTCGCCGCTGCGATCGTGACCGCGCCCGGGTTCGTGCGCGCGGACGCATTCGCGCGCTGGCACGCGCAGCTCGCTCCGCACGCGCGACCGCGCAGCTTCGTCGAGCTCGCGACGCTGCCGATGTTGCCGTCGGGCAAGCTGGACCGGCGAGCGATCGCCGCGATGGCGACCGCGACTGTCGATTACGCGTAGCGTGGTAGGTTCGCCGCCGTGGCGACCCAGTTTCTCGACGCCGAGGCGCGCGCCGCCTTCGCGCGTGCTGTCGAGACGATCGAGAACAGCTCCGCAGTGGAGGTCGTCATCGCGGTACGCCAGCGCTCCGGGGTGTATCGCCACGCGAACGTCATCGTCGCCGCGATCGTCGCGTTCGCCGGGCTCGCCGCGATGCTGTTCTCCGAGCACACGTTCGGCCTCGCGTCGGTGCTCGTCGATCCGTTCGTCGTCGGCGCGCTCGCGGGATTGCTCGTGGAGCTGTTGCCTCAGGTCAAGCGCGGGCTGACCTCGCGCGCGCGGCTGCATGCCGAAGTTCAGCGTGCAGCGCGCGCCACGTTCGTCGAGCGCGGCGTCCACGCGACGACCGGGCGCAGCGGCGTGTTGGTCTATATCTCGTGGCTCGAGCAGGAGCTCGCGCTCGTCCCCGACCTCGGGCTCGCGGCGCAGCTACCCGAAGACGCGCTCCCCGATGCCGAGGAGAGGCTGCGCGACCTGCTCGCGGCCGGTGGCGCCGCGGTCGCCGCCGAGCTCGAGCGGCTCGCGCCGATGATGGGCAGCGCGATGCCGCATCGCGACGACGACGTCAACGAGCTGCCGGACGCGATCGACAGCGACATGGATAGGGGTCCCGCGGATAAGAGCGGGAAGATGAAAGGCCGCCGGCGGTGAAGGCGCGGCGAATCGCGGTCGCGTCACTCGTGCTGGTCCTCGCGACGTGCGCGATCGCGATCGCGCGCCCGGGCGGCGGCGACAGCTTCTCCGGCGGGGGCGGTCACACCAGCGGCGGGGGTGGTGGCGGAGGCGGCGGCGCATTCATCGTGTTCGAGCTGCTCTGGTACATCTTCCAGCTCTGCATCTATTACCCGTTCATCGGGCCGCCGATCATCCTCGCGATCGTCATCTGGCTGGTGTGGTCGAGCTACAAGCAGCGCAAGAACAAGGACTGGGACAGCGGACCGCCGGCGACGCTGCACCGCGCGATGCCGTTGGTGGAGCTCGGCGGCCTCGACCCTGACTTCTCGCAGGTCGTGTTCGAGGACTTCGCGTTCCGGCTGTTCTCGACGGCGCAGCGTGCACGCGCGTCGGAGATCGATCTCGCGACGGTCGCACCGTACGTGTCGGAAGAGGCCCGGCGCAGCCTCGCGACGCGAGAGCCGGTCGGCGTGCCGGTCGCGCAGGCGATCGTCGGCGCGTTGCGTGTGATCGAGCTCGACAAGCCAGCGCAAGCCGTCGAGGGCCAGCGCGTCCGTGTCGGCATCGAGTTCGAAGCGAACGTGCTCACCGACAAGCACACGTACTACTCCGTCGAGACGTGGATGTTCGCGCGCGATGCCACCCGTCACTCGAAGCCGCCGGGCGTCGCGAAGACATTCCCGTGCCCGAACTGCGGCGCGCCGTGGCAAGCGGTCGCGAGCGGTTCGCAGAAGTGCGCGTCGTGCGGTCAGGTCGTCGACAACGGCCGGTTCGATTGGATCGTCGAGTCGATCGCGGTCGACTCCGTCGACGAACGCGGCCCGACGCTGACGACCGAGGTCGAGGAGCGCGGCACCGACCTCCCGACGTACAAGTCGAACGACCGCGACGTGCAATGGGACGCGCTCGTCGCGCCCGACCCCGACGTTCGAAAAGCGGCTCCAGATGATCTACGACCGCCTCAACAAGGCGTGGTCGAACAACGAGCTCGGACCGATCCGCGGCTTTGTCTCCGACGGGTTGTTCGATTATCTCCAGTACTGGGTCGACGCCTACAAGCGCCAGGGCATGCGCAACCAGCTCACCGACATGCGGATCACGAAGGTCGACTACGCGAAGGTCACGCGCGACCGCTACTACGACGCCGTCACGATCCGGATCTGGGGCACCGGCAAGGACTTCGTGATCACGAGCGCGACAGGGCGCGTGGTGCGCGGCTCGAAGATCTCGGAGCGCGAGTACAGCGAGTACTGGACGCTGGTCCGCAGCGCCGGCAAGAAGGGCGCGCCGAAGGCCGAGCCGACGTGCGGCAACTGCGGCGCGCCGCTCCACGTCACCCAATCCGGCGCGTGCGAGCACTGCGGCGCGCACGTCACCGCGGGCGAGTTCGACTGGGTGCTGTCGAAGATCGAGCAAGACGACACGTACCGCGGCTAGAGCTTCGAGCGCAGCCAGTCTTCGGCGCGCTTCGCGACGAGCTGCTCGGCGAGCTCGGTGCCGAGCTTGACGAGCGCTTGGACCTCGTCGTGCGCGTCGGTGTAGAGCGTCGCGACCGGAAGCTGGAGCGGCAGCTGCACCGGCGTCGAGCCGAACAGCGAGCCGGCGGCGCCGAACACGCCGTGATCGTAGCTCAGCTGCACCACGAGCCCCGCAGGCAGCTCGACGTGCGCGTGCAGTGTCTCGAGCGCGAAGATCCACGACAGCGGCGTGAGGAACGTCGTCGGTCCGGACTCGGCGTGGTCGATCGAGATCTGGATCCGGCCGAGGCTCGGCAGGAACGCGCTCGGAGAGAACGTGAGTTGCGCGTCGTCGATCACGACGCGATCGGCGTGGATCGGCGCGCGCTTGGGGCGCTTCAGCTTGAACAGCGCCGCGGTCGAGACCTCGAGCCGCACGCCGCGTACCGCGAGCTCGCGACAACCGCGATCGACGAGCGCCCAGCCGAGCGGCGGGAGCGCGCAATCGACCTCGCGAACGTCGAGCGCGAGGTGGCCGATCACGTCGTCGCGGTGGACCGCGAGGTCGCGCAGCTCGAGCCCGCCGCGGATCAGCGCGAGGTCGAGCTCGCCGAGCGTCGCGGTGCCCTGGAGCGACTCGCCGACCCGCTCCGTCGTCGGTGCGGCCTGGTGCGACGCGACGACGGCATCGCAGATCAGAAGCGTCGCGAGCCACGCCACGATCGCGATCAGGCCGCCGAGCGCGAGCCGTCTTGCCATTGCCGCGAGCTTACCCCGCGCCTCCACCTGATCGAGATGATCGCCGGTACCAAGACGAGCGCGGTGACCACGCACGTGATCTCGCCGATCAGCGAGGCGAGCCCGAAGCCGCGGATCGCCAGGTTGTTGCTGACCAACAGCGACGCGTAGCCGATCATCGTCGTCAGCGAGCACACCAGCACCGTGCCGCCGGTCGAGCGCAGCGCGATGCCCGGATCGTCGCGCTCGGCGCGATGCGCGACGTTGATCGCGTAGTCGATGCCGAGGCCGAGCGCGATCGGCAGCGCGACGAAGTCGAGGAAGTTGATCTTGAGCCCGACGAGCGCGCACACCGCGATCATCGCGAGGCTGCCGACCGCGGTGCCGGCGATCACGGCCGCGGCGCGGCGGGTGCGGCCGACGAGCAACAGCACCATCACGACGAGCCCGACCGCGGCGACGACCGTGACGACCACGCCATCCTTGCGAATCGCCGTGATGATGTCCGCGAAGATCACGCTCGGGCCGGAGGTCGTGACGGTCTTGCCGCCGGGGAGCTCGAGCTGGCGGATCGCGGTGGAGAACCGCACGAGGTCGCGGCCGTTCCACTCGTCGAACGCGGGACCGGGCGTCACCGCGACGAGGTAGCCGATCCGGCCATCGCGCTCCTCGAGCTTCGCGCGCAACTCGCCCGGCAGGTCGGCCGCGGTGAACGCGTGGAGGTCGTCGGCCGGGCGCAACTTCGCGAGCTCGGCGCGGTCATGGTCCGGAAGATCGTCGAGCGCGTCGTCGAGCTCGCCGCGAATCTTCGCGAGCAGCTCGAGCTTCTGGGCTTGGTCCAGCGGCACCGCATCGCCGATCGATTGCACCGTGCCGACGAGCGGGTCGCGAGCATGCGCCGCCTCGAGCGCCGCGACCACCGCGGGCACCTGCGCGCGATCGTCGACGGCGATATACGTGCTGCGCGCCATGCCGGCGAGGCCGCGGCCGAACGTGTCGTTGACGTACTGCATCCAGTGCCGCGTCGCGAGTGCCGCGGGCGCATCCGAGCGCAGCTTCGTCATGTCGTACTCGAACGGATCGTGCGCGATGTAGCGCACCGTGATCGCGATCGAGGCGAGCGCGAGCGCGGCGCCGAACGCACATGCGACCGCCGGGCGCCGCACGCCGAACAGCCCGACCGCGACGCGCCCGAACACGGGCGATTCCGTCGCGCGTGCGCCGGCGGCGAAGCGCACCACGAGCACCGGCAGGACCACGAACGACGCGAGCCAGCACACCAGCATGCCGGCACCGCCGATCAGCGCGAAGTCGGCGAAGCCCTGGAAGTGAGTCACCGCGAGCGCGCCGTATGCGATCGCGGCGCCCAAGGACGCGATCAGCGTCGGCCGGATCGTGCCCGCGATCGCGCGCGCCATCGCATCGGTCGCGCCGGCGCCGCGGCGTTCCTCGAGGTAGCGCGCGACGAGCAAGATGCCGTAGTTGACGCCGTTGCCGGCGATGATCGCGCCGAGGAACGCGGTCGCGGCATTGAGGTGCCCGACGGTGAGGCTCGCGATCCCGAACGCCACGATCGTGGCAGCGACGATGTTCGCCGTGAGGAGCACGAGCACGCGCAACGAGCGCAGGTGAACGAACAACACGAGCGCGACCAGCGCGGCCGTCGCCAGACTCGAGATCAGCATCCCGGAGAGCAGCGAGTCGTGCTCGGCGAGCGTCTGGGTGACGCCGCCGGCGAACGCGATCACGACCGCCGGGTGACGCATGCGCAGATCGCGCGACAACCGATCGAGCTCGTCCTGCAGGGCGCGGTCGGCGGCGGTGTCGGTCGCGCGAAACGCGGTCTCGATCACCATGACCTGCGAACGGCCGTCGGCGCTGACGTAGCGCGAGCGGGCGAGCTTCGCCTCGGCGTCGGCACGCTTCTGCTTCAGATCGTCGAGCTCGTGGCTGTCGGCGGGCTGGTCGTCGAGATCGATATACAACGGGTTTGCCCTGAGCTTGGCATCCGCGATCTTCTTCGCGAGCGCGCGCTCGGTGCGCTGGAGATCGGCGAGCGGGACGTACAGGCTCGCGTGCGCGCGCACGAACGCGCGAGTGTCGGCGTCGTCGGACTCGACCCGTGTGATCAACCTCGAATCGACGGCGCGCACCCGCGCCGCGAGCTCGCCCGCGACCGCCGCGCGCTCGGTGGCGGTCGGTGCGACGACGACCGCGACCATCGAGTCCTTCGCGGCGAGCCGGGCCTCGAGCCGGCGCAGATCGCGGATCGCCGGCACATCCGACGGCAGCAGGTCCGAGAGATCCGCGTAGACCGGCAGATGGAACGCCGCGAGCCAGATCGACATGCCGACCAGTGCGGCGCTCGCGACCAGGATGATCCGCGCGTGGCGGGTCAACCACGCGACGTAGCCGGGCGCGGTCACGCAGCCACCTTGCGCGCCGCAAGCGAGGTCGAGATCAGCGCCGGCACACCGACGAGCGCGAGTGGCACCAGGTGCGCGCAGCGATACGCGAGCGCGCACGCGAGCGCCTGCGGGGCGGCGATGCCGGCGGTCGCGAACGCGAGCGTGATCGCGGCTTCTTGCACGCCGAGGCCGCCGGGCGTGATCGGCAGGCATGTCGCGGCGTTGATCGCGAGGAAGCCGAGCACGAGCGGGACCACACCGGCGTCGACGTGCATCGCGCGCGACGCGAGCGCGAGCACCGCGAGGTCCGCGAGGCTCGACACGAACGCCCAGCCGCTCGCGATCGCGAACGGCTTGCCGCGCAGGACGAGGAACGCGCCGGCGAGCACTGCAACGACTGCCGCAGCGACTACGTGCCCGGCGGCGGCGAGCGCGACGAGCGCGACCGCGACGATGCCGACCGCCTCGGCGACGCGCTCCGCGACGTGGACGCGCGCGATCGCCGCGAGCGGCATGCCACTGGCCTTGAGCCCGACGGTGCGCACGCCGAACCCGAGCGGGCCCCACGCGAATTGACCGGCGGCGTGGCTCGCGGCGAGCAGGCGCGCGGTCAGACCGAGCGGTGGCGCGGCCACGTCCACGCGCGCGCACTCGAGCTCGAGCAGGCGCTGCGAGCGCAGCGTCTTCGCGCCGGTCTTGCCGGCGATCATCACGGTCATCGCTGCGAGCCCGAGGGCCGGGTTCATCGCGGGCAGCGTCGCGAACGCCTCGCGAATCACGCTGCTCTCCGCTGGCGAGCCGCCTCGTACGCGAACAGCGGCGCGAATCCGGCGAGCCGCCTGCTCGCACGCGTGACGCGCAGGTCCGGTTCGCCGAGGAAGATCTCGCGCTCGGCGCCTGTGAAGAACGCCGCGGCGTACGCGAGGTCGAACGCGTGACGATCCGGATCGGTCGAGCGCTCCGCGAACTCGAGATCGATCAGGGCGACGCGGTCGCCATCGACGAGCGCGTTGCCGGGATGCGCGTCGTTGAGCACCCACCCCGCCGCGTGAACCGCGTCGAGCGCGCGGCGATACGCACGCACGGGCGCGGTGCCACCGGCGCGCGACAACGGAGTCCCCGGCACGTGCTCTAAGAGCAGCACCGCCGCCGCCGGGTTCGCCGCGATCACGCGTGCGACGATCATCTTACCGCTCTTATCCGCGGGACCCCTAAGAATGCCGGCTCGTGCCAGCGCCTCGAGCGCCGCCGCCTCGCGTCGGACCCGCGCCGCCGGCGACAGCTCGTCGGGATAGGGTTGCGGGCCACATAGCCGCGCGCCGAAGGCGAGCACCGAACCGCCGGTCATCGCGTGCTTGAGCACGACCGTCGCTCTCGCGAACCGCAGCTCGTAGACCGCGCTCGAGCGCCCGCCCGCGAGCGCTCTCACCGAGTGTGGCTGCTCCGCGATCCCGAGGGCCGCGAGCGCACCCGGGATGCCAGGCGCGAACGCGTCGACGACCTGCGCCGCGAGCAGCGCCGGCGCGAGCGCCACGCTGGTCGCGACGACGCCGAGCGCTTCACGCAACACGCTGCACCTCGCGCGCGCCGAGCAGGCAGCTCACCACGTGGGCGGCCGCGTCGGGCCTCGCGGCAAACCGCGCGCGCGTGCTCATCTTTCGCAACAGGCCGGGCTCGGTGATCAAGCTCTCGACGGTATCGGCGAGATCGTCGAGCTCGCCGGGCCGCACGGCCGCGCCCGCATCGAGCGCGTAGAACAAGTTGCCGCGTTCCTGTCCCGCCGCCGCGAACGGCAACACCATCGCGCGGCCGCGGGCGAGACACTCGCTGACGGTGAGCCCGCCCGCCTTCGTGACGACGACGTCCGCACGATCGATCGCGGCGTAGAGGCCGTCTGCACGCGCAGCGATCTCGGCGCGCGGCAACACGCGGCGTGCGTGCGCGAGCACGGACGGATCGTCGCCGCACAGCACGTGCAGCTCGTGCCGCGCGAGCGGAGCCAGCGCCTCGATCGCCGCGTGGGCGTCGCGCTCCGGCAACCCGCCGAGTAACGCGAGCACACGTGCGGTCGCGAGCTCGGCCCGAATCGCGCGCACCGGGGCCGCACACGCCGCGATCGGGATGCCGGTCACGACGACCTCGGCGCGAGTGCGGCGCTGTACCGCGCGCGCGACGCCCGCATCCGCGACGCAGTACGCGTCGACGCCCGGCACGATCCACGCGCGATGTGCCTGGTGATCCGTGATCGTGACGATCACGCGCGCCGCGAGCTGCTCGCGCACGCGACTCACCGCGAGCGCCGGCAAGTAGTGCGTGCACACGACATGCGTCGGCGCGAACGCGACGAGATAGGCGTCGAGCTCCGCGAACAGCGCGCGATGCAGTGGCAACCGCACGGTATCGAGATCGACCCCGCGCGCGCTCGCGTCGAACATCCAGTCCCACGCGTGCCCGCCGTGACGCTGCAGGAATCGCCACGCGCGGTCGTACGCGAACCAGCGCGGTGCGAAGTCGAGCACGTTGCGTACGTCGACGTGCGTCGCTGGCAGCCGACCGAGCTCGGCGGCGATGGCGTGTGCGGCGGCGCGGTGACCACCACCCGCCGGCGTGTAGAGGATCGCGATGCGCTGCATGCCTGCGCACTTCGCAAACGACGTACCGCGTCACGTTGCCAGCGCGTTCCACTAGTTACGCTGGCAATGGTCGGACCTCCAACGCGACAGAGTGGTAGCTATTCGACGTCGTCGCGCGTGCTCGGCAGGATGCCAGGATCTGCCTCGGTATCGGCACGCAGCTTCGTGCCGAGATCGACTTGCGGCGTCCACCGCGGCTTGCGGATCCGCACCGCCTCGGGTGCGCGCAGCGTCGAGAGCGAGCTCGCGAGGAAGCCGAGCTCGGCGCGGACCTCCGCGGCGCTCGGCCGATCCCAGCGATCGGGCGCGAGCATCGAGTCGACGAAGCTCGTCAGCTCGCGCGGCACCTCCGGGCAATGCACCTCGAGTGGCACGCGCGTCGCGATTGCATCGAACGGGCCCACCCCGGCGATCGCGCGATAAGCGATCATGCCGAGCGAGTAGACGTCGGCGCGATCGTCGATCATGTCGCCGGCGGCAAGCTCGGGCGCGACCCACGCACCGGGTGCGGCGGGCGCCGGTGCCGCATCGTGCGGGCGCGCGGCGCTCCAGTCGGTCACGCACATCGGAAACCCGCGATTGCGGCCCGCGACGAGCAAGCAGTCCGCGGTGATGCCGCAATGGATCACGCCGCGCTGGTGCGCAAATGCGAGGATCTCGGCGACATCGCGGATCATCCCGATCGCGACCACCGCCTCGATCGCTCCGAGCTCGAACGTCCCCGAGAGCGTCAGTCCGTCGACGATCTCCTGCGCGAACCACGTGCGTTGATCGGGCAAGCGGCCGGTCTCGTACACGCGCACGATGCCGGGATGCGGCAGTGCCGCGAGGATGCACGCCTCGCGCAACACCGCGACGCTCTCGCCGGCATCACGCGCGACCTTCAGCAGTGCGCGCCGCGGCAGCACCAAGTGGACCGCGCGATAGACCGAGCCATCGAGCTCCTGCTCGATCTGGTAGTCACCGATCCGTACACCACGCGCCATCCGCCGCGGGTCTTAGCCCGCAGTACTCGGCTTCACAAGAGGCTTCTCACGGAGTTCGTCGTGCAGTGGATTGCACTACAGATCGAGCTCGCCGATCTCCGCGGCGTTATCGGTAATCATCTTCGCTCGCGCCGCGACGTCCTTCCCCATCAGCTCGCTGATCGTTCGATCCGTCTGTAACTGTTCGCCGTCTTTGACCGTCACGCGCAGCGCCTGACGCGACTTCGGGTCGAGCGTCGTGTGCTTGAGCGTGTCGGGGTTCATCTCGCCGAGGCCCTTGAACCGCGTGATGCTCGGCTTCGAGTTCGACTTGGACTGCTCTTTCAAGATCCGATCGCGATGCTGGTCGTCGAGCGCCCAGAACGTCTGCTTGCCGATGTCGATGCGATACAGCGGCGGCTGCCCGAGATAGACGTGGCCTTGATCGATCAGCGGCCGCATGTGACGGAAGAAGAACGTCAACAGCAGCGTCGCGATGTGGTGACCATCGGCGTCGGCGTCCATCAACAGGAAGATCTTGCCGTAGCGCAGCTTCGAGACGTCGAGCGTGTCGCCGATGCCGCAGCCGAGCGCCGACACGATGTCCTGGAGCTCCTTGTTCGCGAGCAGCTTCGCGCTGTTCGCCTGCTCGGTGTTGAGCACCTTGCCGCGCAGCGGGAGGATCGCCTGGATCCGGCGGTCGCGGCCCTGCTTCGCCGAGCCACCGGCGGATTCGCCTTCGACGATGAACAGCTCGCTCTCGCTCGGATCTGTCGACGCGCAGTCGGCGAGCTTGCCCGGCAGGTTGAGCCGGTGGCTGATCGCGGTCTTGCGCGTCACCGCCGCGTGCGCCGCGCGCGAAGCTTCACGGGCGCGCGATGCGATGAACGTCCGCGCGATCACCGCCTGCGCCCAGTTCGGATTCTCGTTGAGATAGTTTTCGAGCGCCGGGCGTACGAGCTGCTCGACCTGCGCCGCGACCTCCGGGTTGTTCAGCCGGTTCTTGGTCTGGCTCTGGAACTGCGGGTCGTGGACGTAGGTCGAGAGCACCGCGACCAAGCCCTCGCGAATATCCTCGGACGTGAGCGTCACGCCTTTTTGTTCGAGGTCGTGCGTCGAGATGTAGTTGCGCACGGCCTTCACGAC
>Ga0193728_1001988_pt1 | contig 10590 bp, 12 predicted proteins | sample U1c1metaG_FD_143037 | JGI IMG/M metagenome (GOLD analysis project Ga0193728, IMG submission 143037) | Soil microbial communities from a riparian zone of the East river system, Colorado, United States - U1c1 | ecosystem: Environmental > Terrestrial > Soil > Riparian zone | place: USA: East River... | reverse complement strand
TCTTTGGCGAGATCACCGAGGAATACGACATCGATCAGCTGGCGCGGGCGCTCATCCCGGACTCGGGCGATGAGGACCGCGTCTGGAATGAGTATGCACGCACCCTATTTACCGAAGTGGTCCGGCGGTTGAGGGAAAGTGATACGTGCGATGACCGGGAACTCTCCCGAGTTCTGAACAAGGCCGATGATGACGAGCTCGGCGTGATGCTGGAAGGCACCGCTGCTGCGCGTTTCTTCAAGCAAGGCAATGAGAAGATGCTGGCAGGGACGCAAGCGACGTTGGCCTCGGCCGTGCGCGTGTTCGAATACACCGAGCAGCACGAGGCACCGCTGCTGTCGGTGCGAGCGTGGGTGCGCGCGGGGCGCGCGGGGCGCGCGGGCTCAGGCGGAAGCCGCGGCGGGGTTTTGTTTCTGCCCTACAAGGCGGTTGAGATTGCTGCGCTCCGCCGCCTTATTTCGGCCTGGATGCGTCTTAGCATTTTCGAGGCAATGAATGGCGAGGAAGGCGATCAACGTCTGTGGTTTATAGTCGATGAGCTCGACGCGCTCGGAGAAATCGACGGCCTCAAGGACGCGCTCGCGCGCCTGCGAAAATTCGGTGGCCGCTGTGTTCTCGGTTTTCAATCCATCGCCCAGGTGTCGGGCCTTTACGGCAAGGGCACCGCCGAGACCATTGTGGAGAATTGCGGAAACACCTTGATCCTGCGCTGCTCTGCCAGCGAACGCGGCGGCACATCGGAATTTGCCTCCAAGCTCATCGGTCAGCGCGAAGTGATGCACGCCACACTGTCGACCACGCGTCGCTCAGGAGAGTGGCGTTCGGCTACCACCAAGAGCGAACAGCTCCGGATTGAGCCGGCGGTCATGGCCTCCGAGATCGAGCGGTTGCCAGATCTTACCGGGTTTCTGAAAATCGCCTCGGTGCCTGACTGGCAGGTGGCAACGCTGACTGTTAAGCCCGACGTAAGCGTGCCCCGTGCGCGGACCAGACAGGTCCTCCCGATCGCACCGGCCCCTCCGTCTGTTGCACCCACAATTGAAGCGCCTTCCCGTAAAGCGCGCGGGGCCCCAGGCCCAACGCGCAAACCGCGCACGCGAACCAAAGGCATCCCAGTCCGGCGACCCAAGGCCGCCTTGTTGTCTGGGGTAGAAGTAAGCGCCGACGGCGCTGCAGGATCCGCACCATTGTCGCGCCGCGCCACGCCAGCGCCCCAAGATTCCGATGCGCCCGATCCGCGCTAGAATCACGGGAACTTATGCAGCGTACGTATCTTTTTGTGCCGCCAGAGGAGCGTGCGGAAGTCGAGCAGCTCGGCGCCCAGTGGGATTCGACCAATAAGCGTTGGTTCGTCGAAGGAGTGCCGTCATCGAGTTTGGCACGCTGGTCTTCTATACTCGAGGAGGACGAATACAGCACCATTTCGAATGACGCCTATGTGGCGAGCACGAGCATCCCATGCCCTCACTGCGGCCAGGAAACAGAGGTCATTGCCATCTATTGTTTGAGCGGAACTGTGTTAGACGAACCACTCGAACGGTTCACCATCTCAGATATTCGGGCTGTTGATGAGGCGCTACTTCAGGGGCTGAAGCGCTGGCCAAGCTTTCGACGCACAACAGAGGGGGACGCGTTTGGCGATTTCGCCAATCACTGCGCAGCGTGCGGCGACGTCATCGGCGATATCAAGCTTCACTCAGAACCGGAACATGCTTTTTTCGACATCGTGCACGCCGTGGATGGCGCCGTCACACTGGTTCCCCTTATGCGAACGATCCGATTGAGTGGGAATGAGCACTTTGTGATTGATTGATTTCAATGGTTCCCTCCCTTAGTTAAATCACGGGTGGTCCACTCCGGCCAAGTTGGAGATGGAAGGCAAGCCGACCTTGGTAGTCTCCCCGCACCGACCCAGCGGTTGTGCAACAGGTTGTTGCACAATTGCCGTGGGGCTATAACGTGCGCTCTCAAAATGAGACTTTTTCACCGCCGCTGATCGAAACGTCCCAAAATGGCGCGTCGCGACACGTCCGGCCGGCATTTGAACAACACTCCAGTGCCAGAGAAGAAGCACTGTAAGAAATCACAAGGTTAGCGCCAGGTAAAGCCTGGGAAAGGAGGAAGTCCGGTGTAACGGACAGAAACTTTCGATGGAATCCAGTGGGTTCGACTCCCACCCGGTAAAGGCTAACCACCAACCGGAAGCGAGCCTTGCATGCGGGTGCGGTAACGCATCACTTGAAGCGTAGGCAGCGGATATCGAAGCCGCGTAATTGAATCCCGACATGCTTGTTGTGCTGGCGTCTTCAGGGTGCCTTGCCTGGGGGCAGCATCGTCGGTCCGATAAGGTGAGGGCCGATGAGCCGGCCGGGATCTGAGAGCGGGGCAAAGATATGGGATGGATTCTCCAGGAACCTGGGAGGTCCTGTGTTCGACCTGCCGACAATAGCCAGCGGTACCGGGCTTGATCGGGGCCAGGCTCGTGCGGAGCTCTCCGCCGCATGGGAGCGAACTTTGGAGAGGATCGGTGGGAGCGGAGAAGCGAAAAGCATAAGCGACTCCGTTATCGGCGCAGGAAGTCGTAGTGCTCTGATAGTACTTAAAACGCTGGGGAACGCCGCTCGGGCGGACCCAGCCGAGGGAAGCGGAGCATCGTAGTACAGAATCGCTTTTGAGAAACACGGAGGGGGCTTTGAAACCCGAAAGCGTGTCAACGAAACAGGAGCGGATAGCCAAGCTGGCGGCAGCGAATCCAGCGATGGCGTTCATGTCTCTGAACCATTACCTCGACGCTGAGTGGTTGAGGTACGCCTATGAATGCACGCGCAAAGACGGTGCGGTGGGGGTCGATGGTCAGACGGCGCAGGCGTATGCGGCCAATCTGGAGCAGAACCTGCAAGATCTGATGGATCGACTGAAATCGGGTCGTTACCGCGCGCTGCCAGTCCGACGTCATTACATAGACAAGTTGGATGGCGGCAAGCGTGCGCTGGGCATCCCGTCTTTCGAGGAAAAGGTGGCGCAGCGTGCCATTGCGATGCTGCTGGAGCCGATTTATGAGCAGGACTTCCGTGGCTGCTCGTTCGGCTTTCGGCCCGGTCGCAATGCGCATCAAGCGCTGCAAGTCATACGTCGCGGGATCATGGAGCGGAGGGGTCGATGGGTGTTAGAAGTGGATGTTCGAAAATACTTCGATAGCATCGATCACGCCAAACTGCGAGAACTGCTCGCCAGACGAGTCACCGATGGTGTGGTGAGAAGATTGATCGACAAGTGGCTGAAAGCGGGCGTGATGGACCGGGGGCAGTTATCCTTCCCCGGCGCCGGTACGCCCCAGGGTGGGGTTCTCTCACCCTTGCTCTCCAACGTCTTTCTGCATTATGTGCTCGATGAGTGGTTTGCTGAGCAGGTGCATCCGCGCTTGCGAGACACCAGTACCTTAGTCCGCTACTGCGACGACTTTGTCATGCTGTTTGCGTGCCGGGAAGATGCAGAGCGGGTCCATGAGGTGCTGGGCAAGAGGCTGGAGAAGTTCGGGCTGGAACTCCACCCGGACAAGACCCGGTTGATTGACTTCCGACCACCGGCTGAGCGCGCCGGTGCAGAAACGACGTTTTCCACGACCTTCGTCTTTCTCGGCTTTCTTCACGTATGGGGTAAGTCGCGGAAGGGAAATGCGGCGATGTGGCAGCGTACCGCCAAAGCTCGTTTGGCGCGCACGCTCAAGGCCATCAACGAGCAATGCCGTTCAATGCGGTCCTGGCCGTTGGCCGAGCAACATCGACGACTCTGCCGGATGCTGAAGGGGCACTTTGCCTACTTCGGCATCAGCGGTAACTATCAACGCCTCAGCAGCGTTGTCTTCCGGACGACGCGGCTGTGGCAGAAATGGTTGTCGCGGCGGTCGTGGACGAGCCAGGTCACTTGGGAGCGGTTCTATCGGGTGCTGGAGAGATATCCACTCCCTGAGCCTCGGATCGTCCATCGCTATATCTGATCGGGAGCGAACCTGTGCAATGAAGAACCGCATGCGTGAGTCGCGCTCGTGCGGGTCTGTGAGGGGTGAGGGCCGCGAGGCCCTCGCCTACTCGGAATCTGCCAATTCATCCAAATGAGCAGTGCGCGCTCAGCAGGTTTGCCAGACCTGTACTTCCATAATATATTGCTGGTTACTCTCATGTCCCACTCTCTAGTTTGCTGGCGCTGTGGCGCTTCTCTCGCATCACTTAGCCTGCCGTTGCGTCGTCTCGAGGTTTGCAAGGCCTGCAATGCTGAGTTGCATGTCTGCAAGATGTGCGTCGAATACGATGTCTCGTACGCCAAGCACTGTAAGGAACCGACTGCCGAAGAAGTGCGCAAGAAGGACGAAGCCAATTTCTGCGACCACTTCAAGCCAAAGGCCGGGGCCTACGTTACAAAGAATGAGTCAGAGATCGTCAAGGCGAAGTCAGCTTTGGATGATTTATTTAGAAAGTGAGCCTTTACGGGAACCCAGATCCCCGGCCAACAGTTCAGATCCTCGCCCGCCGCCGAGTAGATCGCATGAGACTGCTACGGGCGCAAGGATCCAGGACTTGGCATCCCGCAAGTGTTCAACTACCTCTTGTCGCTCATCAACGATACCAAAGCGCGTGGCTCGATCTCTCGCGTCATCTAAAGCGTGGTGATATTCTCGATCAACCCTGATGTGACGGAGCGTAATCCCGGAAAATTTCCTGCAACTCCCAGCGAAAACGCATAGGGTTAAATCATGAGAGTAGCAGTATCAGTGCGAACTGACAGTCAGGGATTTTGAATAAATGTGATTCAGTGGATTGGTTTGGAAGCCTTTGACGTACGTCTTTACCAAACGTTTCGAAACGAAAAAGTAAAGCGGAATGATGGGGTAGTCAGCGAGCATTATGCTTTCGCTCGTTTCCAGGATGGTTCGTCGCCGGATCGGATCTGCCGATTGGGCCGCCTCGTCTAGCAAGGAATCAAACGCGGAATTAGCATATTCCTCATCGTTGTTTTCCGAGTGTTGCCGAAGTGAATCCAAGAAATTGCTGGCGTCGTTATAGTCCGCGGTCCATCCAAGACGAAGCACTTCCCATCGCGATTTGTCATGCCTCGATTGTAGAAAAACTCGATACTCTTCGTCCGTCAGCTCGATATCGATTCCCAGCACTTCCTTCCACATTGCGGCAACCATAATTGCGGTGTTTTTAATCCCAACATTGGAATTGAAAAGCAATCGCAAGCGGAGTGGTTTTTTAGCGGAATAGCCGGCCTCGGCATAGAGACGCTTCGCTTCGGCCGCACGTTCAGCATCGCTCAAATTTTTCCACAGCCAGGTTTGAGGGGAGTAGTCCGCGGTACCGGGAGGAAGAAATCCGAAAGCCGGGGTTTGGCCGAAACCCTGAGCAGTGACGAGCTCCTGGCGATCGATTGCCATCGCTAACGCTTGTCGTAGCTTTCGATTGGAAGCTAGCGGTGGTTTAGACAAGTTCAGCCCGTAATAGGCGGTAGCCAAGAATGGGGCGATAAAGAGTTCCGATGAATTCTCCCTTTGCAGTTGCGGGATCGCGTTCGCTGGTACGGTGTCTGTCATTTCAAGTTGGCCGGCGCGAAATCGAGCATATTGGGAGTTCTCATCCGGCACAATCTCGTAGTCAACCCTAGGAATGTGCACATTTTTGCGGTCCCAGTAGTTCAAATTCTGCGTCAGACTTACCACGGTTCCGGGTGACCAATTGGACAGAATGTAAGGACCGTTTGAAATCCAAATCTTAGGATCGTGACTTCGAGCTACGGTGTCCGAATAGATTGGATAGGCGGCGGCATGTGTCAGGAGCTGGGGAAAGTACGACACGGGACGATCGAGCTTCACAACCAGAATATCGTCGCTCGGTGCAAAAACACCCAGGTCGGATGTGGGCGCCTTTCCGTCAATGATTGCGGCCGCGCCAGCGAGAAAACGAAGATCGTCGGCCACAGGCGAACCTTGTTTAGGATCAACAACTCGACGCCATGCGATAACGAAATCTTGGGCCCTGATGAGGCTGCCATTTGACCACTTGGCGTCTGGCCGAAGCTGAAAGGTGTATTGCCGTCCAGTGGGGTCCACCGACCAAGTGGAGGCGACGCCGGGGACGACCTCCCCTGACGGCGCCTCGGTCGTCAGCCCCTCATACAGGTCGCGTAAGACTTCAGCGGAGAAATTGTCCGCCACCGCGGCGGGGTCCAGAGTCGAAGGTTCACCAGCGAGGCCCCGATGTAGTCCTGGAGTGAATGTGAGGTGAGTCGCCGAACGATCACAGCTCCACAGACCAGCAAGGAGGCAGAGGCCCAACGCGAGACGGGTTGCCATACTCAAATTGCGCACGAGTTGCGTTCTCCAGTAGATAACACGATTCCAGATTGCCGCGAACTCGCCTCGGATGGGGCGTTCGCGCGACATCTGCGCAAAGCGACCTAAACAATACCGATCTGGCTCGCCTGTTTCCGGGGCGCTTGTCACGGGGCGCCCGCCTGTTTGCGTAGCATCTTAAGTACTACTGCAGTGCAGCAACGTCGTAAAAGTGTGAATTGCAACAACAAAACGGTTGTAATATGTTCATAGATGCCTCAATCTGTAAAAGAGAACTTGCTTGCCGCCTTCGGATACTTGCTGAAACCGCTTGTACGGCTTGCCGTCAAGAACGGCGTTTCGTTTCCGGAGTTCTGTGAGGCTCTGAAGCAAGCCTATGTGGATGTGGCCGCCAAGCAAATGAGGACCTCGGGTAAAGACCCGACCGAAGAGGGTATTTCATTGATTGCGAATATTCCGATACCAGAAGTGCGCGACATTTTGAACTCGAATGCGAGCGCTCGCTTCACCGAGGCGATCAAGGAAGCAAATCCCTTGGCAAAAGCATTAGGTGCATGGCACGCGGACCCGAGGTATCTGGGGCCGTATGGTGTGCTGAGAGACCTCCAGTTTTCGGCTTCGACTCTGCCAACCATTGGTGTGGCTGAGCGCACCGATACGTTCACGGACCTAGTCCAAAAGTATTGCCCTGAGGTATCGCCGCGCGCGCTGTTGGAAGAATTGGTTTCCTCTCGCTGTGTGCAAGACGTAGGCAACGGGTTCTACCGAGCGATAAAGCGCTCTTATGTTCCGGATCCTCTCAGTCCTGCGAGCATTCTGTTGTTCGCGCGTGTCGTTCACAATCATTGCGAAGCGGCCGAGGTGAATCTGCGGGCCGAATCAGGGAAAGAAAAGGGTCTCGTCGAGCGGATTATTTACACCGAGCACGGGATCACGAAGCAAGAACTCAAATTGTTTGACACATTTATTCGCACGCGAGGGCAGGCCTTCGCCGATGACATCGACAACTGGTTAACAGAGCGGGACAAACCAGACCGCGCGGATACTGTGAAAACCGGGGTAGGTTTCTATCATTACATCGTGAACGAAGAAGACGATCTCGCATTATCAAAACAATTGCCAAACTGAAGGGATTTAAAAATGGAAAATTCTAAATTACTTGCGCGAGGGATTTCGCTCTCAACAATTGTTGTCATCGCTTTAATATCCGCAGCGCCTGCCGGCGCTTCGCAAATGGGACTGAATCGAGTCGGCGCTTCGCCTGAATCTCAGATGGGCCTTAACAAGGTTGGGGCCACGCCCGCGTCTCAGATGGGTTTGAACTCCCAGATGGGCTTGAACTCCCAGATGGGCTTGAACTCCCAGATGGGTTTGAACTCCCAGATGGGCTTGAACTCCCAGATGGGCTTGAACTCCCAGATGGGCTTGAACTCCCAGATGGGTTTGAACTCCCAGATGGGTTTGAACTCCCAGATGGGTTTGAACTCCCAGATGGGTTTGAACTCCCAGATGGGTTTGAACTCCCAGATGGGTTTGAATTCCCAAATGGGGCTTAACAAAGTTGGCGCCACGCCCGCGTCTCAGATGGGACTCAATTCTCAGATGGGTTTGAACTCCCAGATGGGGCTTAACAAAGTTGGCGCGACAACCGCGTCTCAGATGGGACTCAACTCTCAGATGGGACTTAACAAGGTTGGTGCCACACCCGCGTCTCAGATGGGGCTAAATGCAGTCAGATCACCAACCTCCGGCATAATAGGAGCGAATGCGGTCAGATCAGCACCGGCGTCCCAAATGGGCTTGAACAGGGCCTCTAGTGGTCACGCCAAGACTCAAGAAGGGTGCCGCAGCGAAGCGATGGACATTCTTGGCATGTGTGAGAACTTTTAGGGCTCGCCACGCTTTGTTCTCTGCTACACAGGGATGTTGTGTAGCAGAGAAATCTGGGTCAGGTCTGGTCACAAGCGCGTACTCATTTGGTGCGCCACGTATAGACGCTTACGCCGATTGTCTGACTCGGCCCTGGCTTTTTCTTGGATTTCGATTTCCTGCCGAATTCAAGTTCAAAAGCCTGAATAAAGGCTGCTATCCGCTGCAACATTGCTGGCTGACTGACTTCGGTTAGTGAGGTGGGAATCTCAACGGGTTCGCTGGCGACATAAGTGCCGAATATTCTTTTGCCCGTCGCTGTTGTAGCGTCCATCGCTTGCAATAAGGTATTGCCGAGCAGACGCATTTGATCAGCAGCGTACTTGAGAGCCGTTGCGTTCAACTCAGTGGGTAACCCTCGAGCCGCTCGGCGATAGCGAACAATTTCATCCGGCAATAGTTGAACCAGGCCGCGACGCCGCAGATCCTTCAACACCGTTTTTGGCCGCTTGCCTGGTAGAGCCTTGTCTACGAGCTCCGTGAAACTAGGCCCTTCGGCCTGGAGGTCGAGCGGAAGATCGAGGGGCAAACCACTCGTGGAGAGGTAACGCTGGCCCCATAAGCTTAATATCCTTTCACTCTTGGAATATTTGTTGGCCTTTTTCTTCATTCGCAATTCGGCGCCTTTGAGGCCCATTGCCAATATGTTTTGCACTTCGCCCCGGCTTAAGCCGGCGGCCAACCCGATCTCTTCATGACCCGGCCCGCGACCGGTTTTGAGATTGCCCGGAAGCGTTTCAGCGAGGCGCCTTACAAATTCCACGCGAACCAATGCTTCGAGTTCCACGCTATGAACGCCAATTCGCGCGCAGATATCAATAAGCGGATCGAGAGCGGATCGTAAAACCTGCGCACGCTCAAACCGCTCTTCAGATTGTGCCAAAACACGACTCTGCAGGCTGGAAGGGTTGTTGTTGTCTACAGGAACGAAGCCAGCTAGCTATTTCCTGTACCGCAGTTTCCAAAATACTTCGCCTCTGCTTTGATGCTTTATTGTACTCTCAACCTTGTCACAAATTCGATACATAACGAGTGTTTGTTTGAGAGACACTTATGCTGAGCAGTACGGTATCAATCGTTTGGATACAAGTCCAGATCATGTAGTATTCGCCGATGGCTGACGGGTGCAGCTGTATGCGGTCTATTCGACAGGAACGTGATACGGAGAAGCGAGCGCCTATGCTTAGGGTGGTTTCTAGAAAAAAGCGATTGAGTCGTGTCATCGGTGCACCGACAAATCGAGCGCTGTCGATTGGCCTGCTTCAAGAGCTTCACCAGCTAATCCTTGATATCGGGGCGGAGTTGGGAATTCCAGAAAAGGATCAGCGCCGTGCGATCGAACTGGCAGTTACTGACAAGAAGCGGTTGCGACCAAGCCAAACAGCAACGCAGAATGAGCAGTCAGTCGCGGGGCTGCTCAGCAAATGGAGAAGCGATAAGCGTTTCCGGAACAACGATGGCACGCCGCACGCGTTATCGATAATGGGCAAAGGTGCAACTTTACAGACGCTGGCGCGGGAGTATGTGCCGACGATGCCTATTCGCGAGCTCGTCGATTTGATTTGCCTGCAGTCCGAAGTGACCCGACTGAAAGGCGATAAGGTTGCTTTAGTGGGGAGCCCGGTAATCATGACCGAGAAGACACCGGAGTTGACGTTGGCATCGCTAATCATGCGGATCCGACGGGTCACCGGAACCATGATGCATAATGCGGCGATTCCAGCCGGCGTGAAAAATACTGGGCGATTTGAGAGGCTAGTCACCGGGCACCTCTCAGATAAGGATTTTCAGAAGTTTGGCATGGCGATGAGAACGCAACTCCAAGACGTTTGCGACCGCATGGATTCCGGGATGCAACAGCCGAGAGGACAGGGGAAGAGTCGCACCAAAAAAGGTGGCGTCGGAATTTATGTGTTTAGAGAAGATGGCGGAATCTACTGAACCGTCGGCGGAACAATTCAAAATGCCGAAATCTAAACCAAAGAACGGAAGGATAAATTTCCTCAGTCGGGGCAATCGCCACTGACGCCCACGGCGAAAAAGGCATGTTCGTCACCAAGGGCGATCGCACACTAACTGTCGCGATCGTGGAATCTGGCATCGAGGCCTTAAGTTACCGCGCGCGAAGCGGGATAGGGCTCATCGTGTCGACGACGGGAAGTGCGATAGAGAAGCCGGCGACGCTGGGCCCGTCTGCCGAAGACGCGGGGTTATGAGATCGTCGCGGCGCTCAATGCGGACCAGAGCGGAGACCGCATGGCGGGCCGACTGCGCGAGCTCGTCGGGGAAGAGATCAGACGTGATCGACCGTT
>Ga0193728_1001987_pt1 | contig 10591 bp, 13 predicted proteins | sample U1c1metaG_FD_143037 | JGI IMG/M metagenome (GOLD analysis project Ga0193728, IMG submission 143037) | Soil microbial communities from a riparian zone of the East river system, Colorado, United States - U1c1 | ecosystem: Environmental > Terrestrial > Soil > Riparian zone | place: USA: East River... | reverse complement strand
GCGCCGACTCGCATGAGCTTCGCCGGCCGCGCCCGTCGTACTCTGCGTCGAATCGACTCGCCGGGTGCGACCTGAGTTGGCTCACGATCACCGATCTCGCCCCGGTTCATCGCGTTGACCTGACGGTTTGCTGCTTGTCGGCAGCGAATCTGCGCACTAACTTAGTTCCGGGGTCCAGATCGACACCGCGGCGACATGGTGCGGGCGCCGCATGGTAGGCGGCGACGAAGTGCACCGGAGCCCGACGGTGATCAGGTCGGCCATCTCCAGGGGGTTGTCCCAGAAACCGCCGGGCCTCACCGGCCCGGCGAATTTCGCCGCGTTGTTGACGAGGATGTCGAGACGGCCGTGCTCACGGGCGACCTGCTCGAACAGGGCGGCCACCGCAATGTCGTCACCGTGATCGAGTACCACCGCGACGCCGGTGCCGCCGGCCTCGTCAATGAGAGCCGCGGTGTCCCCGACCGTGCCGCCGCAGGGCGAGTCGTCACGCTGCGCGCTGCGGCCGGTCACGTAGACGGTCGCGCCGGTCTGTCCGAGCGCGAGCGCAATGCCCTTCCCCGCGCCGCGACTCGCGCCGGTGAGTGAGGTGAGCTATGCCCGATAAAGCCCCCAAAGACGGCTTCGCTGGTTTTCTGGGCGGGATCCGAGTTCTGGAGATCGGCAGCGAGCTCGGGGAGTTCCACGCGAGCTTGGCCCAGTTTTCCTTCGGCCTCATCAGGTGGACGTAGTTGCCGAAAGTGAGATCAGAAACCTTGTGAACACGCGGGCGCTGGGAAGGGCTCACGGCGGCGAGCGGTTCGCCGAGCTCGTAGACCTCGCCGGCGCGGCGGCGGAGCCTGTTCTCGGCCTCCTCGGTGAGGACGAATGGGCGCGCCACGTTGCCGAACTGGCGGGTAAGGTCGGCGGCTGTCACGATCCCGCCCACGCGTGAGCGGTCGGCGTTCTGGACGAAGACGAAGCCCCGGTTGTAGATCACGTCGATCTGCTCCAGCAGGAGGGCGTCATGATCAACGACCGGAGCTGGCCCGATCGTGTCCGCCAGGCTGGGCTGCTCCGATGCGATCTGCGCCTTGCCGATCGACTCCCAGCTCACAGCCCCCAGGAACCTCCCGCTGTCATCGATGACAGCCAGCTGCGAGAACTGCCGGTTCAGCATCAGGCTCTTCGCATAGACCAGCGAGGCCGTCGGGAGCACTGAGACGATCTTCGGAGGCGGCAGGCTCCCGATCCGCAGCGTGGCAGGTGCCTGCTGGAAGACATCCTCGGTATCGTCGCCGGCTGCGGGAGCCGCGGCGGTGGACTCTGCCGCGACCGGAACCAGCGCGATCTCGTCCTCGACCGACCCCTCAGTGAAGGCGGGGCGCGTCGTGAGCCCTTTGTCAGCAAGATCACCCTTGATAGCGGCCACGACGCCGCCCGTCCGGCGGGTCTGGCCCCAGTGCTCCAGCAAGCTGCGGATGGTCAGCCGGCGCGGATCCTCGGGTCCGCGCGTCGCCGCGTCGGCCAGCAGTTCCTCCGCCGTGGTGATCTCCTCGCTACGACCCGTGTCCAGCGGGCGCGGCCGCTCGGCGATGTGATGGCGGACCTGCCGCGCTCATTGGACTTCGGCGAAGGCGCTGGCCGGCTGGAGTCTGGTTGCTCGCCAGGCGCCGATAGATCCGGCGATCAGCGCTCCAGCGAGGGCGAGCACGGTGGCCGCGGCGACGGCGGTCAGGCTGACGTGCGCGGCGAGGCGTACGGCGATGGTGGTGGTGGTGTTGCTGGCTTCGCTGCTTTCGGGGACGGTGGCCGACAGTTTGGGTGCGATGACGTCGACGAGGCTGGCGCCTGCGAAGCCGAGAGTGATCCCGATCGCCGCGCCGATGACACCGATCGCGAGTGACTCGCTCATGACTTGAGTGATGATGCGTTTGCTCGACCATCCGAGGGCCTTGAGCGTGCCGAATTCCCGGACCCGGCGGGTCACGGCGGCGATGGTGAGCAGGCTGGCGACAGCGAAGGCAGCGACGAGGGTCGTTGCAGCGACCCATCGACCCAGGGCGTTCGTCAACGTGGCGGCGCTGGACAGTGAGCCGCTGATCTGGCGGGCGAGGTCGCTGCTGCTGGTGACGGTGACGTTGGACAGCAGGCGGGTGACCTCGGTTTGGACGGCCGGGATGAGGGTGGATTTGCCGGCCGCCACGTAGATCACGTTTACCCGGCCGGTCAGGCTCGTGCCGTCGGAGGACCGCACGATTGCCTGAGCCGTGGCCAGGGGAATGTAGATGTCGGTCACGCCGGCGTTCTGGGGGCTGACGATGCCGACGACGTGGAGCGTGGCCCCGCCGAGCGTGATCGTGGAGCCGGCCGACAGCCTATTGCTGGCCGCGTAGCCGGAGTCGACGACGGCCACGTTCGAGTCTCGGTCGGTGGGCCGCAAGGTGCGCCCCGCGGTCAGCGTGTCCGAGGGGAGCGGGCCGAGGTCAGGGTGTGCCGGGTCGACGCCCTCAACCGGAGTGGCTTGAGGGATGCCGCGTGACTGCGTGAGCTGTGACAGCTGCAGGCCGCCGGAGGCCGAGGCCACGTGAGCCAGACGGGAGACCGATGTGACCGTGGTGGAGGGGAACAGCCCGGAGCTGGTTGGTTGCAGCGCATCGGCTTGCTGGAGTCCGCCGCCGGGACGGTCGGCTGCAGGGTTACTCGACTTGGTGATGGTGAGATTGGTGCCGATGCCGTAGAGGGAGTGCAGGACGGTGCTCTGCGCGCTGCTGAGGCTGGCTGAGGCCGCGGTGACGGTGATGACGAGGCCGACTCCGAGGCCGAGGCCGACGGCGATCAGCAGTGCCTGGCGCAGTCGGCCTCGCAATTCACGGTGCAGATACGTGAGGGTGAACCGGTCGATCGCAGGTGGGTGGTGGTGGTGTCTGGCGGCTGATCGTGGCGGCGACCCGGGGCTGGCCGGTGTCGTCATGGGGCCGCCATGGCTGGGTCGCGGTGGCGATAGCGGTTGCCTAGGACTGTCTGTCATGCCTGTGCCCGCTGCTCTCTGGCTCACTGTCGGCCGGGTCGGTTGCGGCCACCGGAGGCAGGGTCCGGCTGGGCCTGCTCGTCCGTGGCCATCGACAGGTGGCCGTCGTGCATGGTGGCGACGCGCTGGGCTCGGCTGGCGATGGACGTGTCGTGGGTGACCAGCACGAGGGTGAGGCCGCGGTCGCGCCAGAGTGCCTCGAGCAACGCGATGATCTCGTCGCGGGTGTCGACGTCGAGGTTGCCGGTGGGTTCGTCGGCCAAGAGGACTCGGGGTTCTTTGACCAGGGCGCGGGCGATCCCGGCTCGTTGCTGCTGCCCTCCGGACATCTCCGAAGGCAGGTGACTGGCCCGCTCGGCGAGCCCGACGCTCGCCAGGGCCTCGGCCGCCCGTTGGCGCCGCTGGTCAGCGGAGAGCCGCTGGGGTATCAGGGCCGCCTCGACGTTCTCTTGGGCGGAGAGGGTGGGGATGAGGTTGAAGGTCTGGAACACGAAGCCGATCGAGTCGGCTCGCACTTCGGTCATGTCGGTCTCGGGGAGCCGGGCGAGGTCTCGGCCGTCGAAGTTGATGACTCCGCCGCTGGGGTGGTCGAGCGCGCCGAGAAGCTGCAGCAGCGTGGTCTTGCCGCTGCCGGTGCGCCCCTGGACAGCCAGCCATTCGCCCTGCGCGATAGCGAGGTTCAGGTCTTCGAGCGCGGTGACGGTGTGGTGGCCTTTGCGGTAGGTCTTGGTGACGTCAGTGAGGGTGTACATCGGTTCCTCGATTCGCTGCTGGTTGGAAGGGGTCATGGGGGCTGGGTGCTGGAAGGTCTGGTGTCATGCCACGCTGGCCAGGGCCTGGGCCGGGCGTAGCCGGGCGGCGCGCCAGGCGCCGAACGATCCGGTGATGATGGCGCCGAGCAGGGCGAGCAGGACGGCCAGACCGATGGCCTCGAAGGTGACCGGGGCGCTCAGGTGCACGGGCACGGTGTGCTGCGCCCCTTGCGCGATCGAGTGGTGGGTGCCGCTGGCGCCGAACGTGACGTTTTCGGCGGGAGCCGAGCCGGGATTGTCCGAGACGGTGGCAGCGAGACCGGGCGCCAGGGCTTCGGCCAGGGCGGCGCCGGCAAAGCCGACAGCAATCCCTAGCGCGGCGCCGACGAGGCCGATGACCGCTGATTCGCCCATAATCTGAGCGACGATCCGCCTGGTCCGCCACCCGAGCGCCTTGAGCGTGCCGATCTCTCGGACCCGCCGGGTGATCGCGGCTGCGCTGAGCAGGCTGGCCACGACGAACGCGGCGACGAGCACGGCACCGGCCAGCCACCGCCCGAGGTCGCTGATGAGGCTGGAGGCGCTGGCCAGCGACCCGGTTACGTCGCCGGCCAGGCTGCTGGCCGTCGTGACCGTGGCACCCGGCAGCAGTTCGGCGATCTCCTTCTGCACCGCGGGGACGGCGGCGCCGCTGGCGGCGACGACGTAGATGGTGTCGACCTTGCCGACCGAGCTGGCGATCTCCAGGGTGGCGGCCAGCGCCTGGGCCCGCCCGAGCGGTATGTAGACATCGGCCGCACCGCCGCCTTGGGGCTGGTCGACAATGCCGGCGACCTTGAAGGCTACGTGGGCGATGGTGACCGTGGAGCCGACCGTGAGCTTGCTGGCCGCCGCGTAGCTGGAGTCGACGACCGCCACGTTGGCGTTTGCATCAGAGTCACGGAACGATCGGCCGGCGCCGAGCGTGGCCGAGGCGAACGGCCCGAGCCCGAGATGAGAAGGGTCCACCCCATCGACGTTGAAAGTGTTCCCGTGGGTCGCGCTGGCGGGCGGTGCACCGCCCGGCCCCAGCTGCGACAGGGAGGGGACGGTCAGCTTGCTGTCGATCAGCGTCAAACCGCCAGCGGCGGCTTTCACCCCGGGCAGGCGAGCGATGGATGCCACCGACGATGCCGGTAGCACGCCGAGCCCGTCCGACTCTGAGAGCTGGTCTTCGTGCTGGGGAGCCTTGCCCGGGCTGAATGCGAATTTGCTTGAGCCTGCGCCGGTCTTGGATATCGACCCCGGGTTCAACGGTGGCGCCGCTTTGGTCACCGTGACGTCGGTGCCTACCCCATACAGCGAGTGCAGCACCGTTGCCTGCGCGTTCCGGACTCCGGCCGACGCGGCGGTCACGGTCAGGACCAGGCCTGCGCCGACGGCGAGGCCCAGCGCAGTAAGCAGCGCTTGGCGTCTGCGCCGTTGCAGCTCGCGGAACAGGTAAGTGAAGAAGAAGCGGTCGTTACCTCGACGTCCCCGACCGGCCGAGACGCGATCGGTCCTCCCGTGTCCTCCTTGCCGGGCCACGAGTTCCCGAGATTCCGCTGACGAACCGGATCGTGTCTGCCTGCTGCTGTTCATGACCCGCCTCCCTTGGTAACCGGCCCCGAGGACACCCATCCCGCCGGCGCCAGCGACTTGCACGGCCCGTTCAAAGCGGCCTGGAACGGGCGGGAGGCTGGGCTGACCCCGCTGTCAGGCCCGACCTGGCTTCCCTTCCCGTTCCGGCTGGGGAACTTCGGCACCCCGTGTGCTCGCATGCACTCGGCGAAGGCCGCGCTGTAGCCGGTGGAGCGGTTGCCCGACTGGCTGCCCGATCCCGAGCCCGGGCGGGTCACCGCTCCCGTGCCAGTGCTGGCGCCGGCCGTGGTCGACGAGCTGCTGGCCGAGCCGCTGCCGCACGCGCCGACCAGGAACGCGATGCTGGCCAGGTCGGCGAGCACGAACGCGGCCCGCCCACGCCGAGGCCGGTACTGACGGCCGGGAGGCTGCTTGCCGCGGGGTGATCGCGCTGCGGGTCTCGATCTCATCTTGGATCCCTCTCCACTGGGGTGATGTGCTGACGGACCCCGTTGTAAGGGAGGCGATGTTGCGCCCCCGCAACGCAGTTAGGGTTTTGCAACACTGCCTCGGGCATCCTGGGACCGAGTAGCTCGCCCGGGGCCGACAACCACGCCGGCGTTCGGGGTGGTAGGAGGACTGACGATGAGAGTGCTCGTAGTCGAGGACCACGCCAAGCTCGCCATGACCATCGCCACCGGTCTTCGCCAGGCCGGCATGGCCGTCGACGTCGCCTTCGACGGCCGCGATGCTCTCGATCACGCTGCGCTCACGACCTACGACGTCATCGTCTTGGACCGCGACATCCCCGAAATGCACGGCGATGAGGTCTGCAAGACCCTGACGGCCGAGGGATCAACCAGCCGGGTTCTCATGCTGACCGCCGCCGGGACGGTCGGGGACCGCGTCGAGGGACTCGGCATCGGTGCGGACGACTACCTTCCCAAGCCCTGCGACTTCTCCGAGCTGGTCGCCCGCGTCCGCGCGCTTGTCCGACGCCCCGGCACCGCGCTGCCTCCGGCACTTTCCTACGGGGACCTGGAACTCGACCCGTCGCGCCGGGTCGTCACCCGAGCCGGCCGGCCGCTGTCGCTCAACCCCAAGGAGTTCGCCGTCCTTGAGGTCCTTCTCGCCGCTCCAGGCGTGGTCGTGTCCGCCGAAGAGCTCCTCGAACGCGTCTGGGACGAGATGGCCGACCCATTCAGCCAGGCCGTCAGGACGACCGTCAGCCGGCTGCGGGCCAAGCTCGGCGACCCGCCACTCATCGAGACCGTAGCCAGGGCCGGCTACCGAATCGAAGGCTGACCCCGTGGGCCTTCACCCCCGCTTGAGCCAGCTGGTGTCCCGGCCCCATCTGCCCCGGCGCACCGTGCGGCTACGGCTGACCCTCCTGTACGGGTGCCTGTTCCTGCTCTCTGGTGCGGGCTTGCTCGCTGTCACCTACCTCCTCGTGCACAATGCGCTCGCCGGCCCAATGCGGACCTTGGGGGGATCGCTCCCGCGAAGCGCCGACGGCGGGATTGTCCACGCCCCCGCAGACAGCGGTTTGCTGGCCCAGCAGGCGGCCGACCTGCACCAGCTCCTCGTCCAGTCCGCCATAGCGCTCGCCATCATGGCCGTGGTCTCCATCGGTCTTGGATGGCTTGTCGCCGGTCGTGTACTGAAGCCGCTGCGGGTGATGACCGCGACCACGCGCCGGATCTCCGAGCGTTCTCTGCACGAACGCCTCGCCGTGGGCGGCCCCGCCGACGAACTCAAGGATCTCGGCGACACCATCGACGAGCTACTGGCTCGCCTCGAAGCGGCGTTCGACTCCCAGCAACGGTTCGTCGCCAACGCCTCCCACGAGCTGCGCACCCCGCTCATGCTCACCCAGACGATGCTCCAGGTCGCCCTGGCCGACCCGGACCTCACCCTGGACTCGCTGCGATCCACCTGCCAAGACGTCATCGCCGCCGGCAAGGACCAAGCCCAGCTCATCGACGCCCTCCTGATCCTGGCCCACAGCCAACGCGGTCTCGATCACCGCGACCCCGTCGACCTCGCGGCCGTCGTCGCCGACGCACTCGACAGCGCCGAAGCAACCGCAACCTCCGCCGGCCTCACCGTCGACACGACCGTTCAGCCCGCCCTGGTAGCAGGCGACGAGCGGCTCGTCCGCACCCTCGTGACGAACCTCGTCAACAACGCCATCCGCTACAACCGGCCACGCGGAAACATCCAGATACTCGCCACCACCCAAGCCGGCCGGCCCCTGCTGAGGGTCACCAACACTGGCCCGCCGGTTCCCGGCGACCAGATCGATCGGCTCCTTCAACCCTTCCAGCGCCTCAACGACCAGCGAAACACCGACCGCGACAGCCTCGGACTCGGCCTCTCCATCGTCGCCGCCATCGCCGCAGCCCACGGCGCCACTCTATCCCTGCATCCACAGCCCGCAGGCGGGATGACAGTAGATGTCGCCTTCCCTCACTCCCTTGCGCCGACCCCGCGGACCGAAGACGGCAAAGCCGCACGCCAGCTCAGACCAGCCCATACCTGAGATCGCTCTGGGATATTGGTCGAGCTCGTCCGGGAGCGTCGGTCCTTCCTTCATGACGCCAGCGCTTCGGCGGCGCCCCGTGTGCGTGGACGGACAGCCACAGCCCGCCTGTCCAGTATCCGCATGATCATCTTGTCCGCCAAGTCCAGATGCCATCCCACCGCCTACAGCGACCAGCCCGGCCTGCTGCACCCGGCAGACCCTCACCGTCCCGCCCGAGATAGCGGCCAGGACCGCGCAGAAACACGACTACCCCTCCGCCGCACACCGCCGCTCCTACACCCGCCGCACCGCCGCCGAGAGAACCTTCTCCACCGCCAAGGACCCCGCCACCAACGACATCACCCGCGGCTGGTGCCGCCTCCCCGGACTCACCGCGCTCACGCTCTTCACCGCCACGCTGCTCATCACCCGCAACCAGCGCATTCTGACCGCCTGGACCGCCCGACAGGCCCGCGACGCCCAGCCAGCCGGGCTCCCGTGAACTGACCCGAGTTTCATGCACACCTTCTTTCTTGGGAAGGAAGGCATGCATGCCTACCAGGTATGATCCGAACACCAAGGCGAAGGCGATCCGGCGGTCCGGGAGCATCGCGGGGACTATCCAACCGAGTACGCGGCGATCACGGCCGTGGCGCGCCGCCTGGGGATGACGCCGGAGACACTGCGCAAGTGGCTGCGCCAGGCCGAGGTCGATGAGGGGACGTCGGCGGGCACCAGCACCGCGGAGTCCGCGCAGGTCCGGGAGCTGAAACGCAAGAACCGGGAGCTCGAGCAGACCATCCTATGGGCAAGTTGGGCTTATTTTATTGCGATCGGACCCGGAGCCGGTCGGAGTATCGCCGGAGCGTGCTGCTTCGGATTCGTGGGAGTTGTCCCATCCAAGCGTCCTTAACGCGAAGACCGCGGCTAAATCGACCCGGGGCGACTTGGCCGTGCTCGGAGCGTTCCGTGGACTTTCAAGTCGTCATCCCATCCGTGGGAGCCGCCGCGACTGGTTTGGGCGTGACAATCCGCTCTGTCCTGCGATATCTCGACCAGCGCGCTGATCGGACATTTGCTCGCTACTTGTTCGATCAGACTAGATCGACAAGTGAGCTAGGAACCTACATCAAACTGCGCGAGGCTCAACGTCCAGGGCCTCTCCTGGAACTCAAGGGTAAGGATGTCCGAGTCGAGGCAGTCGAGGACCAGCAAGCCGCACCATAGGGCGCCGACGCCTGCTCACGATTCGATCACGAGGACGTTTCAGGCGATGAGGCGCGAGGACGGCAAGTCCCTCAGGTGTCAGCTGCGGTACAAGCGGAGCCAGCGCCTGAGCCTGGGAGATGTGGTTACGGTGTCGAGCGGCTGCGTCAGGATGGCCGGTCCCGCGGCGCCGCTGGGCCGAGGTCTTCCCGGTCATGCCCGCGACGCTGCTGGCCTGGCATCGCAAGCTCACCGCCAGGAAATACGACACCAGCAAGCGTCGCCGGCCCGGCCGCCCGGCGACGGTCCGGAGGATCGCCCGGCTCGCCGTCCGCCTGGCGCGCGAGAACCCGCCCTGGGGTTACCGGCGCATTCACGGCTAGCTGAACAAACTCGGCGTGACGAATCGCGGCGTCCACCGTCTACGAGATCCTCCGCGCCACCGGCATCGACCCGGTGCCGCGAAGAGACGGACCGACCTGGCGGCAGTTCCTGCAGGCGCAAGCTGCCGGGATCCTGGCGGTCGACTATCTTCACGTGGATACTGTCGCGCTGACCAGGCTGTACGTGCTGGTATTCATCGAGCACGGCACCCACAGGATGCACCTGGGCGGCGTCACCGCCCACCCGACGGGCGAGTGGACGGTACAGCAGGCCCGCAACCTTGCCCTGGACCTGGGCGAGCGGTTCGGGACTTCCGGTTCCTGATCCGTGACCGCGGCTCGAACTTCGCCGCGTCTTTCGATGCCGTCTTCCAGGCCGCCGGGACCACCATCGTGCGCACGGCCGTGCTGGCGCCGCGGATGAACGCGATCTGCGAGCGCCTCATCGGTACCCTGCGCCGGGAGCTTCTCGACCGGACCCTGGTCCTGAACCAGGCTCACCTGCGCGCCGCACTGGCCGAATACCAGGAGCATTACAACACCGCCCGCCCTCATCAGGGCATCGGCCAGCGCGTTCCCGACCCTGGCCGACCCCGTCAGGGCATCGGTCAGCGTGCGCAGCCACGGCCCCGGTCCCCCCCTTACCTTCATCAGTGTGCCCGGGCAACTAGGGTCTGGGCCCGGGAGGTCCGGCGGTGCCGGCATGGCTCATTGCCCCCTGCAGCAGTCATGGCCTGGGGGGTGTTGCCACCGGCACGGCTGGTGCGTGAACCTCTGATGGGGACATGCGGCCTGATCGCTGATTCGTAAGGTGGATGACGGCGAGCGCACCATGGACGGCCTTCCCGCGCAGGTGACCTGGCAGGACGGACGAGGAGGCGCAGGTGGCGTTACCCGGGCAGGCGGATGTGTGGGTGGGGATGGATGTCGGCAAGCAGGAGCACTTCGCCGATGTCCTCGATGACCAGGGCGAGCGGCTGTTCTCCCGGGCGGTCGCCAATGACCAGGCGGACCTGGAGGCATTACTGGATCGTGCCGGGCGGCACGGCACGGCGGCGCTGGTGATCGACCAGCCTGGCTCGATCGCCCAGCTCGCCCTCGCGGTCGCTGCGCGGCG
>Ga0193728_1001986_pt1 | contig 10592 bp, 8 predicted proteins | sample U1c1metaG_FD_143037 | JGI IMG/M metagenome (GOLD analysis project Ga0193728, IMG submission 143037) | Soil microbial communities from a riparian zone of the East river system, Colorado, United States - U1c1 | ecosystem: Environmental > Terrestrial > Soil > Riparian zone | place: USA: East River... | reverse complement strand
GGCTGATGACGCTCGGCCACCGCACCGTGAAGGGCGTGACCGGCTACGACCTGACCGCGCTGCTCATCGGCTCGGAAGGCACCCTCGGCGTTATCGTCGAGGCCACCCTCCGGCTGCGCCCGCTGCCGACCGGGCCCAGGGCGACGATTGGCGCATACTTCGCCACGGTCGAGGAGGCCGCGCGAGCATCCTCGGCTATTACGGCGTCGAGGCTGCAGCCCGCCGCGATGGAACTCATCGGGGAGTCGGCGCTCGCCGGGATCGGCGAGCATCTCGGTCTCGACCTCGGCGGACGGGGTTCCTACCTGCTGGTGCAACTGGATGGACCCGGCGCGGCGACCGAGGCCGAATCTGCCGCGAGCATCATCCGTTCACTCGGCGACGAAGCGGAGATGACGACGGACGAGGCGGAGGGCGACCGGTTGTTCGCAATCCGTCGCGCCTTCCACCCCGCGATGGCTGCGAAGGGCACGGTGCTCATCGAGGATGTCGCGGTACCGCGCAGCCAACTCCCGGCCATGTTCGCGGCGATCTCCGGCATCGAGCGGAAATACGGGATGGTGATCCCGACTGTTGCGCACGCCGGGGACGGAAACCTGCATCCGAACTTCGTCTTCGACAAGCAGGGCGAGGGCCCGGATGTTCCGCCGATCGTCTGGGATGGGGCGGACGAAGTCTTCCAGGCCTGCCTGCGCCTCGGTGGGACGCTGACCGGTGAGCACGGCGTCGGCATCCTGAAGCGCCGCTGGCTGCGCGACGAACTCGGGGACGACCAGGTCGAGCTGCAGCGCGGCCTCAAGCGGGTCTTCGACTCCCAGAACATCCTCAATCCCGGGAAAATTTTCTAACGAAGATCTTCCGGGGGAAGGTTCTCAAAAACAGCACAGCGTTTGGTCCAACCCCGTGAAAGGTCGCAATCGACCTTTAGTTTCTAAAACGAGGGGTCGATTGCGACCTCTCAGGGTTTCGCTGGCTGTGAGGTACCCGAGAGGTACCCGAGAGCCCATATTGTGGGAATAGCCGTGCTAACCGGGATGTTTGCTGTAGTGCAGCACCAAATTCACACGGAAACGATGCATACAGAAACGAACGGCCAGCCCGTGACAACTCAAACCCAGTCCATCACCCACTCGAGCAGTAACGTGGGCGCGCAGCGCGCGACCAAACCCACTCGTCAGCTCTCGATCCGTCGCCAGCGCCAGCTGATGCCCCGCCCCGGCGCCGGCCAGGTTCGACTCACCCTCGGTGCCGTCGGGCTTAGCCCGCTCGGTGTCCAGGCCGTCGGAACGGTGGATGCCGTCGGCAAGGAAGCGGTCGGTTTTGCCGCCGGCGACCGCGTGGCGCTCCGCGTCCCTGGTTCGCGTGCGGCATTCCCGCAAATCGCGAGTGAGCGTGACCTGATCGGCATCCCGAAGGACGTCTCGTTCGACGATGCCGCGGGGCTTCTTCCTGCCGGGCTTATCGCGCGCACGATTGTGAAGCAGCTGCACGCCATTGGCCGGGGCAATCGGGTCCGGATCGCGGCAGACGAGTCCGGCGCGGACCGGTTCGTTGCCGCGTGGGTTCGCCACCTCGGCGCCACCGTGCTGACCGACGCAGACGAGGCTTTGGTCTCGGATGTCGTGGTTACGCCGGAAGATTTTGTCGCGGCGCGCAGGTGGAGGGCCGGTCACGGCCTCGCTCAGCTTGCGGCGGCGGACGTGTTCCAACTCATCCGTGACGGGGCCTTCGCTGGCCTCGACGTCAGCATCCACCCGCTGACCGAGGCCACTCGCCTCGAGGCCGACATCGAGCAGCGCAAAACCGCCGGCCCGGTTGTTCTCATGCCCAGGGACGTGACCCTCGCCGCGTAGTTAATAAACTGCCAGGGTCAAACTGGCCAGCACTAAACTGGCGAGCGTGGCAGACGAGAGCGCTCCGGATTTCAACGGTTCCGATGGGAACGGGCCCGACGAGGTAAGCCCTTTTCCCGAGTGGCAGGTTCTCCGCGAAGAGATCGTGCCGTTTGTCGGTGAGCGGGCACTGTCGCTGCTCGCCTTTGCCCTGTTCGATGAGGCGGACGGGTTCGAGGGCGCCGCATACTTCCGCGAGCTGCTGAACGAATCCGGGACCGACGTCGACGCACCAGAGGTCACCGAGGCCGAAGGGTTGCTGATCCGCTGGGGCAGACTCTTCGCGCGCGATGCCGAGGGGATCCCCGCCGACGTTCAGACCCAGTTCGAGAGGGCTTTCAACCCCCAGCTGCGTGAGAAGCTCGTGCAATTCGCCGCGCTGACGGTCGCCACGGCGACCACCGAGCAGCAGTAAGCGCAGTGAGCACTGTGTCAACAGTGAGAACCGGACGGCAGTGAGCGCTGTGTCAACAGTGAGAACCAGACGGCAGTGAGCGCTGTGTCCACAGTGAGTACAACAGATCAGTGACCGCCGCCTGGATCGTCGCATCTATCGTCACAGGGGCGTGGCTACTCGCGGCGCTGTTGCAGCTCGGAGACGTTGCGACTGCCTTTCTGGATTCTCGAACCGCGCGTGACCGCGACATTCCCGGTCGCATCGCGCGCGAGCGCACGAACGAGTTGTTCTGGGTCCTGCCGGTCGCAGCACTGGTCGCACTCGGGATCGGCATTGCAATCGACCAGGCCGGGCGCTACTTCGTTCCCGGCCACAGCTACGCTCTCGACACTCTCGCGCTCGCGCCGCTGTTCCTGCTCGGCCTCGCGGTGCTGGTGATCGGAATTGCGACGCTCGCGCTCGTCGCCGTGGCGGCAACCGATCCAATTTCATACTCGGCTCTGCGTCGTGAGCTTCGCGACTATGAGGGGGAGCGCATCACGCCGAAGCAGCTCGACTCCTTCAAGGCGCGCCTGACGAGAATCGATCGGCGAACCCGCAGCAGGATGCAACCGAACCGGGTCCTGCTCGCGACCCCAAGCATCCTGAGGCTGGCGACGATCGTGCTCGGCCTTGGCGTTGTGGCCGCGTGCTGGGTCGCGCAGGCGGTGGACCCGAGCGTCGCGACGGAGTCTCTCGTCTTCGTTGCGATCCTTGCCCCCGTGCTCAGCGCGCTGTTTGCCGCACTGGGCATCCGGTTCGCCCTGAGCTCGGATGCCGCCTGGCGCCGCGTCTACGCACGCCAGCGGATCGACATCCTGAAACTCCTGGACGACTTCGATCGGTCGACGCGCAAACGGGTTCCCGGTCTCGGCGATCGTGTCGCCCGGGCGCTCAGGATTCTGGGCCGCCAGGAGGGGCAGTAGGGCTGTTCGCGCGTGCGCGTCGCGCGCGTACGCAAGGCGCACCGCTCGCGCGCTCGAATGCGACCGGCACAGCGTCACGTGCTGATCCCGAGTGTTCGTAGTCAGTAGACTGGTTAGCCGGATTTAAGGGGCTTTATCCAGTGGCAGCGTCATCAGAGATCGAACGCGAGCGCGACTACGTTCACGGCCTCTATTCACGTCTGGACACGCTTCGCGACGACGCCCGCGAACAGCTGGAGGGCGTGCAGCGCGGCGCGGTCGGCGGCACTCACCAGGCCCGCAGCGAGCGGGATGCGTTCGCCCGGCTCTACGAGGATCGCATCGCCCAGCTCGGCGAGGTCGAGGACCGTCTGGCGTTCGGCCGACTCGAGCTTCTCGGCGGCATCCACCGCTACATCGGCCGGATCGGGCTTCGGGATGCCGACCAGCAGCCGATCCTGTTGGACTGGCGCGTTCCGCAGGCGAGCGCGTTTTACCAGGCGACCGCGGCGACGCCGCTCGGCGCCCGCGCCCGCAGGCACCTCACGACGGAAGGCCGCAACGTCGTCCGCATCGAGGACGAGGTCTTCGACTCCGCCCTCCTGACCGACGAGACGACCGAGCTTCAGGGCGAGGGCGCGCTGCTCGCCGCACTGCGTACGGAGCGCACCGGGCGTATGACCGACATCGTCGCGACGATCCAGTCCGAGCAGGATCGCATCATCCGCTCCGAGATCGCAGGAATTCTGGTCGTGCAGGGCGGCCCAGGCACGGGCAAGACCGCGGTCGCGCTGCATCGCGCGGCCTACCTGCTCTACTCGCACCGGGATCGGCTCCGATCATCCGGTGTCCTCATCGTCGGACCGTCCCCGTCGTTCCTCCAGTACATCGAGGCCGTGCTCCCGTCGCTCGGTGAGACCGGCGTCGTGCTGGCGAGCGTCGGCCAGCTCTATCCCGGCGTCGAGACGACCCTCGAGGATGCGCCCGAGATTGCTGCCCTGAAGGGCCGTGCTTCGATGGCGGAGCTGCTGGCGCACGCTGTCCGATCGAGGCAGGTCGTCCCGACCGAGGCGCAGGTGCTCGACGTGCTCGGCGAGAAGGTCACGCTCGAGCCTTCCGTCGTGCAGAATGCGATGCAGGCCGCACAGCGCAACCGCAAGCCGCACAATGTTGCGAGGCAGCAGTTCCAGAAGAGCGCGCTCGGCACGCTCACGACCCAGCTCGCGCAGCAACTGCGTTCGCATGGCAGCACGATCGATGACGCCGACCTGGGCTGGCTGCGCGAGGATGTTCGCAACTCCTACGACGTACGAGTCGCCCTGAACACCGCCTGGCTGCCGCTTACGCCCGAGAAGCTTCTGCAGGATCTCTATGCGCGGCCGAACTGGCTTGCCACCCTGACGCCGGCCTGGTCGGCAGCCGATCGGGAGCTGCTCCGCCGGGATCGGGACGCGCCATTCACGGTATCGGATGTTCCCCTCCTCGACGAGGCGGCCGATCTGCTCGGCGAGTTCGACGTGGCGAACGATTCGCAGAAGCGTGAGGCGAAGGCCCAGTTCAAGCGCGACGTCAAGAACGCGGAACAGGCCATCAAGAACATGGGTGTCGAGGGACTCGTCAACGCCGAGGATCTCGCCGCAAACTTCACCGAGACCTCGGCGCGCGGAACGACGGCGGAGCGCGCGGCCGCCGACCGCGAATGGACCTACGGGCACATCGTCGTCGACGAGGCGCAGGAGCTCTCCCCGATGCAGTGGCGCCTTCTGCGTCGTCGTTGCCCGTTGCGCTCGTTCACGATCGTCGGGGATGTCGCCCAGGCCAGTGCGGCCGCGGCGGCGCCCGACTGGAAGACGGCTCTCACCGCGCTCACCACCGAGTTTCGGCTTGAGGAGCTCACGGTCAACTACCGCACGCCCGCCCAGATCACGGATGCCGCAGAAGACATGGCTCTCGCGCACGGGCTTGCGGTCACGAAGTCGCGGGCGGTTCGCGACAGCGAGTGGCCGGTCGACGAAGTTGTCGTCGACGCTTCAGACCTGCTGTCCGCGGTCGTGGATGTCGTCGATGAGGACAGGGAATTGGATGATCGGGGCACGCTGGCGGTCATCGCCCCGGCGCGACTCGCGGACGCTCAGTACGAGATGCTGGCCCTAAGGTTCGGCGCATCCGTTGGTCGTGCCGCCCGCGGACTTCGTCGCCCCATAGCGGTCCTCACTCCGCAGGAGGCCAAGGGCCTCGAGTTCGACGCGGTCGTAGTGGTCGAGCCGAACGAGATCATCGCAAGTTCGTCGCGTGGCGTCGGCGCACTCTACGTCGCTATGACGAGGCCGACGCAGCGCCTGCACCTGGTTGGCACGAGCGAACTGGCGTAGCCGAGCGCAATTCTGACCGACTCGCTCTGGAGAGTGAGCGGCAGTGTTTCGCGATCCCGTTCCAGCGAACATCTCAAGCGAAACACTGCCGCGCGTGGTTCGCAAACGAACCAAACCCGATGTGGTCTTAAGAAGAAGGCCACACATTACCCGAACGCGAAAGCCCCCCGGCTTTCAGAGGGACATTCGGAGAACTTACGTGAGCCGGATTGCGTCTCCACGCCCCCAGAACGGGGGCCAAAACTCCGCGAGAGGTCGCATTCGACCCTTCATTTGGAGATTGAGGGGTCGAATGCGACCTCTCACGGACGGTTTGGGGCCTAGCTGAACCCGTGGAACACAGAGAACAGCCAGAGCGCCGCAATCCCGCCGAGGATCACGACGGCCCCAATCGAGGTGCCGTGGCGAAGCCGCTGGCCCTGGGGCGCAACAAAGTTGGCCGCGGGAGAGCCCACCCGGTCGTCGTGATAGTTCTCGGTCTGGCTCACGGTCTTGGTGCCGACCGTCTGGACGATGGTGAACAGGCGCTGGTAGTTCGGCACGGACAGCGCCGGGAACTGGTGCGGGGAGTAGATGAACATCCAGTCATCCACGATCTCGACGTCATACGAGCCGGCGTCGTCGATGAGCAGAGCCATCAGGTCGGGGGTGAAGACGTAGAGAGCATCCTGCTCGTATTCCTGCGGGCAGTACAGCGTGAAGTGCTGGTCGAAGTCTCCCTCTAGCGACAGAATCTGGTCGCGCTTGAAGGTGATCGGCAGGTCGCTGCCGAAGAGGGCGTTGTTTTCCTTCGAGTCGAGCACCATGTTGGGCAGCTTGCGGTCGAGGTGCAGCGCCAGGAATCCCCAGTAATGCGTCGAGCGTGATTTGCCCGAGCCCGTCGAGTACTGGAAATCCCCGAGATCGAAGTAGCGACCGGTCGTCGAGTTGAGGTGGTTGAAGGCAGAGCGGCTGTCGCCGAGGTGGAAGATCATTCCCGAGTAGTTGGGATTGGCGGACCGGTTGCGGTACTGGAGTCCGTTGGCTGCGGCGAACTGGCTCAACCGCATCCATTTCGCCCAGCTGCCGCCCGAGCCAAAGTGGCGAACGACGATCAGCACGACCACACCGATGGCCACCGCGAGAAAGAGCAGGAACACCAGCAGTCCGCTGCCTCCGTCCTGGCCGCCCGCGAGTGCGGCGCCGATGCCGACGATGAGGGTGCTGCCGAAGATCCCGACGAAGAAGACCAGAAATACGATGGTGATGATGCCGGTCGCGGTCGTGAGGCCGGTTCGGATGCTGGGATCCGCTCGCTGCGCCGCCCTGATCTGAGCGCGGAAGGCACGAACCTGCGCCCTGGTGACGGGTTCGGTCAGTGCAGCGTAATTGATCTTCGTCAGGTCGAGTGTCACCGCGTCAGCCATGCGCCCATGATATTGGGCAGGGGCGCGGCAACACGCTGAGGTCAGCGGGCGAAGCCTGCGTACAAACTCTTCGCCCGGTGCTGCGGCAATGCCTGCGAGTCGCCCGGGCGATGAGTTGTACTACGCCCAAGCTTCCACCGCGATCGGGGAGCCGTCAAGAGGCATATACAGATGTGCTGATGAGTGCCCCAAACGGGGCGTCCCAGCACTGGGGGTAGCAGCCCGTTCGCGTCCTTGACAAGCTATCCCTACCGAGTTCTTGGGGGAGAATTCGACGCAGCGATTCGTCGCTTCGAGTGGGCCGGTGCGGGGGAGCACCGGCCCTACTCATTTCCCTCCCGACCACGAGACAGCGCTTCCCCTCATCGACGGATCCGAGAGGTGCAGCATGCCGGCCAGCAGTTCGTTGCGCGGTCGCGTACCCGGACAGGTGGCGATGAGCGAGGTCGTGGCGGCGCAGCTGGATGTTCCGAGCAGATCGCTTCTCGGACGCATCTTCGGCAAGAGCCCGCTCACGCCCGCAACTCGACCCGTCTACCGTGCGGCGCTCGGCGAACTTCTGGTCGGCGACATGCTCGACAACCTTGGCCCGCGGTGGGACGTGCTGCACGTTGTGCCACTGGAAACCGGCGAAAGGGATATCGATCACCTCGTGATCGGACCGCCCGGAGTCTTCACCATCACTACCGAGAACTTTCCCGGGCAGGAATTCAGGGTCAACGGCGAGGCACTGTCCGTCGGAAACCGCCAGCTCGATCACATCCTCATCGCTCGCCGACTCGGCGAACGCGCCGCGGAGCGGCTGAGTGCGGCGGCAGGGAGGCCGGTGCAGGTCACTCCTCTGCTCGTCGCCGTGACGCCAACCAAGTTGGTGATGCGCGAGGAACCCCAGGGCGTCGGTGTTGTGACGTCCAAACAGCTCCTGCACTTCTTCGAGCGACAGGATGCCACCCTCAGCGGAACGGATGTCGCGTACATTTCGGACATTGCCGACCGTCCCGCGACCTGGCAGACGTCGGCCACTGCCCCACAGGACCCGCAAAAGCTCGGCCACAGTTTTGCCGCCCTGCGCGCCGAAGTTCAGGATGCGGCACAGGCACGGTTCTTCTGGGTCATTGTCGGGCTGGGGAGTGCGGCGATCTGCGTCTGGTTCGTGGCGTCGATAATCACCGAAAACCTGTTGGGGAATTAGCAGCAAGCACGGTGCAGAATCGATTCATGAGCAGCATGATTTCTCTCGACATTGCCAGTGGTCCCAACGCGCACGTCGCTCCCGGCGAGCAGAGCGGCAGCCCGCTCTCGGTCTATCGAGCCGAACCGACCGGGGAACTGCGCGGAGCACTCATCGTCATCCACGAGATCTGGGGACTCGTCGACCACATCAAGAACGTCGCTGATCGATACGCGGCCGAGGGATATCTGGTGGTCGCGCCCGACATCCTGAGCCATGGGGGCATCACGCCGGAGGTCGGCGGTGAGCTGGCCAGGCTCATGTCCGCAGGCACGGAGGAGGAGCGCGCTACCGCGCAGCCGCTCATGCGCGAAAAGATGGCCCCCGTCAACCAGCCCGAGTACGCGGCGTGGGCTGTCGCCGCACTGAAGAAGATCGTCGACTACCTCAAGGAACAGCCCGAGGTGGATGGCCGCATCGGTGTTCTCGGATTCTGCTTCGGCGGGTCATTCAGCTTCGCTCTGGCGGCGGCGGACCGGCGCATCCGCACCGCAATCCCGTTCTATGGAACGCCGCCAGAAACTGCGGATCTCGCGCACCTCGACTGCCCGGTGCTGGCCCTGTATGGCGAGACCGATGAGCGACTTATGACGGCGCTGCCCGATGTCACCAGGCGCATGCACGATGCCGGCGTGCAGTTCATCTCGCACGTTTATCCTGGCGCCGGTCACGCCTTCTTCAACGACACCAACGCGGTCACCTATCGCCCCGAGGTTGCCGCCGACGCGTGGACCCGTTCCCTCGAATTCCTTCGAGGGTCGCTCGCCCCGTCGGGTTCCTGACCTACCCCCGCGTGCACTGCCCCGACGACACCGGTGCCGTCAGCCCCGGCGCCTCATTCGCGACCGGCTGCACGCTCTTCATCGTGATCGCGTAACCCACGTTGGGTGTCGTCGCACCTTTCGCGAAGATGACGCCGGCGACAACCCCGTTGGTCGTGAGCAAGGGCCCACCGGAGTCACCCTCCTGCACGTTCGCGGCGAGGCTGTAGATCTCTCGCGGTGATGTTCCCGTGTTGTAGATGTTCTGGACGTTGACTGTTCCGACCTGGTCGACTCCAACCTGTAGCGACACGAACGGTCCGCCGTACGGGTACCCGTCGGAGACCGCATCCGTTCCCGCCGAAACCGTAGGTCCAAGCGGCAGCGGTTTGACCGTCAAACCCGGAACCGCGAGGACCGCGAGGTCGCCGGTCGGGTCGAAGTAGACGACCGTGCTCTGCAGCGCGGGCCCGTTGCGAACATCGACGACCGGATGCTCGACGCCCGCCACCACGTGAGCGTTCGTCATGACGCGGTCTCCGGAAATCACAAATCCGGAGCCCGACTGGCTCTGGCCGCACGCGTACGCGTTGCCGGTAATCCGCACGACGGACAGCGCCGCGTTGTTCAACGCTGGGGTGTCGGTCGCGACGTTCGGGATGGTCGTGGTGACGTTCCCGCCGAACGCCTCCGCGATTCGGGGCAGACTCTGATCGACCGTTGCCGATCGCACCTGCGCGAGAAATCCCTGCACGGGAACGGGCGTAATCGTGTTGATGGCGCGCAGGACCTGGGATGAGGCAATGGCCTGCGAGATGCCGGGAACGCCGAGTGCGCTGATGCTGGCAGCAAGCGTGGATGCGACGAGAGCCGCGACGATCGTGACGACGATGGCGCCGAGCGCTCGGTCGACGCGCCGAATCCCGACGCCCTTCATCCGCGATTGGATGAATTGCCCCAGGGTCGCACCGCCGTAGTAGGCACCGACCACGACAACGATCACGACCGCGATGGTCGCGACCGTGCGCAGACCCGGATCCTGCACCCACGACGTCACCAACGGGAGAAGCAGGATGGCGATGAAGGCCCCGACAACCACGCCGATGATGCCGCCCAGGCTACGGATGAGTCCGGTGCGGTAACCATAAATCAGGTAGGCGATCAGGAGGGCGATGAGGAACAGGTCGAGCAGAATCGATCCGAGCATCCACTCTCCTGGGTTTCGCCGCCGACGCGTGCGTCACTGCGGTGGGGTAATTCGCTATTTGACCATAGAACTTTGACCATAGAACTTTGGCCATAGAACTTTGGTCTTGAACTTTGGTCTTGAACTTTGACCTTAGAACATTGCCGAGACTTTGGGCCGCGAACTCGGTGGGATGGTGGTGCCAACTCTCCGTGTGGTATCAGGGCTGCGCGCCGCTGATCTGTGCGGCACTGATCGATCCGGCAGTAATCAGCAGTCGTCTATCCGGGGCCGATCAGGAGCCGGTTTCGGCTCGCTGGTTTCCAGGCGCTGTCGTCGTTGGCGTCGATGCCCGCTCGGATCCAGGGCATCCCATCAACCATTTTGATTTCGAATGCGCCCT
>Ga0193728_1001985_pt1 | contig 10594 bp, 10 predicted proteins | sample U1c1metaG_FD_143037 | JGI IMG/M metagenome (GOLD analysis project Ga0193728, IMG submission 143037) | Soil microbial communities from a riparian zone of the East river system, Colorado, United States - U1c1 | ecosystem: Environmental > Terrestrial > Soil > Riparian zone | place: USA: East River... | reverse complement strand
CGACCGTTCGGCTCGGATCGCGAACGGTCGACCTGCGCATCGAGGGCGGACTGATTGCCGAGATCGGCGAGATCGCGGCGACGGATGACCGGTCCGTCGACCTCGATGGCCGCTGGCTCACGCCCGGACTGTGGGATCACCACGTCCACTTCAGCCAGTGGGCGCTGCAGTCGCAGCGACTCGACGTGTCATCGGCCGGCTCGGCCGCCGAGACCGCCAGGCTCATCGCCGACGCGATCGACAGCCGCTCGGCTGATCCGGACCGGCCCACCCCATTCATCGCGGTCGGCTTTCGCGACGGCCTGTGGCCGGACGCGCCCAATCTCGCGGTGCTGGATGCCGCCTCATCCGCCCCGGTCGTCGCGCTGAGCGGTGACCTGCACGCCGTCTGGCTCAACTCCGCGGCACTCGCGCGCTATACCAACACGAGCGGTGGTCACGCGGACAATGAGACCGGAATACTCCGCGAGGGTGACGCTTTCCGCATCCTCGGACTCATCGATACCGTGGACGACGCCCAGCTCGATGCCTGGGTGGATGCCGCGGCTCGTGCTGCCGCCGCCAAGGGCATCGTCGGAATCGTCGACTACGAGATGGCGTGGAATCCGGAGGCGTGGGGCCGAAGGCAAGCAGCGGGAACCGACAGTCTGCGCGTCGAGGCCGGTGTCTACACCGAGCACCTCGACCGCGCGATCGAGGGGGGGTTCCGCACCGGCGATCGCCTCGGCGAGCTGCTCACCATGGGCAACTTCAAGATCCTGATCGACGGCTCGCTGAACACCCGCACGGCGTACTGCTGGGACGAGTATTCCGGCGTGCCGGGGGAGTACGGAATTCTGACGGTTCCCGAGGATCGACTGCGCGAACTGATGACGCAGGCATCCGGTGCCGGGATCGAGCCTTCCGTGCACGCCATCGGTGATCGGGCCAACACGGTCGCGCTCGATGCCTTCGAGGCGGTCGGATGTCGTGGGCGGATCGAACACGCGCAATTCCTGGCGAGAGCCGACCTGCCGCGGTTTGCCCGATTGGGCGTCGCCGCCAGCCTCCAGACCGATCATGCGATGGATGACCGCGATGTCGCCGACCACTACTGGGCGGGCCGCACCGATCGCGCGTTCCCCCTCCGTTCTTTGCTCGACGCCGGCGCCACCGTACTGCTGGGGTCGGATGCGCCGGTGTCGCCGCTCGACCCGTGGCGCACCATTGCCGCGGCGGTTGGACGTTCTCGCGACGGCCGCGAGCCATGGCATCCCGAGCAGGCGATCAGCGCGAGTGAGGCAATTGTGGCGTCCGCCCGGACGACGGTCGAGGTGGGCCAGTCCGCCGACCTCGTCGTGACCGAGCGCGATCCGCTGGCATCCACGGCCGACGAACTGCGCGACATGCCCATCTACGCGACGCTCCTCGGCGGTCGGGTTACCCATGGAGGTATCCAATGACACCGGATGCGCGCTTTACTGCTCTGCTCGAGGATCTCAAGATGCTCGGCGTCACCCAGAGCACGTCCTTCGGCAAGCGCGGGATGACCGCCGACGGCAAGGTGATCGCCTGCTTCCTGGACGACTCGATGGCCTTCAAGCTGGGTGCGTCGACTCCCGAGCACACCAGGGCTCTCGCCCTCTCGGGCGCCGAGCTGTGGGACCCGAGCGGCAAGGGCCGCGCGTTCAAGGATTGGGTGCGCGTACCCGAGGCGCACGAAGACACCTGGGGGCGATTTGCCGAACTCGCCCTGCACCACATTCGGCAGAAGCTGTAACCGCGCACGGGGGATAGCCCCACTTCCGATTGGGGCGGCTGCGGGCTGCCCCGGCGAGCTTCCGGAGCCGAGGCTTGCATCATGTCACTCGTCCGTCCGCGCCGACCGCTCGCAACGATCGCAAGCGTCGCGTTGGTCGCCGGCGTTGCGACGGCGACACTTCTGGCCCTCGCCGGATGCGGACGTTTCGGAGCAGGCGTCATCTCGACCGTCGGAACGGTGTCGTTCACTCATCGTCTGGCGATCCCCCCGCTCGCGACGTCGACGATCGACTCACAGGGCCGTACGTCGTTCAACCTGACCGCCGAGGACGGCGCGAGTCACTTAGTTGCGGGAAAACCCACACCGACGCGAGGGTTCAGCCAGTCATATCTCGGACCGACCCTCGTCGCGAATGCCGGCGACCGCGTCGTGGTGCACCTGCACAATTCGCTCGGCGAGGCGACATCGGTGCACTGGCACGGAATGCACCTGCCCGCAATCGACGATGGTGGACCGCATCAGCTGATCGCCCCGGGAAGCACACGGTCGCCCGCCTGGGTCATTAAGCAGAACGCGGCCACCCTCTGGTACCACCCACACCTCATGGGCACCACCGAGGAGCAGGTGAGCGATGGCATGGCTGGCATGTTCATCGTCCACGACGCGGCGGAAATGGCGCTCCCAATTCCGCATGACTATGGCGTCGACGACATTCCCGTCGAGGTACAGGATGTTCGTTTCGACGCGCAGGGGCACCTGTCGACCGATGTCCGGGGATTCATCGGGCCAACCGGCAACAAGATTCTCGTCAACGGCACACTCGGGCCATACCTCGACGTCTCGACCACGGTGGTGCGGCTACGGCTCCTCAACGCCTCGGATGCGCGCATCTACGACTTTGGGTTCTCCGACGCACGACGCTTCTCACTCATCGCAACCGACGGCGGGCTGTTGCCCGCTCCACAGCCGACCAGCCACATTCAGTTGGCACCGGGCGAACGCGCGGAAATCCTGGTGCAGATGGCACCCGGGGAACGGACCGTGTTGCGTTCTGCCCTTCCGGATATGGGCCTCGACCACGCCAATTCGAGCATGAACGCCGGTGCGGACAGTTTCGATGTTCTGCAGCTTCGGGCATCCGATCGGCTGGCGACCGTCGGAACCATCCCGGCCGCTCTTGTCCCGCTCGCGAAGCTGCCGGCGCCGACGGCGTTCCGCACATTTGTGTTGGACGGGCACGAGATCAACGGACGCGTGATGGACATGAACCGCGTCGACGCCGTTGTGACCCTCGGTACCACCGAGCGGTGGTCGGTCACGAACGCGCAGGACGAGCCGCACAGCTTCCATGTACACGACGTCGACTTCCGGGTGACTTCGGTCGACGGGAAGCCGCCGCCCCCGCAGCTGTCCGGATGGAAGGACACCATCTATCTGCGGCCGCACGTCACCTACCTGCTCGTCATGACTTTCGCCGACTACAGCGACCCCGGCCACCCCTACATGTTCCATTGCCACATGCTCGAGCATGAGGACGACGGCATGATGGGACAGTTCGTGGTTGTGAAGCCTGGCCAATTACCGACCACTAACCTAGGAGCCCAACATGACCACTAGCACCCTGATCACCGGCACGGGGACGACGCAGCGCAATCTGTACGTGCGCCTGTGGCGCATGCTCCCGCGCGAGCTCGGGTTCCTGCTGCTGGGATTACCGATCGCGACGGTCGGCTTCAGTGTCTCGATCGCGATGTTCAACGCGGGGGTTGCGACGATCTTCCCGATCTTCATCGGCGTCTTCATCCTCATCGGGTCGCTCTACGTCGCCAGGGGATTCGGCACGCTCGAGTTGGTTCGTCTCGACTGGGCAGGTCAGCGTCCAATCGTGCGCCCGGACTGGCAGGACGCGCGCGCTCGCACCGGCTTCTGGGGCTGGGTTCGTTCGCTGGTCGCCAACGGCCATTACTGGCTCGCGCTCCTGCACACGGTGATCATCAACTTTGCCGTCTCGCTCTTCAGCTGGGTAGTGACCGTCGTCTGGCTTTCGGTGGGGCTCGGCGGTATCAGCTACTGGTTCTGGCATCGTTTCATTCCGGACGGGGGTCACCAGCTGTACCTCTCGCAGTGGCTGCTGTTCCAGCGGGGCATCGTTGCACCCAATGAGAGCTACGACGCGCTCGAGGTGGTCTTTTACCTCGCCGTCGGCCTGGTACTGCTGGCTACCCTCCCGTTCGTGACCCGAGGTCTCACCGTGCTGCACTGGGCTATCGCGTACGGTGTGCTGGGCGCCTGGAAGTCGGAATCGCTCGGCAAACAGGTGCAGGATCTCAGCGAGGCCAGGGGAGCAGCGAGCTCAGCCGAGGGACACTCTCTGCGCAGGCTCGAGCGGGACATCCACGATGGCCCGCAACAGCGACTGGTGCGGATGCAGATGGACCTCGCAGCCGCAGAGCGCCAGCTGGATGTCGACCCTGAGAAGGCGCGCGGTCTCATCGCGGAGGCGATGCAGCAATCGAAGGATGCGCTCGACGAGTTGCGCGCGCTGTCCCGAGGATTCGCCCCACCCATCCTTCTCGACCGCGGCCTGGTCGCCGCGCTGGAGTCTGCCGCGACGCGAAGCCCGATCCCGGCGAAAGTCGTCGACACGCTGCCGGTCGGCACGGAGCTGGATCAGGAGGTCGAGCGCAACGCCTATTTCGTCGCGAGCGAGGCGCTCACCAACGCGATCAAACATTCCGGCGCAACTGCCGTCGACATCCGTGTTGCCCTCACCGACGACGACCTCGTCGTGACCGTCAGTGACAACGGCACGGGCGGAGCAACGACGAAGTCGGGTCACGGTCTCGCCGGTTTGCGTGAGCGCATGCGTGGGGTCAGCGGGAGTCTCGAGGTTCATAGCCCCAGCGGCGGGCCGACGATCGTCACGGCGCGGTTGCCGCTGGCCTCCGCGTAGCTGCCCGGTGAGGAAGGCGTCCCCCTACGCTGGACGAATGACCGATCTCCGTGTTGTCGTCGCCGACGATTCAGTGCTCCTGCGCGAGGGACTTGTGCGCGTTCTCGGCGAATCCGGAGTGAGCGTGATTGCCGCATATAGCGACGCCGACCAGCTTCTGGCTGCGCTCGAGGCGGATGAGCCGGACCTGATTGTGCTCGACGTGCGGATGCCGCCCACGTTTCGCGATGAGGGTGTTCGTGCAGCCATCCGGGCTCGCGAACTGAAGCCGCGCGTCGGCATCCTGTTGCTGTCGCAGTATGTCGAGGTCGCGTATGCGCAGGAGTTGCTGTCGGCTGGTACGGGAGGCGTCGGCTACCTGCTCAAGGACAGGGTTGCATCCCTCGACGAACTGAAGGATGCCATCGATCGAATCGCCTCGGGCGGTACGGTACTCGACCCCGAGGTCGTTGCGCAGTTGATCGGTCGAAGGCACGATCCTCTCGCAACCCTGACGCCGCGTGAGCGCGAGGTGCTTGCCCTGATGGGGGAGGGCAGGACAAACACCGCTATCGCGAGCGCGCTCGTCATCGGTACCGGGGCTGTCGAGAAGAACGTGACCTCGATTTTCCAGAAACTAGGTCTGGATGATTCGGGCACAGACCATCGCCGCGTGCTCGCGGTCCTGGCCTGGTTACAGCGCTAGGTGTCGCCCGAAACTTTGGGTGCTTAGAAGCGCGGGCGCTGCAGAACCGACGTGCTTGAGCCGGTCTTCAGTGCGGGCTGTACTTCCGGGCGCGGGTACTCGAGGTGATCGGTCCACTGACGGCCGTTCCACCAGCGGAGCATTCCGCTATTGGCGGGGTCTGGGTACCAGCCGAAAGGGGCGAGATCTGTTTCTACAGCAATGGACATGGGCTTTATCCTGCAAATGCCTGTCGCTAAGGCAGTTCGGGGGCGACATTTTCGGGTACTAACCGCTGAGCTGTTCGGGAGCTGAGCGGCTGTCCCCATAGTAGGGGACACTTCCTCAAATTGCACCGCCCCCCTTTAGGGGGCAAACAATCGCGTCTGTCCGCACTCAGAAGTTGACGTGCGACAGAGCTTCTGAAACCTCCCATAGCCGAGCGCTATCGGCTTCGCTCAGCGCGCGTTTCGGGATGCTCGCGGACGCCGGGCCACCGGTCACTTCCTGAAACCCACTCGGCCCGTAGTAGGAGCCGCCGACGGCGTCCGGACTGGTCGCGGCGAACAGCGCGGGCAGGATTCCCTGGTCCGCATTCTGGTACAGGCCGGGCACCCGGTACTGCAGCCGATTGAGTCGGGCGCGCATCCCATCTTCCTTGCGGCCGCGCATCGGCCCGGTGACCTGCAGGTTGGTGATCGTGGCCCCAGGATGTGCTGCGGCGGCGAGAATGCCCCAGTCTGCTGCGGTACTACGTCGGTTGAGTTCCTGCGCGAACATGAGCATCGCGAGTTTGCTGAGGCCGTACGCCCGGCCGGGCCGGTAGGACTTCTCGCTCTGCAGGTCGTCCCACTCGAGGCGGCCAGCACGGGCATAGATGCTGCTGAGATTCACGACCCGTGCGGCGCCGGCCGTGCGGAGCAACGGCAGCAGCCGCGCGGTGAGTGCAAAATGCCCGAGGTAGTTGGCCTCGAACTGCAGCTCGAATCCGTCTGGGGTGGTCTCGCGCATCGGCGGCATCATGACACCGGCATTGTTGATCAGGATGTCGACGGGATGCCCGTCGCGCACCATCGACTCGGCGAACGCCTGGACGGAGGCCAAGGAGGTGAGGTCGATGAGGCGAACGCTGAGCCGAGCATCCGGAATCTCGGTCGTGAGCTGCACAATCGTGGCCTCGCCCTTGTCGCGGCTCCGCACCGCAAGCGTCACGGCTGCGCCCGCTCTCGCAAGCCGTCGGGTCAGCTCAAGCCCGAGACCGCTGTTGGCACCGGTGACGATGGCGCGCTTGCCGGTGAGATCCGGAACGTCGAGGAAGTGCGTGGTGCGAGGCATCTACCCATCATGCCCCGCTCGTCTTCCGCGACGGTGAATAGGCTGGCGGTATGACAGACGCCGCGCCGCTGTCGGCCGCGCGGATCACCGTTCTCCGGCGACGCGGGTTCGCACTGGAGTGGGCGACGCTCGGCTGGAATGTCGTCGGTGTCGTGGTTCTTGCGGTTCTGGCCTACCGCGCCGCATCCGTTGCTCTGCTCGGATTTGGGCTCGACAGCCTCATTGAAATCGGCGCGAGTGCGGTCGTGCTCTGGGAGCTATCGGGGACGGGTGAGGCTCGCCAGCGTCGAGCACTTCGGATGATCGGTGTCGCTTTCGTCGCGCTCGCCGTTTATCTCTTCGCCCAATCCATCTTCGCCCTCGCGGTGGTGCACCACGCTGCTGCGAGTCCCGGTGGCATCGCCTGGACCGCGTGCACGGCCCTCGCGATGTTCGCGTTGGCATTCGGTAAACGGCGCACCGGCATATCCCTTGGCAATCCGGTGCTCGTGACCGAGGGTCGCGTCACACTCATCGACGGAATCCTCGCGAGCACGGTGCTCCTCGGGCTCCTGCTCAACTCGCTTTTTGGCTGGTGGTGGGCGGACCCAGTCGCCGGGCTCGTCATCGTGTACTACGCGATCCGCGAAGCCGTGGCGATTCTTCGCTCACACGCCGGAAGTTGAGCGATGCGAAGGTTTTGATCGCACACTGTTAGTGTCTGAAGCGGGGGCAGCGACGTGCAGGCTGACAGTACGTCCCATTCGCTCTGAATTACTTGTAGCGCGCAAGTTTCGCGCTACGTCTCCTTATTGCCTGGGGTGGCGAGTCCAACGCACCAGCAATACCTCGTGGGAGAGATTCATGTTTAGTTCCGCCCCGTCCGGCGTGCGCCGGGTTCGAACGATTAGCAGCCTCGTTGCTGCTGGCGCCATGATCGCCGCGTTCACACTTTCGGCTTCGTCGGCGTCCGCCGTCGCCGGCGGCCCCACCAACACCGTGCTACCGGTAATCACCGGCAGCCTGACGGCTGGCGGCACTGTGCACGTCGACCAGGGCACTTGGACCGACACGTCTCTCCCCATCACGTACACCTACGAGTGGGAGGATGCCGAGTCCGGTGACAACTTGAGCGATGTCGCCGACTACACGATCGACTCGAGCGAGATCGGGCACCAGCTCAAGGCCATTGTGCGTGCCACAGACGCCGACGGCGACGAGAGTGAAGTGGATGTCCTTTCATCGGACGTTCCCGTGCCTGACTTCACCAACACTGTCGCACCCGTTATTTCCGGCACGCTGACGGAGGGCGATACCCTCACCGTTAGCGATGGCACCTGGTCGAAGGGGGGGCTCACCTTCACGTACGACTGGGCTTACTCGGCTGGTCAGTCCGGTGGTCAGGACACCCCGGTGGACTTCACCAACACGCACGTGGCAGATGACAACGACTTCGGCCACACTCCGGTGGCCGTTGTGACAGCCACGGATGCCACCGGATCCGTCATCGTGACCGTATCCGCGTCGGGCATCGTCACTCCTGCCGCGCCGGTCGCAACTGACGCCGGTCTCACGGTAGCCAACGAAGGCGGCGTTACGGGCAGCCAGTCGGGTAACACCGCGACAGTCACGCTTCCGGCGCCGGCCGCGCCCGACGACCTCGTCTACGTCTACGGTTATTCGACTGCGACGCCGATCGGCTTCTTCACGGTGAATGCCAGCAACCAGATCGTGGTTTCTCTCTCGGCTCTGGCCGCGGGTTCTCACAAGCTGGCGATCATCAATTCAAACGGCGTGCTCATCGGCTGGGTTAGCGTCGCCGCGACCGGTGACCCGAGCCTTCCGACCACGGGCGTGAACGTGAACGTCCCGCTCGAGCTCGGTGGCGCTGCGCTGCTGCTGGTACTCGGTTTCCTCTCCGTGCTCTACGTGCGTCGGCGCAATCGCCTGCACGCCGGGGCATAAGCGGTAGCTTCATCCGATTGCTGAGGGGTCGAACCGAGAGGTTCGACCCCTCAGCCGTGTGTGCGGGGCAGAATGAAGCATGGCCAACTCCTGGGATCGCGTGCCGATCGAGCCCCAGACAGTGGATGCGCCACTATCGCGCTCTGCCGTCTTCCTGGTTGTGAGCATCGCTGACTCCGACGATGCTCTGAACACGGTCCGAGCTGTCATCTCGGACCTCGGCGCTCTCGCGCGCGCAGTCGGCTTCCGTGACCTTGGCGGCCAGCTCTCCTGCATCGTCGGGATCGGGCGTGCGGCCTGGGATCGACTCGGCCGGACCCCCCGACCGAAGCAGCTTCATCCATTCGCCGAGGTGCGCGGAGCGACACACACCGCAGTCTCCACTCCCGGCGACCTGCTGTTTCACATTCGCGCTGACGCCGTCGACATGTGCTTCGAACTGGAGCGGCTGCTCCTCGACAAGCTCGGATCGAGCGTGACGGTCGAGGACGAGGTGTCAGGGTTTCGGTATTTCGACTCTCGCGACCTGCTCGGCTTCGTCGACGGCACAGAAAATCCGACTGGCGACGCCCTGGAGCACGACGTCCTCATCGGCGATGAGGACGAGGAGTTTGCCGGCGGCAGCTACGTCGTGGTGCAGAAGTACCTGCACGACCTGGGCGCCTGGGGCACGCTTTCGGTAGAGGACCAGGAGCGGATCATCGGGCGCACGAAGCTCGACAACGTCGAACTCGACGCCGGCACGGATGGGCTCTCGCACAAGGACCTCAGCACAATCATCGACGCTGCCGGAGTCGAACACGACATCCTTCGCGACAACATGCCGTTCGGTCGCCCCGGTGCGGGCGAATTTGGAACGTACTTCATCGGCTACGCCGCAGACCTCTCGACCATCGAGAAGATGCTGCAGCGGATGTTCGTCGGTGTCCCGCCCGGAGCACACGACCGCATCCTGGACTTCTCGACAGCCGTCACCGGCTCGGCCTATTTCGCGCCATCCAATGATCTGCTGGAGAGCCTCGCCGACTGAAGTTACTTCGGGCCAGCCAGCCCGATCAGGTTGCCCTCCGGGTCGGTGAAGTGCGCCACCACCAGCTGGCCGGACGGATTCTGCTCCGGGCCCATCACCCGTGTGCCACCCAGTCTCTCCGCTTGGCCGAGGGCCGCTTCTACGTCATCCACACCGACATAGAAGATTGCCTGGCTCGGATACCCGGCTCCGCCACCGATGCCGCCCGGGATGCCGTCGGCGCTGTTCAGAAATCCGTAGTTGCCAGCTTCGGACACGGATGGCGCGACGGGGGAGTTCGTGTCGAACTCCCATCCGAAGAGTTGCGAGTAGTACTCGCGAAGCCTCTTCGGGTCTTCGCCTGAGACCTCGAAATGTACGACGGGGTTGCCCATGGGTCTTCCTTTCGTGTTTTTACTCTCGTTTCTACTTGACCACCAGTTCCCGTCGCGGCCAGTAAAAGCGCTCGCCGAGGATGAACGCAAGGGACGGCACGAGAAACGCTCGAACAACAAGGCCATCAAGAAGTACGCCGATCGCGACAATCCAGCCCAGCTGCACGACAGCGACAACCGGGATCGTCAGGGCGAGCGCCACGAACCCGCCGAAAAGCAGGATGCCCGCACCGATCAGCGCACCTCCCGTGGTCGTGAGCGCGTCGTGCATCCCTTTGCGCGCACGCAGGACCAGGACGGCGCTGTACCCGACGCCAACCGAGACGATCAGCGCGAACGCCGGCACAACGGCACTCGAGTCGAGTGCCGGGTAGCCCAGGAACCCCGTGAAGACCAGATTGGCGAGGCCCAGCCCGCCGAAGAACGCGGCCATGCTAGCGGCGAGCAGGATGACCGGAGCGAGCAGCGCGCGCGTCAGCAAAATCAGTATCAGCAGGAGTACGCCAACGAGAATCGGGATGACCACGTTGCGGTCGGTGGCGTACTCCTGCTG
>Ga0193728_1001984_pt1 | contig 10600 bp, 4 predicted proteins | sample U1c1metaG_FD_143037 | JGI IMG/M metagenome (GOLD analysis project Ga0193728, IMG submission 143037) | Soil microbial communities from a riparian zone of the East river system, Colorado, United States - U1c1 | ecosystem: Environmental > Terrestrial > Soil > Riparian zone | place: USA: East River... | reverse complement strand
TGAGCATCGACACGCGCGGTGGCTCGCGCAGCTTTGTTCGCAGCCTCAATATTCTGTTGAAACTCGCCCGCCTCTATGAGTTCGGGCATGTGCGCACCGCCGCTCAATTTGAAACCACCTGGAAGGAATTACGCAACGCCCTGAACGAAAGTGGCGGCACGGGTCTCTTACTCGGCGCTTCGGGAAATCAAATTTTGCTGGATGGTGTGCCACTCGGCGCGTCCGCCGGCGAAAAAAACTTTGCGCAGCTACTAATCACTTCCGGTATTGCCAGCATTCACTTTTCTCCCGCGCTTACGCAATCACAGTTTGCCCGTTTCGTTCGCGCCTTTCCCAGTGGCAACGCAAAGCCCTCTTCCCTTGCGGATCAACTGAAAGCCGCTCTTGCGGGTGAAACCGGCATCAAGGTGAATGAGATTCGCTACGTTGCAGAAGATTCCTCGGTCGCCGGAATAAAAACCGCCGCGAACCTGGCCGCAAAAGTTCTTGGTGCCACCGGCGACAAATTCCAAGACTTGTTCAATGATCCTAGCCGATTGTTGCAAATGATTCTGGCTGCGGAGAGTTCCCGCGGCGGAGCTGGCGGTGGTCCGGGAACTTCCGGCTCAAAGGGCGGCGGAGGAGAAGCTCCGTCCCGAGGCTCGGGTGGAGCTGATCTTTGGGAATCTCGTGGTGGCGGTTCCGGCGGTGGCAGGGGTTCGGGATTTGGTTCGGGCAGTGGGACCGGATCCGAAACTGGCTTAGGAAGCGGAGGCAGTGGAACTATTCCCGGGTTCGGATGGGGTGGCGGGTCTGGGGCGGGGGAAGGAACGGGAACGGCCAGTGGAACCGGCTCCAAGTCTGGACCCCGTGGGGGTGCCGGGGCGGGTGACGGAACCGAGTCGCTATTCGGAACGGGGAGTGGAACCGATTCCAAGTTTGGATCCGGTAACGGTTCTGGCGCGGGGCGCGGAACGGGATCTGGTAGTGGTTCCGGCCAAGGAGTCGGAACTGAAACGGGTGGTGGGAGCGGGTCAGGTGCAGGCTCAGGAACTGAGATTCCCAGACTCGGCAGGTGGCAGTCCGCCTCGGCGTTGTTGAGAACGAACGCCTCGGGGTCGCCTGATTCAATGCTACCCGCTACCACTATGACCCTGGGTGCTACCTACTCCGTGGCGGAAGAAGAAATACGGTCGGTCTTGAGTTTGTTCTCGCAACTCGGAAAGTCGCGCAAGAGCCCGGATGCCCGCATGGATATGCCGACATTTCAATCCCGGCTCAGCGCTGTGCCCGTTCGCGCGCAGCATACGTTGCAGCAGGCCTTGGCCGGTTTGGCCGCCCAGGCGCCCACCGAAGCGCCGGACAAGCCCATGCTGCTGAAGCTCGCGGAGCACGTGGCCATTCGCTTCGCGCTGGACAGTTACGAGCGCGGCGAATTACGCGTCAACGCCGTCAAGCAGGTTCTCGATCGTATGAATACGGAGATTGAAGCCTTGCGCAAGATACTCGGCGCGCAGGAAGAGATGATGGCCGGCGCCGGTCTTTCCGTACAATCCCACACCGATCTCCTTGATCAGGAATTTTGGCTGCAGGTGCCGGAAGAAAACAAAAAAGAAGTTTTGATCTCCGAAGAAGCCTGGTGTGTTCCACCTCGCAATATTCGCGTCTATCTCGAAGATATGCTACGTCGCGGCGAACTAAAAACCGTCAACGAAGTTCTACTGAATTACGCCAACCGTATCGCCATGGATGCGCCCGAAGCCCGAAGGACTGTGGCGATCGGGATTTCGGATCTCGCCGAGCTTTATGGCAGCGGTGACGGCAGTACGCTTATGGACGCCATTCGCCGCACCGGAAACCAGCTTGCGGTAGAACGCGAGCCGGAACTGCAAGTGCTCGTCGGCGCGACCTTCGTTCGTCTCAGCCAGGAGGCCGCAGCCAAGCGTTGCTATGCCGCAATTCATCAGGCCCTGGCTTCTCTAGAAAGCATTGAGATCCAACGTCCTGGTGCTACACAAAGCTTACGCCCCCGCATCGGCGCCGAGGAACGTCTCCCGGAATTCGTCGAGGAGGCGCTGCGCGGCGGCCAGATCCCTGATGGCTTGCCTGAAATTTTGGCTCTAATGCCGCAGGCCACCTTGCAATATCTCACTAACAGATTTGGGCACTGTGGATTTCGCGAAGATTGCGAGTTGTTGGGGAACATGGCTCGCGCTCTCGGTGATGACGCCACTCATCGCTTGATTGAAACCTTGCAGACCGCCCCCGCGCCGGAAGCTGCCGAAGTCATCGGTCTTCTTAGTCAACTCGATCCGGACACCGTCGAAAAATTGCTCCCTGGCCGTCTTGAACAATGGCCACGCGCGGCGCACGACCGCACGGTCCGTCAACTCTCTTCCGTCCCCGCTGAGCAGCGCGCCCGTTTACTGGTCGCCGTTTACGATTTTCTTGACGTCATGATTCGCCCTCTGGCGATCGACGAAATGGGCATGTCTGGGCGTCCCGAGTGCATCACCAAGCTCATGCATCTGGTCGACGACGACCAAACCGCAGGCTTTGCCCGAGTTAAAGCCGTCGAGGCTCTGGGGCGACTGCGTGCAACGCGCGCCGGCCATTCCCTTGAGCGCATTCTGGATGCCAAGCAATTATGGCGTTGGACCTATCCCAGTGAGTTGCGCATCGCCGCTGCGCAGGCTTTAATCCTGGTTAATCCGCCTCTCGGAACTCAAAAAGTGAGCAGCTGCGGGATCGATCACAAGGATTTGGCGCTCGGACCCACTGACCCCGAGCCTAATGCCTCCGTCATTCGCCAGCGTCGTTACGCGCGCTTGAAACTCTCTCGCAACGTGATTATGACCACCACCAATCTCAGGGAGAATTTCAAGTTGTCTATCCCGGAGCTAAACCTTGGCGGCGGCATCGGTTCCGGCGAACGTAATTTGACGCCTGGTTCAATTGTCGTTTTGAAGATATCTTCAGGCGTACGACCCATTAAAGCTCAAGCGATCGTTCGCGGTGCCCGTCCGCAGGCCCTGGCTTTTGAGTTCGTGGAAATGGACCTGGAAGAGCGCGCTCGGCTCAGAAAATTGCTACTTGAACTTGGCTCGCTGCCTGCATCCCCGGCCCCTATCAATCGCAGCCGGCGCCGCGGTCGCATTGCCCTCAAGAACTAAGTCGCCATCGCAATACCTTCGGTCGAAGCGTGTAACCCGCTCGGATACGCTGCCACCTGCCCGTTACTTGACCTGCTGGGCACATAGGACCTATGTACCATTGCACGGGACCATTCTGGAACCTAGGGTACTAGAGAGGAAGTCCTATTGCCGGGCTCTCCGGGACATCATGAAAATAGATCCACACTCAGCCTCAGCACGCGCTTTCGTGCGCAGCCTGAATATTCTATTGAAGTTCGCCCGCCTCTACGGTTACGACCATGTCCGCACTATCGAGCATCTGGACATCGCCTGGCGTGAGCTGCAAGGCGCCATACCTCCAGCATCAGAATCTGGTCTGCTGCTGGGTGCGTCCGGCTCACAATTATTGCTTGATGGAGTCCCGCTGGAAGGAGCTCCGGCGGAGAGGCAGTTCGCCCTGTTGCTTTCTACCGCGGGAATTGCCAGCGTACAATTTTTTCCCAGTGTGACGCAGGAGGAATTGCGGCGTTTCGCTCGCGCCTTTCCAACCAGCAAAGCCAAGCCTGCCGAGCTGGTGTTGCAACTCAAAAACGCTCTGGTGGGAGCGCGCGGCGTGCGCATCAACGAAATTTGCTTCATTGCTACCGATGCGCGCCTGAAAGACGCAAGCGTAGCCGCGCAGCTTGCCGTTGCCTCGCTCGGCGATGCCGGCCAGGATCAATTCAAACAGTGGCTCAACGATCCCAAAAAATTATTGGAGTTAATCACCGCAGCGCAAGGCTCGCACGCCGAGGGCGCTAGTGCCAGTGGCTCAGGATCTGCCGGGCCGGTGGGCCCAGGCACATGGTTAGGCTTAGGCATGGGCTCAGGCTTAGGCACGGGTTCAGGCTTAGGCACGGGTTCAGGCTTAGGCGCGCGCGGACTACCGACAACTGGGCCCGGCGTTCCGGGAACAGGTAATCCGGACGTCGCATTTGCAAGTGGTCTGGGCAGCGATCTTTCGTCTTCATCCCGGGGTGGTGACGCGGGTGGTTACTGGATCCCCGCTGGCGCGGCCGTGCCAGAAGGCCTAGTCCCAAGCTATTCGGATGGAAGAACCGTGGCGCCCAGTGAAGCTGAGATGTTCAGGATTCTTGGCGCGCTTACAAGCTTTGGCCAGATCGCTTCCGGTCAAGGTGGAATTGCCGGCGCGGGTACATTTCAACAGCAAATTGCGCAATTGCCAGGCACCGCGCAGGCCACGCTGCGTCAGGCCATCGCAGGTTTGGCGGCCCAAACCAGCCAAGCCAAACCCGACGAAACCATGCTCGTGCAATTGGCTGAACACCTCGCCATCCGTTTCGCGCTGGAGCAGTTCGAGCACGGTGATGTAAAAGTCAGCGCCGTCCGCCAGATGCTCGATCGCATGAATCAGGAGATTGAAAGTCTCCGTAACATTCTCGGCGCGCACGAAAATAAAATGACTGACGCGGGAATTCTCGTGGAGTCTCACCGCGAAATTCTCGACCGCCAATTCTGGGCTGCCGTTCCGGACAGCGGCAAGCAACGTGTTTTGCTTTCCGAAGATGCCTGGTGTATTCCACCGCGTAACGTGCGGTCCTACGTCGCGGGCCTGCTTGAAAAGGGAAATGTCGCGGAAGCCATTGAGATTCTGCAAAACTATGCCTCCTGTGCCGACAACGAAGAAGCCGATGCGCGCAAAAAAGCCGCTGCCGGTTTATCCGAGCTCGCTGAACTTTATTCCAAAGCCGATCCAAAACTTCTTGGAGAAGCGCTGCGTCACGTCGGCCTTCGCCTGAGTATCGAGCAAGATGCGGAAGTGCAAGGTATGATCAGCGCTGCGTTCGTGCGGCTCAGCCAGGAAGCCGCATCGAGTCGCTCCTTTTCCGCCATGGAGCAGGCGCTCGAATTATTGGATGGCGTTGAAGCCCAGCGTCCGGGAATCGCGCGCAATTTGCGGGGCAAAATGGGTATCGAAGAGCGCGTGCCCGATTTCGTTGATGAAGCTCTGCGCGTACGTCAGGCTGCTGCTGGCTTGACGGGAGTCCTAAAGCTCTTGCCGCAAGCAGCCATGGAACAGCTTTCGGCACGTTTTAATAAATGCAGCCAGCGTGAGGATGCAGAGCACATCGCCAATCTGGCCGGAGATCTGGCTGAAGAAGGCTTGCAATATTTGCGCAGCGCGTTTCGCGGCGGACCGGTTACGGAAGCCGTTGAAATGGTCGGATTGCTTAGCAAACTGGATCCACAAGCCGTGGAGGTGTTTCTGCCGGCGCGCATCAAGGACTTTTCGCGTAGTGCCCAGGATCGCATCGTGCGCCAGGTTTCGGGCAGCGGGGCCGCGGGGCGCTGCCGGATTTTGTTGGACATTCTGGACTATGTCGATCCGTTGGTGATGCCGCTGGTCATCGATGAAATCGGGGTGTCCGCCGATCGCGAAGCTCTTGGCCGCTTGTTGACCATCGTCGACGGCGATCTGCCCATCGGCTCCGGCCAGTATCTACGCGTGAAAGCCGTGGAGGCGCTAGGCCGCATTCCTGCAACGGAATCGGTGGCTGCGCTGAAACGTGTTGCCGGTGGAAAAAAAGTGTTTGGCTGGACGCATTCGCAGGAGCTGCGCATCGCCGCTCTGCAAGCGCTCGAAAAGCTCGATCTCGCGTGGGCTCAGGAGTTTTTACCCAAGAGCGGCATCGAAAATGAAGATCTGACGCTTGCTCCCTTAACAATTTTGGCCAACTCCAAATTTGTTCGGCAACGCAGACACACGCGCGTACGCCTCAGGAAGCCGCTCACCGCTTTCAGCACCAACTTGAAAGAGAATTGCCGCCTGGAAATAAAAACCGCCAGTCTGGCCGGCGGGCTGGCTACTATCAACCGCCATCTCGCACCTGGAACACAAGTCCAACTCAGGCTGCAGTTGGGTTTGCGCAGCTTGCAAGCCACCGCGTTAATGCGCGATTATCGCGCGCAAGACATGGCCTTTGAAATTGTGGACATGAATCTCGACGAGCGCACCAAATACCGACGCTTGCTCGCCGGAAAACTTACCCGCCTGGCGCCGGCCATCGAAGAAGACGTTGTCACTGCGGCTTCGCCAGTTAAAGCTGCAACTGCCCGCTAGATTCGCTTATACCCTCAACGTCGCGCGACCGCGGTCGGTTCTGGTGTTCCTTTATTGCGAAGACACCGCCGCATCGCGCAAAAGAATAACATCTGAACTGTTGTGATGGCGTACTACGGCCAGGTGTTTTGCGTCGGGAGACCACCGGAAGCCGGTAATCTCCTCGGACTTAAAGTTCGTGATCTGGTGGCCGTTTGATCCGTCCAGCGGCTGCAGCCATATGTTGTCGACGCCTTTTTCTTCCACCACAAAAGCCAAGGCTTTTCCATCGGGTGCGAATTGAAATGAACCGTCGGGAGACGATCCGTGAAAAACGAAGTTTCGGGCGGCGTCGGGAACGATTGTATGCGTTGATGGCTTCGAGTCTTCATCCAAATTCTGCAGCACGATTTTTTGAGTATAGTTGCGGGTTTCCGAATTTTCCTCAGCAACCAGCCGGGCGTAGATCTTGCCATCCGGCGATAGCGCGGTTCCCATCAACAGGGCGTTAGGAAGAGTTGTGCCGGGCAACGCTTCGTCATTTCCTCCTTTAACCAGGGACAATCGGCGAATATCGGAATTTCCACCTATAGCTGATTTATACAGCCACTTGCCATCCTTTGAGCATTGCCACACTTGAAGATCTTCCCAGGGAGTCAAAGCGGTGGGAGCGGACCCCTCCGCGTCGGTGCGCCAGATTCTTTCTCCACTATTCCCGCCGTGGAAGTACCAAGTCAGTACAATCGAATCTTTACTGCCGCAGGTACCAACACTGTTGATAAAGGCGGCCGGATCATTCAGCATGGTTGATAAGTTGCTGCCGTCAATTTTCAAGCGCAAGAGGCGTGAGCCTTTAGAAAGGACCAGCTCGTCGTTTCCCAGCCAATCGAAACCGGCAATGAATCCCTGGGCAGGGAGACCCGGAACAAGCGATGCGGATCCCGTTCCTGAGGATGGCAGGAGTTGAATTTCACTGGTCAACTGATTTTGGACCGTGGCGAGCGAGTGTCCATCGCTTGAAAGCGTCAGCGTCGCATGATTATTGGTGTCATTCGTGACCGTGTGAAATTTTCCGCCGGGATACGAAAATATTCCGACTTGATCCTGGAGCGCGAAACTTTCGCCTCTTGTTCCATAGACTGCCAACAGCCAACGGCCATCGGGAAGCCACGCCAGCTGACGCGGAGCTTTGTCACTAAACTCCACGAAAGTGCTGAGTTGCGCGCTTGCAAAATCGAACATGGAAATCGTGCCGAGTACCCTGCCGCCAATAAGAGCAAGAGAAACCGCCACTCGGCGGCCATCGGGCGACCAGGCCACCGTTTTTTCGCCATTTTGTTCTGGCGAAATGGATAGAACCTTTTCGTTTGAGCCATCTGCTTTAGCTTCAATCAGCCGCCACTTCCCGATCTCTGGATCGTTGGCGCGAATAAATACAATGTTTTTGCCGTCGGGAGAAAAGCTTACGTTGCTGTCAACGTCTCTGGCAACGACCTCAGGCTTCCCTCCCAACACCGGCGCGCGATACAGGATATAAAGCGCGGACATGCCAGGCGCGGTTTCACGAAAATAAATGTAATTACCATCAGGCGAAAATGCGGGCGAAGTAAATTTTTGTCCTCTGCTAGGGACCACTTGCGTATCACTGGCAGTAGCGATGTTGCGCAGCCGCAGGCTCTCTTGTCCGTTGTCCTTCTGTACGCTTACCAGAAACCTGCCGTCAGGTGAAACTGCAGTTTGCTGAGTTTTTCCCGTATTGGTTACCTGGGTGACCACGAAATTTGAGAACGGAGCCGGCTGGGAGCGATTGAAAAAAGAATAAATTCCGTAACCTGCGGCCCCGAGCACTAACAAAACGACGAACGCTATGGCGGAGAGACTGAACTTATGCTGCCGGGCTGCCGCCACCACCTTGGATGAACCACTTGCATGTGTCGCCGAGCTTTGGGTTGGTATAGAACTTGAGGAGACAGCCGCCGGCAAATATTCCGTTTCTGAGATGCTGGCCGAGCGCTGGGAATCGAGGTCGCGCTTCAGACGCTGCAGGTCCGTGCGCATGTCGGCGGCATGCTGGTAACGAAGATTGCGGTCTTTCTCGAGTCCCTTCTGGAGGATTTCCTCAAACTTCGCGGGCAAGTCTGGATTGATGCGCAGCGGCGGTGTCGGAGTGCGATTAAGAATTCCCTCGAAGACTACACCGGAGGTATCACCGCGAAACGGCAATTGTCCGGTGCCCATTTCATATAGCACCACCGCGAAGGAAAACAGGTCGGTGCGCGCGTCCAGCTCTTTTCCGCGTACTTGTTCAGGGGACATGTAAGCGATGGTGCCTACCGTCGTGCCGGGACTGGTGAGCTGCTCCTGCTCGATAGTGGCCTGGGTGTCTACCCTTGGGCCATCATTCTTTGCAGACATCTTGGCCAACCCGAAGTCAAGAATCTTGGCGTGATCGCGCTTGGTGATAAAAATGTTGGCAGGCTTAATATCGCGATGCACGATGCCGGCAGCGTGCGCGGCATCCAAAGCATCAGCTATTTCAATGGCGATATCGAGAGTGCCCTCAAGATCAACCGAGGCACTTTGAATGAAATGCCGCAGCGTCTGACCTTCCAGGTATTCCATGGCGATAAAGACGCGACCAGCATCATCGCCCACGTCATAAATGGTGCAAATGTTGGGGTGGTTCAAGCCGGAAGCAGCTTGTGCTTCCTTGCGAAAACGTGCCAGGGCCTGAGGATCAGCGTTTACGTCTTCGAGCAGAAACTTTAGCGCCACCAGCCGGTTTAGCCGTGTATCTTCGGCTTTATAAACCACGCCCATGCCACCGCCCCCGAGACTTTCCAGAATGCGGTAATGAGAGATGGTTTGGCCGATCAAGTGGAAACGTGTGCCCCGCGAAGATGTTATGTGCTTGGGGAATTACAGTCAACGCAAGTGCCGAAGAATCTGAGAGAACTCTTAGGTATGAAATCCGGCGCCGCTACAACAAACCAGTCGAATGACCATCCGTTATTTGGTACCAAAGGCCAGTAGATTCTGGCTCCTGGATTCGGTAGTCTGAAACCGGTCCTTACGATTCTTCGTCCAAGCATCCGATCGAGCTGCAGGTGAATATATGCCAAACGCCATTGCAGAAAGACGTAGCCAAAGAATTCCGCTGGATGTGCCGCTAGTTGTAAAAGGGCTCACCAACGACCAGCAGGATTTTCGCGAAGAGACGTTCACGTTGAGCGCCAGCGCTCATGGCGTGTTGCTGGCACTGAAAGCGAGCGTTACCCTCGGCCAAAAAGTGCAGTTATTTAATCGAAGAAACTGGGATGAACTCGAGGGCCAGATAGTGTATATCGGACTTCCTCACGCAGGATTAACCAGAGTGGGTATTGAATTTGAGCAGCCTTCTGCGAATTTCTGGTCTTTGGCCGCTCCTCCCGCGGACTGGCTTTAGCACTTTCCCAGGCGCGAAATCGATCTTTTCCACGCGTTAACCTCGTGCACTTCTTACCTTGATTTTGATACCGCTCCCGCCACGATGAAGGAACCCCCACTCATCGCCAAAGCCACCAATAAGCTGGTCAGCTCATCTTTATTATGGATATGAGCAAATACCCGCGTCGCATGCAGCAATACTGTCCAAAAAAAAACATTAGGCCTAACAACACGGCTCCGAGACGCGCTTGTATTCCGCTCGCTATTGCAATTGCGGCGGCGATAAACGCAACCCCAGTAAAGTACGCTAAGAACAAGTGTGCGGGCATCCAGGCCGGGATCAGCGTGGCGATGTACGGTGCATACATGAAGTGTTGCACGCCGAAAATCAGCATGGAAAACGCAAACAGATAAAGCCCGGCCTTGCCGAGTACCGCCGTAAGTCGTTGCCATCCGTGAAAAATGTCCACGCCGGCAGGTGAGCATCCGGCCAGCACCCAAGCCGCGCCACCAAGTGCCAGTGCTTCGAAAGCGCCGGTCCGTTCGCCACCCTGATGTATGACCAGCTTTAGTTTCATCGTATGCAAAGCTGCAGCGCACCCGAAGCAGAACATACCTAATACTGCGGCCGACAACCGACCCTGAACGTTCGTCAAGATGCAAACACCGGCCGCAACAAGCCGCTCCCGTCAAATAAGCTGCCGCCGCTCCGCCTGGAGCCCATGGCGGTACCGGTGGCAATCCCCGAACAAATCGTCCGTAGGTAAGGTATTGAATGCCAAATATCAGGATGGGAATCGCAAAAAAAAGACCCGACCAATTGCCTTCAAATTAATCATAATATCGTTCGCGGCAACGACTTTTGCGCTTAGACGTTATACATCATGAACCGTTTCTTGATGCCCGGTTTGTTTAGGTCATGAAGCATCCGGAGAAAACAAATGACCCTGGCACTCAACTC
>Ga0193728_1001981_pt1 | contig 10603 bp, 1 predicted proteins | sample U1c1metaG_FD_143037 | JGI IMG/M metagenome (GOLD analysis project Ga0193728, IMG submission 143037) | Soil microbial communities from a riparian zone of the East river system, Colorado, United States - U1c1 | ecosystem: Environmental > Terrestrial > Soil > Riparian zone | place: USA: East River... | reverse complement strand
TTAGTAATAGAAAACTATCTAAGGATAGGAAAGCTTACCTTAACGCAACTGCCGCTCTTAGTATATCTATATTAATTATAAGGACTAAAGGTATTAGATCTAACGTAGTGCGTCTTATTATAAGCTTCTAAAATCCTTTTATTAGACTTCTAGTCTTTTAAAGACATATAGGTAAAATTATTTAAGTAGGACTAGTACTAGTTGCGGGTCAGTGGGGGTTAGGGTTATATATATAATAGTAGGGCTAGGATACGCTAAGGAATTGGCTTAGAAGAGTAGTTAGTAGGAGAATGAAGAGGTATATTAAATTGATAATATAAGAGAAGAAAATCTTAATAATATATTGAAGATATATCTAAAATTGGATAAAGGTTAATAGGGGAAGTAAGGTGTTAAGGTAAAGGAGCAGCTTAATAAGTAAGGTGTCCTTATACTTTACCATCTAATACCTTTCTAGTAAATAGCCGTAACCTTACTAATATAACTCCGTTATAATAGCGCTATTTAGAAGGAAGGAAATATAAGTATATATTATCTAACTATTACTTCCTTATAAAAACTAATAATACTGCCGGAGAAGGCAACTAAGACGTTAATTAAAGACGTATATAGGTTAAATTATACCTAAACGATGCTATAGTATTAAAGAATAACGCTATAGATGTTCTTAACAATCGTATAATAGCTATAGATACTATTATAAAGTGTCCGTCCTATTTACTAAGTAGTAAAGCTATACTAATTATATAGCATAGGACTACTAGATTTAAAAGTATATATACTAAATCTTAGGAGACAAGTCTCCTTAATTAACTAATTAATACCTTAACTATATTTAATAGCCTAAGGGCGAATATAGAAGTAATATATTAGTGACGTAGAGGGTTATAAGAGAAGATTATAGATTATATCTTAGTAGTTAAAGATAACGGTAAGCTAAGGCCCTATATGTTAAATCCTATACTAAAAGGTTCTACGGAGCTATATAAGGAACACTAAATTACCTATAATACTTATAATTAATTACAGACTAGTATAAAGGCTTAGAAGTAGAGTTGTATAAAAATCTATAAGTTAGCCTAGGTAGTTACTAGTACGCTTCTAGTAGGCTTCTATTAGGTCTCCTAGCAATTTTTATATCTTTTCTCTAGTTATATTTTTCCCTTATTAAGGTTTTTAGGAGTTTAAAGTAGGGGTTAAATAGATAGATAATATATAATAGTATGCCGATATCTCTCTAAACCCCTTCTGGGACGAGCCCTTATAATCTCCCTCTACTATAAGGTAATGGCGATTACGGGCTAACTATAAGAAGGGGGGGCAATATAAGGGATATTATTGCGATTATCTTAGGTTGCCCTTAGGACAACCCTTAGATACCCCTTAGACGCCTATTAGTTACGTATTAAAGGCACGTGCCTATAGTATATAGTCTCCACGATTTTAGAGGCCTTACCTCCTTAAGGATTCGTCTCTCTTACTAACCTATCCTATTCTAATCGTGTCCTTATAGCCCCCTATCTATAAAGTCACCTTATAATAATCTATTCTATTCCTATAATTATACCTTATAGCCGTCTATTTATAAGGTCTTCTTATAAGTATAAAATCTATTATATAAAGCACCTTATTAAAAGTAGCCCTATTACTTTATATCTCTTTTATAATTCTCTAAAATAGTTATATAAAGTCTTTAATATTTTTAAGAGCTTTCTAATTAGTAACGTTAAAGATATCTTCCTTATCGAACTTCTTAGTATACTACTTTTAATATTTTATAATTACCTCTTTTAATTTAAGAACTACTAAAATTATATTATACTACAAGTTCTACTATATATTATTACCTATAAGAATAGCTTAAAGAGTAATTGTAATAAAGTAGTTATAGTAGGTACTAGAGCATTAAATATATATAATATTATTATATACCTTTCCTAGAGGACTAATCTCGTAATAAGTAAACCTACTAGCGTTCTCTTTTTTAAAGTATTTAGTAAAAAGCTCCTTAATCTAATCGTCTTTAAGATTTAACTCTGCCTTAAGCTTCTAGAGAGCGTCTAAAAAGGCAGCGTTAACGGCTTCCTTATCCTTTAAGAAGAAGGCCTATACAGCTATATTAAGTATATACTTATAGTAGCGGATAAGATATTACTATAGATCGTATTAAGCTTCTATTTCTACGTCCTAAGGCCTTTTAAATAGCCCTTAAGGAAGCCTATTATTACTACCGTAATTATTACCTATATAGTATTTAACTTTACTAAGTATTTAGTAGTCCTTAAGGACTTACTATAGGACTTCTATCTACTTATCGCCGTAGTATTTACTAAGGAGAAAAGGTAGAGTAAGTAGAGCCTCCTAAAGTACGCTAATATTGCTAATAAAGTAACTATAGATTATAATGGACTTTTAATTAGGCGAAGACTAGGTGTTAAGTAAGAGATATATTAGGGTAAGAGACGAACGGAACTTCTACTTAAGAACTTCCTTATTAAAGATATAAGATTTCTTAATTATTATAGGCACCGCAGTATAGGAGTCTATTAGAGCTTCCTTATAGGTATAATTAACTATAGGAAGTAGCGTTTAAGGCTCTAGTTAGGTTACTATATTATATAGTATATTTTAAACTATAATTAGCTATATAAAAGCGTTGCATAAAAGAGCTAAATTAATACTCTCTCTTACTATAGTTTCCTTTCACCTTTTAAGATTCTATATATAAATATCTCCCTATATTATAGCCCGCTTAATAACTAAGTCCTTCTCCTTAATATCTATACTATAGGCATTAGATAGATAAGAGCGTATATTTATAGTAACTATATCGCGTTAAAATATATATTACCTATATCGGCAAAATATTATCCCCTATTAATAGGCTTAATAGCTAGTAGTTAACGCAATTAGCACGCAGTTAATGGAATTCGGCAACTCGACCGACTAGTTTATACCGTGTTTTTTTAATACGTAGCCTACGCGTAGTCTACGCGTAGCATGCGCGCAATCTTTACAATTAGCGATTTTATTAATTTTGCCTTTTACTTATAAAAATATTAAAGTCTTTTAAGTTCTATCTATCTATAGTATTATATTTATATAATATATATAATATACGGATTATTAGTACCCCCTAACGAAAATTTTAACCTAAGTTTATAAGTAATAAGCTAATTAATTAACCCTAAGCTTTAATTTAGAGCTTTATTATATAGACTTTAATTAATATATATAGAGATAAGGTTTTCTAGGGGGAGACCCCTAGGACCCCCCTATAGAGAGCTTTTACTTAATTTAGAAGTAGTAGTAAGATTAAGGCGCATTAGTTACTACTAGGTAAAGATCTACTATAGTAAATAAGGCGCCCTACTTAAGCTAGGCTTAAAGATTATATTAGTTATAGATCTAGTATATATTTAAACTGTAGAGCTTTAATATAGAGCCCTCTATATAGGATCTAATTAACTACGTTATTACCCACCTAGTTTAGACGTATAATGACGTAATAGCTTAGCGATGACATAATAGCTCGGCGCCGAGTAATAGGAGGGAGGGGAGGAGGGGGAGAAGATTGGGGGTAGCTCGGCTACTGTAAGAAGATTGTAATAATAGTGTAGTATTAAACTTTAAAAATCGTATCCTGGAAGCTTAATTAACGACCCCTATATAAAACGTTAATAACGTTTAATTATAGAGCTTTAAACGGGCGGATCTTATAGGAATGCCTGTTATAAGTAGCTCTAATTATAAAATTTAAAATATTTAGTAGTAGTATAAGTATAGGACAGGGTATATATTTGCGTTCCTAAATATTATTATATAATGCAATTTTAGTAACAAAAACCAGCCGTTAACGTTGCTTAACTAATACCTACTAGAGGTTCCTCTGTCCTCTCTATTATTTCTCTTAACTATCTCCTTATCTAATACTATTTATATTACTATATTAACTAATAGATCCCTTAGTAGAGACTAAGGAGGAGTATTAGAGTACCTCTAGCTTTTATAAAGAAGAAGAAAAGAAGAGAGAAAGGTATAGAGGAGGGAGTATTTATAGATAGGAGGCCTGTAAGTATAGGAGATTAGGCAGCTATAATATAGCTATTAACGTTGCTTAACTAACACCTATTAGAGGTTCCTCTATCCTTCCTATCTTCTCTCTTGCCCGTCTCCTTGTCCAATACTATTTATATCGCTATATTAACTAATAGATCCCTTAATAGAGACTAGGGAAGAGTATTAGAGCACCTCTAGCTCCTATAAGGAAGGAGAAAAGAAAAAAGAGGAAGGTATAGAGGAGGGAGTATTTATAGATAGGAGGAGGCCCTATAAGTACGTAATTTAATAAGCACTAATAGTATAAGATTCTTATATAGGATAGGCTTAATTACTTACTAAAATATAGGGTATCTCTATTACTATAGTGGCTACTATAGTAGTAGAGACGCCTTAAATATTTAACAATCTAGACTTTAGATCACTAAAATCCAAAATTTTATTATAGGGAGCGGAATTAATAACCCCTACTAATAGCTCTAATTACGTCTAATTTTTAATTTATAAATTAGTAGATCTATAGGTAATAGTTATTATAAGTAGCTCTAGGTGTAGTATATATAAAATCTTACCTATAGTATAAAGAAGTCGTGGCTGCTAATATGCGGTCCTAAGTAGCATTACGTATTAGAATTAGTTAGTATAGTCGCATAAAAAGAAAATTAGAAATTAATTAGGGAAAAAGGACTAAAAAAATTAACTACCCCTTACCAATCTTATTAATATTAGAGGTATAGCTAAGCCTACTTGTAGAGGGCTTTACTAGACGTATATAAAACACCTTATATAACCGCTAGGGTAACTAAGTAAAGCTATAAGGCTAGAAAGAGGGTTCTTAGTTAGGAATCGTTATATTCTTAATTATCTCGTTCCTAGACCTTCTTGCTAAGGCTTACCTTACTAAGCTACTAGTCGCTTTTAGCAAGACCTTTATTAGAAGGTCTGGTATACGGTTTAGAATTTTATTAATCCCGCGTAGGGTATTTAGGCCTATATATACCTACTTTAAACTAATTTATCTTAACTTCTATAGCTCCCTAAGATATTCCTAATAGCTAGAATTACTAAATTATATCTAGCGAAGAAGACTACGTTGCCTAAATTGCCCGATTCCAATTTGTTGTCTTATTATTACGCCCGACGCCCCTAAGTCATAGCAGCCGCACCTCTCCTATAACTACCGCCGCCCTCTTTCTATTATAGCTAGAGTACCTAAACTAATAAGCTAGCTTTAAATAATAATTAAGGACTATAAGTCTTTTATTTAGAATGTAAAAGAGTTAATTTAATATTAGAATAGCTATATAAGCACCGCTAGGGCTTTATAACTTTTATTAAGTATTATATAACCGCTTCTGGCCCTTCTAATTATAATATACTAGAGTGACGCATAAATAGGCTATAGAAGGCAATATTTAAAGAGCTAGAAGTTAAGGAACGACTTATAGTATATAGTAATCGCCGGCTAGGAAGGCTCTATTAAGAACCTCTATATAAGCAGATAGAGTAAGAGTTAGAGGATCTTATACGCCTAAGAGAAGAGAACGGAGTTATTATTCCTAGTAGGCTTGGACGATTTAACGCTAAAGAACTAGTTAAAAAGCTCGAGCTTAATACAATTATTACTAATATATAGCGCCTTACTCTAACACTATAGAGCTTCCTTATAGCTTTAGTCCAGTAAGGCTATATACTAATTCTTATAATATTACACCTTACTATAATAAGCTCTTTATAGTATATGTAATCCTAGTAAATATATAAGCCCCTTAAGCTAGCTTCTGGTTCTATACTACTTTAGGGGTTTATTTATATAATATAGGTATTAAGTAAAGGTATATTACACTTCTTTATAAGTTAGGAGTTATAATATTATATACTAGCCTTACCAAAATATAAAAGGAGCTAGAGGAAGTTAGTAGGGTATATGCTTCTATACTTAAGGGTTTAGATAAGAAGCCTCCATTACTACGGGCGGAGGGTATAGTTAAGGTATCTTAGCTGTAGATCGCGTACTTAAGACGTCTTAGTTACTACTAGTATAATAAATAGTAACTTTCTTATAGCGTATAATTAAGGCAACTGCTTTAAAGAACTAGAACTAGCTAATAATTATATATAATAACTTTAACTAGAATAAAAGGTTTTAATATAAGACTATATTAAATACTAATAAACACCTCTCTACTATAACTTCTAAGCTTATACTTAATCTCAAGTTTCTATATAACGGTCTTCGCACTTCTATACTTAAACCTGTAGAATAGCTTACTTATAGCGCAATCTTTAATTATCCTAGTAACTAGGCAAATAGATATATAAAATAATACTAGTTATATTAGATTGCTAAGGCTATTATATATACAATACTAAAAGTTAAAGAGCTTAATATTGCCGCAGACTTCTAGCATAGTATGCCTATTATTAATTGTCTCCTTCTATAAAAGCTATACTACTTTATATTAGATCCAATTCTAAAGAAGAAGGGTACTCTAGAGGGCATGTATAGTATTCCTAGGAATATATTTAGTGGCAATAATAGTAAATATAGGTTTTAAGAGGGCCAACTAAGGTATAAGGATGGATCCTTTAATAATAGTAAATTAGTCTTAATTAATAGCGATTAGAAGACTACAGGCCTCCTCTAATCTATATAGTAAGAGCGCCGCCTTAAAGAGCGTTACTATAAATAGCTAGAATGGTTTTTTCCTATGGCTAGATTGTTCTATTAGCAAACTAACTATATAAATATAATATACGACATTTACCATAGACCATCCAACTGTTTTAAATCGTTAGATTATAGTAAGGTCTACCTTAGCGCGTATTAGGGTTATAAGACGCCGTTCTATTATAAAGAGGAGGTCGTAATTAAGTCCTTTAACGCCTAAATTACTATATACCTCCTTAGTCTTCTTCCTTAAAATATTAGGGACTAGGGTAATAAGGGGGTTAATAATTAGATTACCGGATAAGATATTAGAAGAGGTAATAAAATAGTAGTAGTAAAAGTAAGATTCCTTACTACCTTATAGTGTATTTAAAAGGAGTTCTTCTCGCTTAGCTAACGGTCTTATAGTAATAAACTAGATAATAAGGTATTCTAAAACTATATTCGATTTATATAAGATATAGAGGTCTACCTTATATTAAAGTTTGCTATTAAGTACGCTAATATTAGGCTTATTAAACGGGTAATTATTTACTACTATCTTCTCTTTACTAGCAGTTTAAAGAGTTAATATATATAGTTAGCTCTATACCTTACTAAGTTACTTATAACTAAAGCCGCAGATTAAGCCCTCTAAAGAATATTACTTACTAGTATATTAGTTAATTATAGAGGCCAGTAAGATAGTTGGTTTAAGATAGATTAACTTAATAAATATTATAATCTTATTCTTAAGCTTCTTCTTTAAGGCTAATAGCGAACTAGCTTAGATATAACTAAGTTATTTACTTAAGTATTACTTACCGCCAGTTACTACCTAGATCTGCGGTATGCTATTAAGGATACATTCAGCCAGTTTAATAGTACACATTACACGCTAGCTGATGTAGCTACTAATGTATATTATCTTGTGCTTAAGCTATTAACTACTATTATAAGGCGGCCTAGCGGGTAAAAGAGTCACCTTAGCCGTAAGGATATTATTAATATTAGAACTTAGAGGCTCTCTAGGGGTTTAAAGGAAGGATAGCCTATAAAGCTACCTTCTAAATCAACCTTATTATAATTAGAACCTTTTAGAGCTAGAAAGTAAAGAATCTAAAAGTAACTAGCTTACTATAACTCGCTTATTAATAGCTTTAATACAAAACTATAAGGGCGTATTACTATAGTAGAAGGCTTTAACAATATTAATACAGATAAGCCTAAGATAACACTAATTAATGCCTTACTTAATAGAGCTGTACTTAATATCTAATCTTATAGACTTCCTATCTAGTTCTAGTATTCTACTTAATTAGTAAGTTAACTATCTACTTATAAGGTATAATACTAATTAATAGATAACTATTTAGATACTTATTTAGGTATTTATTATTTACCACTACTAGCTCTCTATTACTTATTACTATAATTAGATTAGTATCTATATATCGCCCTCCTTTTTAAAAAGTAGCTAGATCTAATTAACCTATAGCTTTACCTATAAGCTTGTTAAAATATTACATACTTAGTTTAACTTTAATAATATTATTAATAGGTTTCTTAAATCCACTCCTTAGCCTTAGGCTAAACTTTAGCATAGTATAAAGTAATACTAGCCGTTAGAAAAGGTATTCTCTATAAAAGATTAGCCGGGCCCTTATCTATAAAGCCCTCCTACCCTCTTATTTAAGCAACTTAATCGTTACTACTTATTAATAAGTTTCTTCACACCTGTCCTTTATATATATCCCTCTCTTTTAACTACTACGCTCTCTTTATATCTTAAGGATTATATAGCCTTATTAAGAGGCAGACTTCTATAAAGAACCTTCCGTAAGCAAGCTATTACTTAGGACATTTATTACTAAAAGCAGCAACTCTTTCTCTTTCTTCTCTTTAGCTCTATAATAAATATATAAAGTAACTATAAGTGAGGCTTATCTAAGGAATATTTAATACTAAAATAGATAGCACTCTTTAAGACTAAGAAGCCTTCTATTACACTCTTACATTATTTTACTACTATAATAAATTAAGAAAGAAAAGGGTTATTTCTTTAAAAGCTAATCTTAAATCCTTTATCTTAATAACTGCTTTTATAAGGAATAGCTTTATATAAGGTATTCTTCCTTTTATCTTTATTACTAGCAACTATCTCCTATAAGTATTTTATGTTTTTTATACTCTACAATTTTTAAATTTCCTTTTAAGTTAAGAAAAGGGTTACTATACTTTAAGAGACCTTAGTTAAGAATATTAGAGGTTAAAGTTAAGCATTCTACAATTCTTATTTACTCTTAGAATTTTAACGTTAATATTATTATAGAAAAGTCTTAGCAAGGAAATCTAACTAATTAGATAACTTTAACCACTAGTTAAAGTTCCTTAATATCTTAAGATTTTACGTAACAATCCTTTTTAATTTACCTTTTTAGTAAATACTACTAGATCTTTATTTTAATTTCCTATTACACTATCTATATACCTATTTACCTTTCTTTTATATTAGGAAGGCACTATTATTACTCTTCTCTTAAATTACTATCTTTATACCTATTGTATATATAGAATTTTACTATAAAAATGCCTAGAACTATAGAACTCCACTTAAAAGGAATGCCGCTACCTCTACCCCCTACTATCTAACTGATAGCCCTCGCATACTAAGGAAAGGCGTAGATAATAGAAGTTATCCTTAGAGCTACCCAAAGCTACCTAGTTAATTAGCGCGTGAATACCTATTATAGTTTAACGTAGGTTATTTTAAACTAGGAGTGTACTATAGTTAAAGCTATAAAAAATGCAATAATTAAGATTAAGAAGGATATAGAGCTTAAGGGAAACTTAGAAAGTAAAGAGTAGGAAAATGCGTTTATAGATATTAGAAAACTCTCTAAGATTACCTATAAGGTTAATAAGATTAAGGCGGTATAGGATATAATTAAGAAAGAATATAGGGAGGAGCTTTTAGAAGGTCCCTATAAGCTCTTCTATATATACTCTATACTAAAGAGTATTTATATTTTTATTAATTAGGTAAAAAGAAGTTAGGTCTTTAGAGAGGATATATTAGAAATAGTTAATAATATAATACTAAGCCGCCTAGAACTTTTAAAGGCTAGGATTTTAAGGACTCTATACCTATAAGGGTTATTTTAGCCCTTCCCTCCTTATTAGTTTATCTCTATATAAAGCTATTACCTACCCTTATTACCATATCATCCTCTCTTCTATTAACTCTCCGTAACTTATACTTAGCTTATCTACTCCCTACTGTATACCTAGGCAAATATGCCTTATATTTAAACCAATCCTATACCCTTCTAGGTGGTAGTTAGTAGTAAGCTAAGGGCTTCGCCCTTGAGCAATTTCACGATCCTCTATTTTTTACCTAGGACGATTACGTTTACTATAACACAGTAGGCATACCAGTAGACGCCTAGCAGATTATATCCGTATATAAGGGTCTATTAGAATATAGATTAGGTCCTCTACCTTTTATCTAAAATGATTGCGTATACTGCAGAGTAGGTATACTAGTAGACGCCTAGTAGATCGCATTTGTATAACGGAATTAGATAGATATAGATTAGGAGAAAAAGGAATTCTTAATCCTTTACCTCTTACTTAGGCCGATTAGTTTACTATATAAGGTAGGTATACTAGTAGATATCTAGGATCGCGTCCGCATTAATAGTTAATTAGAATACGGATTAGAGAAGGGAGACTAGGTTAGACGCGATTACCTCCTAAGGAGATTGGTAACGATCTCTAGGCTAACTACGGTTTACTTACTATAGAGGTCCTACTAATAGAGCTTAGAAGGTTAAACGTCCTTAAAAGAGATGTAAAGAGCTTTTGCTTAGAGATCTATATAATCTTATAAGC
>Ga0193728_1001980_pt1 | contig 10607 bp, 1 predicted proteins | sample U1c1metaG_FD_143037 | JGI IMG/M metagenome (GOLD analysis project Ga0193728, IMG submission 143037) | Soil microbial communities from a riparian zone of the East river system, Colorado, United States - U1c1 | ecosystem: Environmental > Terrestrial > Soil > Riparian zone | place: USA: East River... | reverse complement strand
ATCAACTCCAATAACGATCAACTTAGGGGGCATGTCTTCCAGGTCGAAGCCCGCCTTCTTGGGTGAAATAGGTGTATGCATACCTCCGGGTGGTAGTTGCCGGCTTGACATTTCGTAGGAGCTGCTGTCTGGGAAAGAATCATGCCCTACGTGAATTCCTCTTGAAATGGTTGCAATTTCTATAAATACGAGTGTGACTCCAATGCAATGCCACGTCGGATAGGAGTTGCTTAATTACCGAAGCAGCCTATGGAGAGACAACTAGTATATTTGCTTTTTTCTCGCATCTTTCGGGCTGAAGCAAGATACAGAAAGTGGGGAGATAAGTTACAGCGATATCTCCTAGGCATGTTTATCGAGACCTCTGGGGTAATGGGCGTGCGCAGCGAGCTTTACACTAGCAGCTTCATACGTAGATAGAGTATACCTTCTGGATTGAGCTAGTAGTGAGGACGCTCACTGAAATCCATCCATGTTCTGTTGGGCTGTCGTGTAGGTTGGGCCTGAACCGATCCTAAAAAATTAACCATTATCTCAAGAACCCTGAAGTTGGGTCGTGGCTCTGTTACACTGGCCTAAGTCTGCGGATGGCCAGCGAAAGCGGTGTTTTAGTAGATAGCGAAGCCATCAACTGATGAAGTCGACGTGCATACCAATGACCAATGGATAGAACGATTTTCCCCGCGCTAATTTTGGCCCCGCATTGAAAGCAGAGGGGCTTCTCAACCTGAACTTGTCTTCTGAAATGGTGGGTTTCTTCTGCTCAGAGCCGCCTTTGATGACGCCTGATATTTTGGAAATCCATTGATATCAGAATGTATACACGTTCGTGCTGGTGTCCCTTCTGGGGTTTTAAAATCTAGAGACCGCACCTGCCTCACTTGCTTAGAAAACATTTATACCCGGAGGTGCAAGATCGTACCCTGATACTGTTCGCACGGTTTTAGGCCTCCCAGCGCGAGGTCGCAACGAATCTTGGTGCTTTTTCGAGCACCAAAGTTTAGTATTCACGCCCAAGGCCGCCAGCAATCGCCCATCGGTTTGCATAGCGGGGTGAAGAATTTGCATTTTTTAGACTGAACTGTATGCTGGTGGGAGAAAGGGCGATTGTGAACAGGGCTTGTAAACTCGCACAAGCACAGTACTAGGACAGAACTCTTCGCGATTTTACACCAAAACTCACCTAAAACACTACTATATTTTACCGCAATAATATAGCTACTATTAAATTTCTATAGTTATATTATAGTCCTTTTTATTTAACTTTATACTACCTCTTATTATCTATATCCTTATAGTATATAACTTTCTAAACTTTCCACTTATCTTCTTCCTATTCTATATACGTGCCTACTTTATATACTAGTAGTTCTACATTACTAGACGCTAGTTCTAGTGTTATAATATACTATATAGAGTAGATTTTAATTTTCCTAATAGGTCTAATTTATATATAACTAATAAAATCTTTTATAAGATCTTAAATAGTCCTAGTTTAATATAATCTAACTTCTTACTTATTAACTCTTAAAATTTTTGTATAGTAGTTATACTTTACCTCCCTCTTATAATTTAGTCTCTTAGATCTCTTTTAATTATAGTGCCTTTTTATCTATTCTTATACTAATTTTACTAACTTATAGAGGATTTTATAAAGATTTATTAGTATCTTTATTCTTTACTAATCTATACTATTTATTTTCTTTCCCTATCTTAGCGATAATAATGTTTTTAGCTTATATTTATAATTTACCTTAGATAGTAATATATCTATTTATTTTTACAGTATTATATTATATATAAACTATACTATTAGTAGTAGCGCTATCTAATTATTTTTAATATAGTTAATATAATATTATAGGTATTATTCTAATATATAATTTAGTCTCTCTATTTATCTATCTATCTATAGATAGTATACTATTAATATTACTATAAGATTTCTTATTCTACTATAAAGGTTTTCTAAAACTCTAATATAAACTTTAGGTCTCTATCTAATATAATCTTCTTTAGTACTCTATATTATATAAATACCTCTTTTATATAGATCTTAACTAACTATTTAGCCTTTATTTCCTTTATATACACTATAAAATATCTCTATTTAGTGTATTTATCTACTATAACTAAGTTCTTTAACTTTAGTAGCTTTATAATAAAGTCCTATAAATTAACCTCCTATAGTCTTTCTGCTAATTCTACTAGTTATAGCTCCCTATAGGGTCTATACCTTACTAGCTTATTTCTTTAATAATTTAGATACTTATTAATAAGCTCTTTTATAATTTTCTAAGTTCTATAGATATTATATGCTTTTTATAACTTTAATACTAAGCCTGTTGCTTAATTATATCTCTATATTAGGTTTATATAGAAGTCTTTAATAAATTCTATAATACTTCCTAAATATATATAGCTTTTTAATTTTTATATTATTCTATATCTAAGCCTTTAATCTATACTTTCTAAATTTATTATATCTAAATACTCTTTAATATTTTATAAATTTAATCTTCTTATATTATTACTATCTATTTATAATAATACTCCTAATAGCTTCTTACTACCTTATAATTCTACTTTTATATTCTTAGTTTCCTTAATATATTTAATTTTAAAATAGTACTCTATAAGTATCTCCATATATCTAACTTGTCTTCTATTTAACTCTTTAGTTATTAGAATTCTATAAGATTTTTATAGTCTATTTTAACTATAAATAGTTATATTATACCTTATAAGAATGCTCTCTATTCTTTTAATACTACTACTACTACTTAATAACTCCTTATTATAGATATTATAATTTAATTCTAGCAGCGTTATCTTTTAACCATAATATATAACTAGGTGCTATATATATTTATACTCCTATAATAATAAAAATTATTTTTATTTTTATATCTATTGTATTATACTATATGCAATACTACGCATACAGCCTCTAGGCTACGGCGCTATAGTTCTATATATATAAATCCTTTCTAGGCAGCTTAATATATACTAGTAGCTATGTTCTAGTAGTTTATAAATCCCTAGACTAGGGGTTTACAGCTTCCTAGTAAGATATTAGGTTGCTAACAACTATTAGGTGGTAAGAAAACGGTAAGGAAATAGTAGAAAAAATTGAAATAAAATCCTAAGCAATCCTAACGCCTATCTCTGTCCTATTTATAGTTTATTTCTATTCTTTTACTTTCTATAGTCTATTTACTAGGAGTCTAATAGGAGTTGCCTCCTTCTAGAGATCTTACTGCTGTTAGCCACTTTCTAGTAGCTATTTTTATCCTACTTAGAAATAGAAAAAGCGCCCTTCTTCCTTTATTTGTGCAAAAAAGCTTCTCTAAGAGAAAAGAGCCTAATTATCTTTGTATTTCCTTTCTATCTTCCTAATATAGTCTACATTCTAGTAAAAGATGCGTAGGGGTTTATACAGCGCTACAGTCCCTAAAGTATCTACCTTCTTTATCCTTTCCTATTATTTTAGAGAAGGATTTAAAGAAGCCTTTTCCTAGTTTTAGTTAAAAGAAAGCTAACTATAACCTTTTAGGATATTTATCCTTAGGAACTTTAAAAGAAAAGGGGTATTTTCCCTTACAGATTCTAGTATAGTGTTTTCCTTTGCTTTTATTCTGTTGCCAATTATTTTTCCACTATTCTAGTATCTTTTCTCTTGCTCGTCTCCCTAGGTAGGCTAGAGAAGTATAAGAAGACCGCATTTTTCTTCTAGAAAGGCACTTTTTTGCTAGTTTATCTACTATTTTATTTCTATAAATTCCTAGGTGGCTAGGAACCCAATAGAAGTTAATAGAGATATTCCTACTAGCTAGGTAGATATAGCTTTACGTAATTTTAAAGACTAGTTCTTGCCCTCCTATAAGAGAATTAAGCTATAATCTCTTAATAGCTGCCTAGCTATTTATAAAGATATAACCCTATTTCTCCTCTAGTCTTTATTATTTTAGGTGTTCTAGGGCCCTATAGACTGCATAAAGCTCTACGTCTATAATTTCCATATAGGGCCCTAGATTCCAGTCTGTTGCATATTTAATTATATTTCTCTCTCCTATTTTATATACAGCAGCTATATTTAATTTACTATCTTTAGAGCTATCTGTATAGTATATATCTACTAGGTCCCACTCTAGGGATTCTTATAGATTTGCTACTAGTCTTAGGTGTTCTTTTACAGCTTCTTCTTTACTACCTCTTAAGATAAAAAAGAAGGCGGGAATAGGAGGAGACTACGGTTTTTGCCAGTCTAGAAAGATTCTCTCTATTTTCCAATTTTAGATTAGCTTTTAAACTCTAGAGGTTAGAGATAGTAGCTATGTTTTTGGCTGTAAGAGGTTCTTTATAGTAGAGTTTTTAGGGCTAGAACTAGAGCTAGAACTAACTGCTAGTTAGTCCCTATCTTTCTTAACCTCTTCTATATAGGCCTTCTTAATTGCGTAATTTTCCTTAAATTTTAGGATTCTTAATACGTAGTTATTGCAAAGCTTTTCAAACCTAATTCTAGGAGGAGGGGTAGAAGTCTCGATCTTTATAGCTTGGCTTAGAGATTCTCTAAATGCTCCTAGAACTAGTTTTAGGGCCTTATTTTATAGAGACTAGTACCTAGCTAGTAGGTAGTCTCTAGATTTGCTTTTCCACCAGCATTATACTCTATAGTTTGCTATAGTAGTAACGCAGGCTATATAGAGTTGTTGGAGGGCTTGTAGAGATAGACCTCTTTATATATTACCTAGTCTTCTAATTAAATAGAAGGCTGCTTTTGCTTTAGAGATTTTTATTTCTATATATTGTTTAAATATAAGCTTAGAGTCTAGGAATACTCCTAACCACCTAACTAGGGGTTTAGGAGATATTTCTACGTCTCCTAGCTTTAGCCCTTCTTATATAGTAGTACGCTTATTATAGAAATGTATAAGCTCTATTTTGCTAATATTAAAGCTAATAGCCGCTTCCTTAGCTCTAGACATTAGCTCTAGCGTAATTCTCTCTAGCTTTTTGCAATTAGATTTAGCCAAGTTAGAAGTAACCGTAATTGCAAAATCGTCTATATAGCTAAGGGAATAGGCTCCTTCTATCTCTAGCCTATAGATATTACGTAGATATAGTAGAAATAAAATAGGGGATATAGGCGAACCCTGCGGTATCTCTGTTTCTAGTTCTACGTTTTCTTATATTTGCCTATTAAAGGAGAGCTATATCTTTCTATTGCTAAGGAAAGTAGCTACCTATTATATAAACGCTATAGGTAGTCCTAGTTCCTTATAGATAGATAGAAGCTGGTTTTTAGAGACATGGTCAAAAGCACCTTTTACATCTAGGAATAACGTAGTAGCTATCCTTTATCTAGTCTTTTTCCTACTATTTTTAGATTAGATATTATTTAGAAGTAGTAAGACTACATCTATTATGGACGGCTGTCTTCTTCCTCCTAGTTATAAATCTTAAAGTAAGCTAGTAGTACTAGCTAGGTATCCTAATCTAGTAGTAAAGATCTTTTCTAGAGTCTTTCCTAGGCAGTTTAGTAAGGAGATAGGTCTATAGGACTTTGGTAAGGAATAGTCCTCCTTATTTGCTTTAGGGAGAATAACTCCTCAAGCTTCTCTCTAGGCCTTTAGCTAATAGCCTAGGATAAACATAATCCTATAGATTCTATATAGAAGATCTTCTATAATAGGGTAGGCCTTTTATAAAATTGTAAAAGATATCCCAGCTAGTCCCGGAGCCTTTTTATTAGAGCTAGAGAAGATTGCTTATTTAACTTCTATTTTCTCTAGTTCTAGCTATTTCTATCTATTATCTATTATATAGTCCCTCTATTTTAGCTATAATAAATATATCTCTAATATAAAGTCTAATATATCTATTTTAACTACTATTAGTAATACTAGCTAATAATCTTTTAAGTTTCTAAAATGACTTCCTTCTACAGTTTATTCTTCTTAGTTAATCTAGTAAAGAGTTTAATATTCTTCAACTACTAAACTATGAAACTTAAGAAATAATATTAACTATATAATATTCTCTAATTCCTACTAACTAACTATAGCTTTTACTTTTTTTTTTTTTAAGTCTATGCTAATTTGCCTTAGCTTAATAAATAAATCCTATAAAGTTGATTTTCTTTATAAAGAACTTATATTTCTTAATTACTATTAGTATTTTTATTCTTCTAAATAATTTAATATCTATTTAATATACTTTATATAACCTCCATTATTTTCTAAGTAAATATTATTATTCTTAAGATATACTATAATAAATTTATCTAGATATTCTCTTTTAAAACGTTATTAGTACATTTATAAGTCTAAATTATATAATAAATAGTAAAGGATACCTATTTTTTCTAATAATGTTATTTAACTACTAATAGTTAATATAAAGTCTAGGTTTTCTATACTTCTTTAGTATAAATAGTGTTAGATATCCTGCTAATAACTATAGTTGTCTAATATATCCCTTTTATGGAATTTTTTAGAAAAATTTCTTAAGTATTCTTAACTCCTTTTCTATTAACTTATAGACTAAAAAGAATCTTAAGCTTATTTCTAGTTTTACTTCTATTTTATAGTCCTAAGGTATATACTTTACTAATCTTTTACTTTCTAAACTCTATAACTTTATATATTTATAGAATTATTTTAATATTTAGTTAATATTCTATTAAGCTTCTTTATAGGTTGCTCTTACCTAGTACTAAACTATCTTAATTTGCTACCGTATTTTATATCTATATAGATATTAAATTTTAACTTATCCTATAACCTAATTAATCTTTAGGTTATATTCCCTTAACTAAAATATTTTTAAAACTACTATAACGGGACTAGCCTAGTTATAATAAGAATGTCTTAGTAAAACACTTAATAGATAAAACTCGACGCTTTAACCGATTTTTTGCCGAATTATACAATTTGATTCAATCCTACTAAGTTCTACTAATTGATAAAACACTCGATATACGAAACTTAACGCTTTAATTAAACGCTGCCAAATTCTACCGAGTTCTACTAACTTGATTAAATACATGTATATTTATCTATCTATCTATCTATCTATCTATCTATCTATCTATCTATCTATCTATCTATCTATCTATCTATCTATCTATCTATCTATCTATCTACTACTAAGACCTCTAACTATTGAATTATAAGATTCCTGTATTCTTTCTCTTCTTTATATAACGTCTTGTTCTCTATAAGAGCTATATTTCCAGATTTAGATAGAATTTATACAATTCCTTTAAATCTACTCTAAAGTCCCTTCGCGCCCTTCTAACTACTTTGTCCTTTTCTAATAGGAGGATATTAAAAGATATTATAACTAGTCTCTCTTTAATGGTTATTGTAATTTGTCTTATTTCTAAATAAATTATACTATCTTTATAGATTATTAGATTCCTTAAAATTATAACTAGTAGGTATAAGTTATTCTTTTATCTATAAGATAATCTTAATCTTTCTACTATTACTAATAAGATATAGTTTTATATTACTCTACTATCTACTAATACTTTAAACCTTTAGCCCTACTAATTAATTTATAAATTAAAATATTATCCTTAAATTTCTTTAAGGGTCTAAGGCTTTACTACTACTCCATTTAATCCTATAGGCTTTTATTTTCCCTAACTAGTTACTATTTCTTAGCTAATTTGCTTTTAGCTAATACTTAATCTGCCTCTTTTCTTTAATATACTATTCCTTAAACCGTTAATTATCGTCCTGCGTTATCGATAAGGATTTAGCCAATTACGACGTATAGATTCTTAGCAGTTCTTTAATATTTTATACGTAAGCTATATCCTTATCGATAACGTAGTACCCTTTTCTTTTCTCTTAAAGCTCCTAAGGATAGATATCCTAAAAGGCTACTTTAAATCCTTCTCTAAAGTAATAGGGAAAGATAAAAAAAGGTAGATGCTTTAAGTAATATAATGCTATATAGACTCCTAGGTACTTATAACTAGACTATAACCTATATAGAGGGGAGAGAAAAGAGATATAAAGGCAATTAGGCTCTTCTCTTACTTTAAAGAAGTTATTTTATATAAAAAGAGAGAGAAAAGCTTCTTCTATTTCTAGATAGAATAGAAGTAGCTACTAGAAAGTAGTTAATAGCTGTAGAATCTTTAGGAGGGAACTTCTACTACACTTTTAGTAAATAGATAGTAGAGAGTAAAAGGATAAAATTAACTATAGATAGAATATAGATAGGCGTTAGGGTTCCTTATAGTCTTTTCTATCGTTTCTTACTACTTGATAGTTGCTAGCAACCTAGGTTTTTACTAGGAAGCTATAAACCCCTAGCCTAGATATTTATAAACTACTGGGATATTGCTACTAGTATATATTAAGTTGGCTATAGAGGATTTATATATATAAAACTATAGCGCTATAGCCTAGAGGCTGTATACGTAGTACCTTAATAGTTTTAGGGTTGAATAAGTGCTTTTAGGTATTTCTACTATTATTATCCGTTTATATATTCTTCTATAAGGAATCTTCTTAAATATATAGGGTTAAATCTCTTTTTTTTTTTAAAAATCTATTAAATACTATTTATATATTATTTTAGTATTTTAGTACTTCTTTTTATTTAGTTCTTAATAGATTTTTTATACTAGTTATCTATATATATAATATATAATACGCTAGGTATCTTAGATTAACTCTAGATTTCTCTTTCTCTTTAAGTTTAAACTTATAGTTTTAAGACTTAAATAACACTATTAGATCTACTAGTACCAAGATAGGCTATTTACTTCTCTAAAATTTAGCTTATTTCCCTATATTCTTTAAGGTTATAATTAAGGCTCTATTTATATACCCTATATATATATTTATAATTAGCTATTTATAAAAGCTTTTCTTCTTATTTTTACCCCATTATCTATATTACTTTTAGTAAGGTTATATAAGTGTATAGTATCTTTCTATAAGGAAGTAGCGTTTTATTACTACTTTATAATATCCTTTAACGTAATATTCTTTAAATTAAGATAGTATATTAATTAATTTCTTCTTCTTACTTTAGTTCTATAAGCTACTTTACTCTTAGTACACCTTTCCTTAGCCTATTAGTAATCTTCCTTACTAGCGTTCTATATTATAGGTAATTTAATTTTAAAAACTATAAGTACCTCCTTTTATTTTACCGTGCTTTAATTTATTTACTAAACCCTAGCTAGTCTTTCTTTAATCTCTTTTTTATACCTTTAATATTATAAAACTTAATTTATAAAGTACTACGTTTATCTTTAATCTCTACTCTTATTTACTTTATAAAATCTTAAGTTATTAGCGTCTTATCTTTGTTAAGCAGTAAGGTAGGACTAGTATCTTACTTACTTAAACTACTTTAGTTTCTCCTCTTTTAATTTTATATAGTAATAGATATTATATCTAATAGAGTCTTAATCCCCGTTACTAAGTTATTATCTATAACTGTCTTAGTCTCTACTTTTAATAGCGTGTTTTTAAGGTTAGCTACCTCTTAATAGGCTATCTTAATTGCCTTACTATTACTATACTTACCTTTATTAAAGGGATTTAGAAATTCTAATACTATATGTCTCTCTTCTAGAGTCCTTTGCGCTAATTATTAGCCATATATTACTATAAGATCCTAATTTAGTTTATAGAATCTTACTCTTCTTATTCTTATATATTCTTTAATTTCTTTAAGTTAGACTCTAATAGCTAGTAGCTTATACTATACTTAGCTTCCTTATAATAAAAGGTAAAATACCTAATTAAGTATTCCTTAGTACCTCTTAATATATTTATATACTTTAGCGCTTTATATTAGGAAATTATTTATAGGCTAAATTTTAAACTACTTATTAAGTGAAATCAAATACTATTAATTACGTCAATTGGCTACTAAATAGCTATAGTTAATATAGTTAACGTATTTAACGCATTTAACGTTTTTAATACCGAGCTTAATACTATTCCTTTAATTTTCCTACCTCGCTTAATTTTTATTTAAGCTCTAATAAATTATTAAGTAACGCTATAGAGAATCTAATTATATAATTTTTTTAAAAAATAAAAAGTTTATATAGAGAACGCCTTATTATACGCGTATTATATTATATAATAATATAATATACTAAACTTAAAAGATTTTAATGTTTTTATAAATATTTAAATAGGTAAAACGTAATTACTAATTATATAGGCTAGTTGGTCGAGTTGCCTAATACCCTTAACTGCGTACTAATTACACTAACTACTAGCTATTAAGGCTATTAATAGGAGGCGATATTTTGCTAATATAGTACTCTTTATAGGAAGCTAATATTCCCCCCCTATAATTATATATTAAAGCCACTATAATGCAAAGGGTATAAAAGGAGCGTAACTCTAATATTACAAAGTATATTAAAATACGCCTAAACAAACTATAGAGGGACCCTAGGGTGCCCCGTAGGAGAGTAAACTAATAACCCTAAAGTAGGGAAGATATACTAGAGAAATAGGTGGAGAAAGTAGAAGAAGAATAGTACTATATTAGGGCCTAGGCCTATATAGAGGAGGAAGGGAGACGCGTAAGAGGCTAGTAAAGATAATAGTAAG
>Ga0193728_1001979_pt1 | contig 10608 bp, 10 predicted proteins | sample U1c1metaG_FD_143037 | JGI IMG/M metagenome (GOLD analysis project Ga0193728, IMG submission 143037) | Soil microbial communities from a riparian zone of the East river system, Colorado, United States - U1c1 | ecosystem: Environmental > Terrestrial > Soil > Riparian zone | place: USA: East River... | reverse complement strand
AAATTTTGGAATAAAGAAATGCGCCGTCATGGCCACAGCCAGCATGGTAAAGAAAACAAGGCTGATGGCCAGTGCCGAAATGGGTCTTATATTCGATTTGAAATCGTGCCAGGAAGTTCGTGAGGCCGCATCGTAAAGTAAAGGGGGCAGAAAAAGCAGGAAGACAACATCTGGATCCAACGCGAGGTCAGGAAGAGCCGGCACAAAACCGATGATCAAACCGACCAGTACCAGGAGTACGGGATATGGAAGTTTGAGTTTATCGATCAGTGCCGATAAACCGACCAAAACGACCAGTATGAATATAATGACCCTGAAATTTTCCATTTGCCATCAGGTGATCATCCCGCTTGATTCAATCAATCCTCATATCCGCTTTTGATCACGGTAAGTATCATCATAAAGCGGCCGTTTGGCTTGATAAAATGGGGAGCATGCGCAGGAATAATGATTCCCTGTCCTGTCTTAAGCAGGTGCGGCACTTTGCCGATCACCAGTTCCGCCTGGCCCTCGATGATCTGCGCATATGTGTCAAAGGGAGAGGTCTTCTCCATCAGCCCTTCTCCACTGTCGAAAGACATGATGCTGATGTTCCCGGTTGATTTTTTTACGATGGTCTTGATGACGACTGAATTAGGCATGTACTCAATGATCTCAAGAATAATGTGCGAGACGGATTTCTCCACTTCCTCACTATCTATGCTTGCCAGCCCTTGTTTTTCTTTCATAACATTAGTTGAAAATATTAAAAAGTGTGAATTAAAAAGCCCCGGTAAAAACAGGGGCTCTAACTAAAAACTAACTGCTTTGTGACTCAAAGATCATGAGCCTGGACTTAGTAAAATTAGGTTTCATTTTGGTTATATTCTTACACAACTACACATATGAATTGCAAAATTCACACATTTCAAAGATCCTCGAGTGTACTGCGTTTTTTGTTCTTTATCTTTCTGAAGAAGGATGGGGTCAGTCCGGTCATCTTCTTAAACTGGTTACTCAGGTGGGCCACACTGCTATAATGCATTTTCCAGGCGATCTCGGTAATATTGAGCTCGTCATAGACAAGCAATTCCTTTACTCTTTCAATTTTGTGGACGATATGGTAATGCTCGATGGTGATGCCCTGCGATTCCGAAAACAGGTTAGCCAGATAGGTGTAGTCGTGGTGTAGTTTCTGGCTGAGGAATTCAGAAAGATTTATTTCCAGGGGTTCTTCACTGTAGTGGACCAGTTCGACGATGAGGGTCTTGATTTTTTCAATCAGGATGCTCTTCTTGTCCTCCATGAGTTCGATGCCTGACTTTTTCAATGCACGGTCCAAAACATTCCACTGCTCAGGCGTAATATCTTCTTCAATTTCAGCTTCCCCCAAGTCCACCCTCCGATAGTGCAGTCCGAGTTTGTCCAGTTCGGCTTTTACAAGCATTTTGCAACGAATACTCACCATGTACTTCAAAAAAAGCTTCATGTATATAGTTCTTGTTCGTTTGAATTAAAGACCCCTCGTTTTCTCCCCGCACTAATGCTAATGGTTTTTACTTATTCGCTCCTTAAACAAACAATCTCAGGTATGCGTATCCTGCTTTCATGGCGGACAGAATGCTTTACTATGATCTTGTTTGCATGCACCAGGTAAAGAGAATAAATATCATGGCAGCTTTGGAAAAGGGGCCTGAAAATGCCACCGGGCCCAGTTTTGCAAGGACAGAAATTGGTTGGTTGTTTTAAGAAGTCCCGGCAAAGGTACATCAAAAAACCCAAAAAAAATGGGCCAGGATGAAAATCCAGCCCGTTTAAAATCCAAATATCCTAAGAAAAACTGATCTGAAAGGTAAGAAGCCTCAGACTGCTATTGTTACATGATTCTAACTTTATGTTACATAATTCACACTCACTCTTGTACATAGCTGTTTTCCAAAATGAAGCCTCACTGTCTAGAAAGTGTGAATATTGCAAATCTTAGCTTTAATCGTATAACAGTTTTGCCTGCAAATGATAGCAACTTTGTACTGAGACCTTATTTCCAACCAAACTCGGCTAATGAATCCACTCAGCATTTCTTTCGTTGCAAAATCAAACGGTGAACTGCCATCTGATAAGCAGATGGATTCTTTCCTGATCCCTGCTGTCGGCCATAGCAATCCGCCCTGGAAGGCGGACAAGATCGCAAAAGACGATCTTGGCGAGTTTATATCCGCCCTGGCTCATGAAGTAAGGAACCCGCTGGCGAATATTAATCTGTCCGTCAAAATGCTCGAGAGCGAAATCAAGAGCGAAGAACTGAAGACCTATCTCGATATCATTATGCGCAGTTCGATTCGCATCAACAACCTGATCAGAGAGCTACTCATATACCAGCATAGCGAAGAAGTGCCGGCAGAAAAGCATTCGATCAATGAACTGCTGGATGAAGTGATTTGGATGGCCAAAGACCGGATCATGCTTAAAAATATTACGGTGCTGAAAGAGTATGATCAGGATGACTGTAAAATTTTATTGAACAGGTCAAAAATGAAAATTGCCCTGACGAATATTATTATCAATGCCATTGACGCCATGGCTGTTGTGAACGGCGCACTAAAACTGGTAACCATTTGCACGGCTGAAAAATTCATCATGCGCATTGAAGACAATGGAATCGGGATCAGCCCGGAAAATCTGAAAAATATATTTAAGTCCCATTATACCAATAAGCCGGGCGGCCTGGGCCAGGGATTGGCAACCACCTATGAGATCCTGCGGTCGAATCGCGTCGGTTTTAAAGTGGAATCAGAAGAAGGAAGCGGAACCAGTTTTATTCTGCTATTCGATAGATAAACCAGGTTTACATTACACACGTGCGAAATCATTCCTATGCGAAGCCAGTGTTGAAGGAATGTATGAATGGATCTTAACAACCCTTGTATTTTTCTATTCATCATTTCCCATATACGATCAATTGAGGTTAGGGCTGCCAGGCTCAAGCGTTTCAAAGACACTTGGGCCTATTTTTTTGCCCGAAATAACAAAGGCACAAAGGCCTCGAGGTTTCTTCGCCAGACCATCCAGGTATGGGTTCCCGGGGTTTCGATGTCTTTAAATCGGATGTTTTTTGCGCTTAGCCATTGCATAAAATCATTGTTCGAATGGAGAAGAAAATCGGAACTGCCGCAGGAGATCCACAACAATTTGATTTGTTTGTTGATGCCCGAATCAAGATTGGGGAACCGTTGATCGTAGATGCCTTCCCCCACACCGGAAGAATCTTTCCTTGCAGCCCTCGCCGAACTCGATCCGATGCCATACATCACGAAGGCGCTGCTGAAACCGCCTACCCAGGAAAATATTTCCGGATGGTTCAGTCCGCAAAATATGGCTTCTGCTCCTCCCATGGATAAACCGGCAATCGCCCGGTGTGCCGGATCAGTTGCGACATGGTATTGTTTTTCCACCTGTGGCTGCACTTCTTCGAGCAATGATTTCATAAATTGGTCAAAGCCCTTGGCTGAGACCATGGTATTGGCATCCCCATACCCCAGGGTATTGACCATGATCATCGGTTCCGCCTTTCCCTGGGTGATGAGGTTGTCGAGTATGATATTCGCCAGACCGGCCTGCGTCCAGGCACGGGCATCGTCGCCAATGCCATGCAATAAATAAAGCACGGGGTAAGCCGCTGCCCTGTTGGGATCATATCCCGGTGGTGTATATACGTAAAACTCGCGCCGGTCACCAATAATATCCGACCGGTACAAATGACGCGACAGGATGCCATGGGGCTGGTCCTGAACCTCCCAGATCTTTGGGGGAGAACCGGGGATTAGAATCAGGCTCTCCCCCACCCCCTGGAAGGCAGGCTTAATGAAGTTGTTGTAAGGATCCAGGATGAGCAGACTGTCTACAAGAAAATTATAGGTGTACACATCGGGTTCCATCACGGCGGTGGTCAGGTTCCAAACACCTCGTTTGTCTTTTTGCATTGGTCTCGCGGATCCGTCGAGGATCAGCATGACCTGTGTTGCCTTGGGCGCGCGCAAATGAAAGCTGATCTTACCATCCGACTGTACCGAAGGAGGAAGCGGGGGCAAAAAAAAGACGGGCCTGGAGGAATTATTTTGAGCAAAAGTTGATGTTGCAAAAAATGCGAAGACAGTAGCCACTCCTTTGGTCATTTGAATTCATTTTTGATCGTTGACCGATGACCGTTGGCCGTCTTCGGGAAATCTTTCGCACTAAAGCCGGCCAACCGCGAACGGCCATCGGCCATCGGTCATCGGCAATCTGCCACTGACAACTCATCCAGCAAATACAAGCGTTTGTATCGAATGCGGAAGCGAAACCACTTCGGCTGCTTTACCGGAGATCCATAAACGATAGCTGATCTTTTCGGCACTTTGGTTCATCACCACTACGGCAATCTTGCCATCGGTATTCCTGAAAGCCGTGGTCAGCAACTGGCCGCGGCTCGAAGAACTGCTGATCCTTTTCGCCCCGGGGCGGATAAATTTTGAGAAATGCCCGATATAAAAAAATGAATTCATGTAAGTCAGCTCGCCCGTTTTGCTGTCGCCATGAACCGGGGCAAAGCAAAAGTTCTTCGCATGATTGGGGCCACCTTGTTCATCCAGGAGGACATTCCAGTCAATCCAGCCCACAGTGCCGTTGTTGAAATCATTGATCAGGTTGCGGCCATAGGCTTCGCCCCATTTCCAGTCATTGATCTGTTCCAGGGTAAACCGTTCGGCGCAGCCCTCGGTAAAAATGAGGTGCGTGTTTGGAAATGATTCGGCTACGCGTTTTACATTATCAAAAATTTTTCCGCCGCCTGTCCAATCCTCGTACCAGTGAAAGCCGATCCCCCAGATGTATTTGGCGGCCGCCGGATCGCTGAGCAGGGTGCTGGCGCGATGGTAAATCAGATCACGGTTATGATCCCAGCCGATGATCTTTTTACCGGCCTGTCCTGATCGTTGTAACGTTGGCCCGAGAAAGTTCTTTATAAAATCCCTTTCTTCTCCGGCAGTATAATTACAGGATTCCCAGGTCTGCTTGGCCATCGGTTCATTCTGCACCGAAACAGCCCAGATCGGCATGCCTTGTTTTTCATAAGCCCTGATAAACTTTACATAATAATTTGCCCAGCTTTGGTAAAACGCGGGAAGCAATTTCCCGCCGTGAAGCATGTCCTTATTGTCTTTCATCCATGCCGGAGGACTCCAGGGGCTTGCCAAAAGGGTAAGTTTTCCACCGGCAGTGGCAATGGCTTTTTTTATGAAAGGGATACGGAATTGTTCATCATGCGCAACCGAAAAAGATGTAAGATCCTTATCGTTTTCGCTGACATAGGTATAACTGTCGCTTGAAAAATCGCAGCTGTGTATATTGGTTCTTGCAAGAGAATAGCCGATGCCCTTATCCAGGCTGAAATAGCTTTGCATGAATTCGGCCTGTTTATTGGGCGGCAGTTTGGCATAGGTCTCCGCGGAAGCATCCGTCAGGGCGCCCCCAATGCCAACAAACGTCTGAAACGACCTGGAGGGATCTACAAAAACACAGGGCTGGGTTTCCAGGGGTTGTCCAAAATCGCTGAATGACAGAGTATCCGTCGCCGTTAGCCTGTAGGAAGTGTTGTCTGCCGTGCTATAGACAACGACTTTGCCGTGGACCGTATTGCCAGCGGGATGATATTTGAATCCTAAGCGTGGCCCCGGTGAAAAAGAAGACAGCAGGAAAACCGAAGAAAGAAAAAGTAATTTATTCATATAGCCATGATTGTTACTTAAAATTATATTTCTTTTTTGATATGACCGGAAGGAGTTTACAGGTGACAGTTGACAGATGACGGTTGATCATGAACAGGGGATAGTCAGTTTGGGTTTTTACTTATTGAAGCCAGTCAACTGTCATCTGCCAACTGTAAACGCCTTCCTCCGCTAGAGCTTCCACTTCACCGCAGCCGTCGGGCAGACCTGGAAAAGATCTGAAAAACTGAGGACATGGTAGAAAAGATTGATTTTGGAACCGAGGGCAAGGCCTTTGGACAGGTTGTACCAAAACTGGGGTTCGGCGAAAAAACAAAACCATTTTCCGTGCAGGTTTTTCGTATAATCATCGCCCTGGTTCTTATTGAGTGTATAGATTTCGGCGTCTCCTGCGAATTCAAATTTATAATGCCGGAATCCCTTGCCCCAGTAAAATGAATACAAAACATCATGACTCGGTTTTGCAAAACTATTGTAGTTGTACAATAGCATGGCATTGAACCAGGCGCCTTTCCAGGTAAAGGGGTAAGATGCCCCGATGCCAAAGGCATTGCTAATATAATAACTGTATTGCCGGGGTTCTGCAATGCCCATTCCTCCGCTATATTGAAGGGCAAGGAAAACTTTTGGTTTCCAAAGGCGAAGGGTTTGGGAAACCTGCATAAAGAACTTGCCGATATTATTATTTGTTCCGTACAGGTCGGCCTGCATTTTAAATAGAAAGGATCCTGGCTTGATGAATGCCCTGCCCGAATCCTGCGATTTGAAATATTCAAAGTAGAGGGTTGGAAAATTGGAAGCATTATGTACAGGATCGACGGTATACCGGAAATCATAGTGCAATTGCAAATTCTGGGAGAGGATGCTGCTGCTGACCAGGGACAAAATCGGTACGATCCATATTCTCATATAAAATGATTTAATGCGATAGGAATAAAAATCGCAGAAAACGATCACGGCATGCGGAACCCGGAAGGAATTCTCCCGGAATTGGCGCGGAAATCTAGAAGAATTTGGCAATTTGATCTTATCTATGCATTAGAATGTTGACTCATGAACAAGCAAAATGCTTTGGCATTTGACCAGCTTTTCAGGCAAGCCTGTCTGCGCTGTTTCGGGCGGCTGCCTGAAACGGCCCTTACGGAAACAGAAAGCAAGCTGTTCAGCAATGAAGTGCTGGATCAAACGGGACTGGTGATCGGCTGGAAGAGTATTAAGAACTATTCGTCCTATATTTTTCAGCCATCCCATCTCAAGGTTGAAAATCCATCTACGGCTTCTCTGGATACCCTGGCGCGTTATGTGCTGGAGGCGCCCTATACCGATGAGCCGGAAAGAAAAAGCAAGGCATCGCATTACCCGTATTGGTTTCAATACAGGGAAAACCATTACAGATCGGCTGGAAAAAAAATTCCGGTTCCCTCTATAGGAGTAGGACTTAAGCCCATGCTGATCGTTGGAGCCATTGTTATCATGCTGCTGATCATCGGGTTATTCCCTTGGCATAAATCAAAATTGGAGGAATTTGCGGACGATTTTCACGAATTGTCCGATGACTCTCTGGCTTCGAGAGGATGGTTTCTCCAACTGAAGGATCCTGTGTATTGGAACAAAAGAAGTGAACAACCCGGAAAGCTCAGTTTATTTACGCTGCAGGGTGACAACTGGCCGGATTCCCTGCATGTTCCCGGCATCAGGAATTTATTGCTTCGTAAAATAGCTGCCGATTGTTTTACGGCCGAAGTGCATCTTGAAAATTTTGTACCAGCAGCAAACTGGCAACAGGCCGGCATCCTGTTGCTTGAAGACACGACTTTTAGCGGGAAGAGTGTGCGGTTATCCATTGCATACAATGACTATACCGGCGGGCTACCTAAACAAAGACAGGTTCTCGTGCAAGCCATCACCTCATTGGGTGGCCGCTTTCTTAAACCCGAGGAGACCGCCCATACACCCGTGTTTTTCCCCGACAGCACGAAGTCTTTTCTTGTTCAAAATTTATACAGCACCGCGCTGCGAATCGAAAAAAATGGAAAAAAACTCAGGTTACTGTATTCCGGCGGCCAAGGTGGCAATCCTGCATTCAAGGAGATCGTCAGCCAGGATTTTGATTTTAATCCCCGTTATATCGGGCTATTCGCCTTAAAAGGATTTGTGACAGAACCCGCGACGAGGACGGCTCATTTTACCTTTTTTAATTTCTCCGGTAGGGCCTGTGATCAATAGAATTCGCCCGGCATTAGATTGCGGGGTGCAATTTCCGGTTCCTGCGGATGCTGATGAGGTAGTCCAGACTGTATTTCCCTCCTCCCCAAACAATAAAAACCAGGGCGAAGAGCATATACGAAATGGTAAAGCCGCCATCGATATTAAAATTTTCCTTGTTTAGGTTAGCCGTTACCGTTGCAACAAACATAGTAAAGGCGATAAAGGAGGCCGACACGCGGGTGAACAGGCCCAGTCCCAACAGGATGCCCCCGATAAATTCCGATCCTTTGGCGAGGGCCGCCATCAGTAAGGGTACGGGAAAATGCAAGTCATCCCCAAACCATTTCCTGAAAAAAGTTCTTTCGTCTTCGGAATTGAAAATCCCGATCACGGAATTCCCGTTCCTGATCATGGCATAGCAAAGCCAGGCCCTGATGAGCAGGAGTATGATCGTCCACCATTTTGGATTGTATTGCATGGATCAGCCGTTTTCATTGATTGCAAATTAAATCTACCTCAATCTACTCCGAAGCCTTTACAGTTTATGGATGAAACAGGATTAAATATGGCTAAGGCGGATGGGGAAAATAAATTACCTTAATGCAAGAAACAACCAGCACATGAAAAATATTTTTTCCCGCCGGGGGCCGCGGGTAGCGCTCTGCGCTTTATTATTATTTCTTGCCTGCGCGGCGCTTCGGGCACAGGACGGCAAGATCAGCGTAAAATGGAACCAGGTTGTCACAGTATCGAAGACCACCCCTACCCTGCAGGTCGTGGTCAACCCGATGCTGCGCAGTCATTCGCCCATTCACCAGGGAAGTTTCCAGGCTTTGAAATCATTAGGTGCCGATTACGTTCGCTATGTTCCCTGGTTTCCCTATACCAGGCAGGCCGTGGCTGAACTGCATCCCCCGGGAAAAGACAGGACCTACTGGGATTTCACCCTGATGGATTCCATCATGCAAGATTTTATGGAAGCCACGGCCGGGCATTCCGTGGTCATCAATTTCAGCACGATCCCCGTCTGGATGTTTAAGACGGATACACCCGTGGTCTTCCCCGATGATCCGGACGAAGTATTTTGGAATTATAACCAGGGTACGAGGCTACGGGATACAACCATGAAGGAATTGTCGGATTATTTCGCCCGCTTATTCAGCTGGTACACCCGTGGCGGTTTCAGCGATGAGCTTGGCAAATTTCATGCATCGGGTCATCATTATACAATACCTTATTGGGAGGTACTGAACGAGCCAGATCTGGAACACCAGATCACACCCAGACAGTACACCAAAATGTACGATGCCATCGTAAGCGGATTGAAAAAAATGTCGCCGTCCACGAAATTTATCGGTATATCACTTGCATTCAGCAATAACCCCGAATGGTTTGAATATTTTTTAAATAAAAAGAACCATCGGCCAGGCATCCCTTTGGATGCCATCTCTTATCACTTCTACGCGTCTCCCGTAAAGGGTCAAACCCTGGATCAATACCAGTTTTCATTTTTTGACCAGGCCAGCGGTTTCCTGAATAAAGTGCGCTATATCGAAAGCATACGCAAACGCCTGTCGCCACAAACGAAAACAACGATCAACGAAATCGGCAGCATCATCAATGCCGAGCCGGAAAATATTCCTATTGATTACTGGAATTTATCCGGCGCACTCTACGCCTATCTTTTTGTCGAAATGACTAAATTGGGCATCGATGTCGCCGGGGAATCGCAGCTCGTGGGCTATCCCACACAATTTCCCGACGTGAGCATGATGGACTGGCGAAATGGCCATCCCAACCCCCGTTACTGGGTATTGAAATTATTAAAAGATCATTTTGGTCCCGGCGACCGGTTGCTGGAAACGAACGTGGATGGCAATGGGCAGGACGTATCCGCCCAGGCGATCCGGACTTCGGCTGGCCAATACCTGCTCCTGGTCAATATGCGCAACAGGGAAATCAGCCTGGGTCTGCCCGATGAGGCGAAAAATGCAGCACTGCTGTCCGTCGATCAATCTACCGGGGAAGGGCAACCGCAGCATAGCACTGCACCGGGTACAAGGGTAACCTTAAAGCCATTCACCGTGATGATCGTGAAGCTGTGAATCAATTGGGAGGAAAATATTTTTTATCACAAATGTTCGTTCTTAAGAAACTTTTTTTACTTTTACGGACAATCAATCAAAAGCCCATGTTACTTCATATGACCATCACATCAGCAGGATGCAAAAGTTTGCAACCAGACGATGCAATCAACGGGGCTAGTACGCGAACGAGTTAATGTAACCATCAACTTACGATACGAGGCCCCGTTCAATACGGGGCTTTTTTCTGCCCCTTTGTAAGCAATCCATTATTTAAATTTATTTTATACCAGCCTATATGCCGGAACAACCCATAACCAGCAAACAATCTATTTTTTCTTTTATCAAAAAAGCCCTGAGTGGTGATCCTATGGATTATACTGTCGGGAGCATTCGCAGGGCCGTGCTCATGCTGGCCATTCCCATGATCCTGGAGATGAGCCTGGAAAGCGTATTTGCCCTCGTGGACCTTTTCTTTGTGGGTCACCTGGAAAACAGTCAGCATACTTTGCAAACCGTAGCCCTCACCGAATCCATTCTTTCCATCGTGTATTCGCTGGCCATCGGCGTGAGCA
>Ga0193728_1001978_pt1 | contig 10610 bp, 12 predicted proteins | sample U1c1metaG_FD_143037 | JGI IMG/M metagenome (GOLD analysis project Ga0193728, IMG submission 143037) | Soil microbial communities from a riparian zone of the East river system, Colorado, United States - U1c1 | ecosystem: Environmental > Terrestrial > Soil > Riparian zone | place: USA: East River... | reverse complement strand
CCCACAGATCGCCGAATATCAGCTGCGGAACCGAGCTCGTCGTCGCCGCTGGGCGCGCAATAGCTCTAGGAGTCGTCATGTCAGTAGCTCTCGGCGGCCTCTGTGAAGTAGTAAGGCGCCTGGTAAGCGCCCGTCTTTTCCTTTTCGATCTGGCGTAACAGGTCGTTGAGCAGCGAGCTCGCGCCAAAGCGATACCGGGACGAGTTCAGCCACGCGTCTCCCAGCGTTTCTTTGACGGCAACGAGATAATGAAGCGCCTGCTTCGATGTCTTGATTCCACCAGCCGGCTTCATTCCGATCGCGATCCCCGTCGCCAGATAGAAATCGCGGATGGCTTCGATCATCACCTGCGTGTTGGCGAGCGTCGCACTTCCGGACGCCTTGCCGGTACTGGTTTTGATGAAGTCGCCCGCACGGATCACCTGCATCGCGAGAAAGGAAGCCGCCCGCACGTTGTCGTAGGTGTCAAGCTCGCTCACTTCCAGAATCACCTTGAGCTGCGCATCGCCACACGCTTCGACCACCGCGCTGATCTCGTCCTGCACGGCGTTGAACTCTCCGGAGAGGAAGAGCCCGCGATTGATGACCATGTCGATCTCGTCCGCGCCATCGGAGACGGCCGTGCGCACTTCTTCCAGTCGAAGCGCCAACGGACTCTGCCCCGAGGGGAATGCGGTCGCGACTGATGCGACTTTAATAGCTGTGTCCGCGAGCCACCGGGCCGCGTGCTTGACCAGGAATGGATAGATACAAACCGCCGCGACCGGTGGAACGTCGGGGTCCGCGCTGGGGCGGCGAGCTTTCTGACAGAGTGAAGCGATTTTGCCCGGCGTGTCCTTGCCCTCGAGCGTGGTCAGGTCCACCATCGACACCGCCGTCTTCAGTCCCCATAGCTTGGAGCCCTTCTTGATGCTCCGCGTCGTGAACTTGGCGACACGCTCCTCGATTCCGACCTGATCTACGGTTCCGATCTCATCGAAGAGTTTGCTGAAGCTCGTGCGCAGGGCGGCACCGGCAGCGGGGGGCATGGTCCCCGTAATATCGCGCCCGGAAACCCCCATTACAACGCTGCATTAGCCGGGTGTGCGCCAATTCCTCTCCGTTACATGATGGCGTGGTCCCGACCTCCACCAATCCCCATTACAACGTCACACCGCGAACGATTAGTTTGGCAGCATGACCGAAGTGCGCCCCTACGCCGTTCTTTTCGATTTGGACGGAACGCTGATCGACTCGATCGCGCTGCTGCTCGCGTCGATGAAGCACACGTTTCAGGGCCGGCCGCGACAACCGACCGATGCCGAATGGATCGAGGGGCTGGGCACCCCGCTGCCGAAGCAGCTCACACCATACGTCGAGTCCGATGAGGATCGCGAGCGACTCGTAAATCGATATCGCGCCTTTCAGCTCGAGAATCACGATCAGCTGATGGCGCACTACGAAGGAGTGATCGACACGCTCGCCCTTCTCTACCAGCGCGGCCACCCCATGGGTGTCGTCACCAGCAAGGGAAACATGATGATGGAGCGCGGCCTAAAATTCATCGGCGCCGACGACTACATCGAGGTCGCCATCGGTTACGACTCGGTCCACATACACAAGCCCGATCCGTATCCTGTCCGCGCGGCACTGGAAAAGCTCGAATACGCGGCAACCGAAACCGTCTTCGTCGGCGATTCGCCCCACGATATCAAGTCGGGCAATGCCGCTGGCGTCATTACCATCGCCGCCCTCTGGGGGCCGTTCACACGCTCCCAACTCGAACCCTACAAACCCACCCATTTTCTCGACGACATCAAGCACCTGCCGGCGCTGATGGACCGAATCACAGCGGAAAGTGCGGGGTAGTATATTCTCGCACGTTCGATCCCTATAGGAGCTAGCCAAATGGGTGTGTCATATCAAACGGGGGCGTTGGTCCGTACCGGTGAAGAGCGAGCTACTCTCGTTCGCCGGACCTACGCCCTGGTGCTGGTCAGTGTTCTGGTTACGATCGTGGGCGTTTCTTTCGCCCTGTCGCAACCCGCGGTTTTGCAGGCCGTGGCGCAGCATCCCTTCCTCGCTTTCCTCGCCGCCCTCGCACCGCTCTTTATCGCCGGTCGCGTGAAAGCCGCATTCCCGATGAATATCGGGTTCGTTCTGCTGTTCAACTTCGCGATGGGCGTGATGATCTCGCCCGCCATCTTCTTCTATGGAAGCCGGCAGCCGGGCCTCATTGGACAGGCAGCGGTGTTGACGATCGGAGCGTTCGGAATCCTCACCCTCTACGCCTTCGTCAGCCGCCGCGATTTCAGCGCGTGGGGAGGCTTCCTCATGGTTGGGTTGTGGGTTCTGATCGGCACGATGGTGCTGAATATCTTCTTCCAGAATGCCGCCGTCGATTTGTGGCTGGCTTCAGTCGCGGTGCTCCTGTTCAGCGGACTGCTGCTTTACGACACCTGGCGCCTTCGCAACTTCTACGGCCCGGATGAGTACGTCGGCGCCGCGGTTCAGATCTATCTCGATCTGCTCAACATGTTCATGGCGATACTTCGAATAATGGGGAATCGCCGGAACTGAACGACAAATCGCAACTGAATAAGCGAGAGGTCTGAGTAGGTAAGTCGCGAGTTGATTAGTCACTACCCCCTGACATATCTCGCTGGCGTGAAGGGGACTGCTTGTGGCCAGCACGCCAATTGTAGCGTCCCGACGTACTGAACTAAATCGCTGGCAACTTACCTACTGGGACCTCTCGCCTAATCAGTTGCAGATGCATTTCAAGCGCGGATCCCTCAGCCTATGCTTTCCTGGGCGCGATCTATTTTTCGCGCCATGTCGAGGTCCTTCTGAGTAATGCCCCCGGCGGAGTGAGTGCTCAACGCGCAGGTGACCTTCGTGTAGCGGATGTCGATGTCGGGATGATGGTCCGCCGCGTCCGCCGCCTTCGCTACGGCCGCCACGAAATCGATCCCCGTCAGGAAATCCCGGAACTGAAAAGTCTTGGTGATGACTTCTCCGCGCCGGCTCCAGCCAGGAAGATTTCCAAGCTCTCGCTGGATCGAAATGTCAGATAGACGCTCAGTCATCGATTACATGCTCCGCGCAGAGTATCAATCGAAGAAGATAAGTTCGCGATTGTCTCGCGCAATGATCGTCGGCATCACCACCACTCTGCTGATCATTCCCATCGTATCACCGGCTGGTGCCCAAAGCTACTCATCCCGGGAACAGGCCGAATCATCCGACGGCTACTGGAAGAAGTTCGCCCTGGGTGCCGGCGTGAGCCTCCTCGCCCACGAAAGCGCGCACATTCTCACATCGATCGCGCTCGGCTTTCACCCTTACATCGGCTTCGACAAGGGCCGGCCCACCGTATACTCGGGAATCGATAGCCAGAGGTATCCGCACAAGCAGTTTCTCTTTTCCGCGGCGGGACTGACGACACAGGCGCTCATTAACGAGGCCCTTCTGGATATCCCTCACTCGCGCGGTGGTGCGATCGAGCGCGGAATCCTGGCCGGTGGAATTGGCACGACCCTCTTCTACATCACAATCGGCCGCAACGGAGACGTGAGCGATATTGCCTTCATGGCGCGAACGTCCTCACTTTCGAAGACGCAGCTCTCCCTCATTTTCGGCGGCGTTTCAGCCATTCACGCCGTGCGCATCTGGCGTGATCCCGCCTATTCGCACTTCTTCGTCGGGCCTACAGAGAACGGCTTGGGGATTGGGTTCCAGTACTGATTCTCATAACTGCAAGTGCAACTGAACGAGCGATGAGCCACTGGCTGACCAAAGCCAATAGCCGCTAGCCGTACTACGCCGGGACGTTACAGTCTCGGATCAGACCACAATCAACTGCCTGTGCCTTCACGCCACTGAGTGGCGTCCCGACGTTCTATGGCTAGGAGCTATGAGCTTTGGTCAGCTATCGGCTCAGGGCTCGTTTCAGTTGCAGTTCCATTTCCGCACTACCTCATATAGGAGTTTCGGTGTATCTTCGGTAAGTGAAGCACCAAGCCCCCACCCTTTTCGGCGAAGCCTACGAGCGCTCCGCCCGCCAACTCCCCGTCATCGGCGAGCAAAAGGACATCCGCTACTACTCCTCCCCCGCCAAGAGCGTCCTCAACGGCCCTGAAACCACGGGCATGGGATTCTGGTCCATCAATCCCTATATCGGCTGCGCGTTCGGTTGCGCCTACTGCTACGCCCGCTACACCCATAGGTACGTGATGGAGCGCGCGGCAAGCGACGAGAAGATGACCGAGGCGCTCGGCGACGCGTACAACAGGCTGCCACCCTGGCTCGCCTTCGAGCGCAACATCTTCGTAAAGCGAAACGCGCCCGAAGTCCTCAGCCGCACTCTCCGGTTTGGAAGCGATCGTCACCTCAAGCTTCTCGAGGGCGAGACGATTGTCATCGGAACCGCGACGGATCCGTATCAGCCTGCTGAGCGAAGGTTCCGGGTCACGCGCGGAATTCTGGAGGTGTTGGCCGACCATCCGGGATTGAGCGTCGTGATCATCACAAAGAGTCCTCTGATCACGCGGGATATCGATGTGCTCTCACGTATCAATCGGCTCTCCTACCTCGCCGTCCATATTTCTCTCATCACGCTCGACCGCGAGCTCGCGCGCCGAATCGAGCCGAGGGCGCCCACTCCGGAGTCGAGGGTGCGCGCGCTGGCGCGGCTGCGAGAGGCTGGGATAGATGCCGGCATCAACTGCATGCCGGTCCTGCCTGGGATCACGGACAATCCGTCCGACCTGGAGGCCCTGGTGAAGCGCGTGTCCGAGGCCGGTGCGACCTATGTGGGCGCGTGCGCGGTCCGGCTCCAGTCGGCGGCGAAAAAACGCTACCTGCCATTTATCGAGCAGGAATTTCCGCACCTGGCGGAGAGATACCGGAATACCTACGGAAGCAGCGCGTACGCAGGCGAAAAATACCGGGAGGGCCTGGCGCGTTTTTTTGAGAAGCTGTGCGCCAGATACGGCGTGCGCGGGTGGTCCAGCCGCTACGACGAAGAAGGGGACGAGTCGCCTGATTCGGCGCTCGTCCCCAGTGTGCAGCTATCCCTCGAGATGTAGTCTGAGCCGGAGGCGTGAGCCCTCGGCCGTCCGCTACTTCGCGGCTACCTTTTTCTTGGCGTGATGGGCCGCCTTTACTTCCTTCATCTCGGTCTTTTTGCTCTCGCCTTCAGCCTTCGCCTCGGAGGCGACTCCGCCACCCGAGCTCATGCTATTGTCGCTGGCGGTCTTGCCAGCCGGCGGATTGTCGGTCGGGCCGAAGCCGATGTTCATCGCCGTGAGTAATGCCGCGGCGTTGTTCGCTGAATTGAACTTCTTGGCGCAGGTAGCGATCGCGCGACGCGTCTGCGGGCCGTAGTGGCCATCGACGTTCGTGACGCCGCATCCTTGGTCCCGCAGCTCTTGCTGCAGTGCCAGGAACTGGATCTTGGAGAGTCCAGCCTGAGCAGAAGCCAGGGCTGGGGCGGCGATTAAAGCGATTACAGCGATGGTCTTCTTCATCTTCGATGCCTCCGATCAGGGATGGTCTCTACTATTCTACTATACAGTACAGGCATACGGTACAGTGACAGTACAGGGTATACGGTACAGACTTCTCGTAGCGCTGCAAGGTCTACGCCGGGAGCAGGTTTCTCCGCCGTGAAAAGAGCAAAAAAAACGCCCGACTCGCAAGGAGTCGGGCGGTTTTTTTTGTCGTCACAGTTGGTCTAGCGGAGCGCCTGTATGATCAGGGCGCCTACCGCGAGGAGTGCAACGCCGATCGCGATCGCCGAAACTGGCGTCATCGTGACCTGCTGCTTCCACCAGTTGCTGGCGGTGCCGGGTGTATCGGGCAGGGAGGCCATGATCCGCTGCTGAACGTGCACTGGAGTCACACGGCGACGAAGCATCTCGCTCTCCGCGTTGATCCGGGTCCACAGCTCGATCTTTGACTTGCCTTCGACTTCGCTCGCGCGCATCGCATCCACCTCACCGTCTAGCCAGTCGTGCAGCAATGTGTGACCAGGTACTCCGGTAATCGGAACCTCCCGGTCGTACATCTGCTCGGCGGGCTTGTCCTTTCGTTGAACGGGCTCTCTGCCCGTGATTTTCTCGTTGCTATCGAAACCGGCTTCATCGCGCATCATGCGTACTTCTCCTCGAGCAGTTGTTGGAGGGCCTCTCGCGCTCGATGCACTCGCATCTTTAAAGCGCCAACGGTCGTTTCCAGTAACAGCGCCATCTCTTCGTACGATCTCCCCTCTACGTGCTTCATCACGAACGCTTCACGCAGCGAGGGAGCGAGTCTGGCCAGAGCAAACTGCAGATCCGTACGCAGCTCGTTGCGATCCATCTCTTCTTCCGGCGTCGAGTACGTCGAGGGCTGATCATCCTCGTCGTAGCTCACGTGCGTTCGCCGAATGTTCTTCAGCCAATCCTTGCACGAATTAGCGACGATTCGAAACACCCAAGCGTCAAATCTGCCGCGAACTTCGCCCAAATGCTGATAGGCTTTAATAAAAGACTGTTGAAGTATGTCTTCCGCCACATCCGGACTTCCGGTCATTCCAAGTGCATGTCGGTACAGGGGATCGCTATACCGGGTTATCAGAACCCCGAACGAATCCTTTGAACCCGCCAGAACCTTGGCAATGATCTCCTGATCAGCATCGATCAGCGGCGCCGCGGCATCCGGCGTCGAGCCCTCGGCACCCAGCGGTTGAGCACTCTGATTTTGCAGCGGTGTGGCTGTCATCTTCACCTGCCTAATGTAATCCCTTTGCGTGGCCCTATATAGACCCAACTGGCGCGGGGATAACACCTTATCACCGATACGACGATTTGACGATCAACGGCTCGTGGAAGCAACCGAGTTTGGCGGAGCCGCCTCATTTTCTCGGAGCCGTACCATATAGAGGTGCTCGAGGGCAATATCGCGATGATAATGCCTCCCTTCCCGGTCGCTGTCCGCCCGGTACCGCCTGTATCGCTGGGTGAAATGGGACACCTTGCCGTCCGCTGAGGCCTTGGACAACAGGGATAGGAGCGTTTCGGGTGCCAGGTGACCCTCGGAATTGAAGCTGACGAGAGCATGTGTCGCCGTCGTCGCTGAAAGGAGCGCCGAGAAGAGCTTCTGAACCCTCCGCCCATGAGACCACTGGCTACGCCCCTCCGCACCCGCGAGAAGTCCAACTTTCCCGCGAATCGCCGGCGCCGACTCCGTCCAGCCGCGCGCCAGGATCTCCGGGATATGGTAGTAGGCAACGTATTGCCGCGAATTGTAGGGAGGGTCTATGTACAGCAGATCCACGTCGCCGATCGAGCTTGCCGCGTCGATGGCATCCATGAGGTGCGCCCGTGCGGGCTGGGATCCTTTGAGCGGGACCTCCGGAACTATCCCGAATGGCCGTCGCGCGTTCGGCTGCCACTGTTTCATGTACGACGCGTACACGCCGGCGGTGTTGGCAACCCTGTCAGCACCCTCGATAATCGCCGCCAGCAACAAATAGTAGCTGTCCTCCCCGACCCTTCCCGCCTTTCGCCAGCTTTCCAGTTCCTCGCGTGCGGCGTCGATTCGCCCGGCGTTATCGGGAGTGAAGTACATCCTTCCCTTGCTCTCCGTGCCGCCCGTCGGAGAGAAGTGCCGGCTGATGAAGCCTAGCTGCGGCGCGAGGGACGCCAGTTCCGCAGCCATATCGTCGAGCAAAGGATCCCTGCAATCGGCGACGACGTAGGCGCGCTGGAACACGTACGACGACATGAGGAGATCGCTCGAGTGGACGCGCCAGCCTTTCGCTTTCAAGGCGCGGCTCACGCTTGCGGTTCCCGCGAACGCGTCGTGAACCGATCCGACGCCAATTCCACTCCGCTTCAGGGTGCGGAGGATGAAAGGAAGAAGCCTGGTTTTGTTTCCGATGTACCGCATGATGCAAAGAGGGCGAGGTTGTTGGCCTCGCCCTCCGAAACCGTGTCAGCTCGATACTACGGGCAAAGCTGTGCGGCCGTCAGCACCGGCCGCTCGTTCTTCGGGATTTGGAAACCATACGTCGAATTCAGCGCATCCGCCGCCCCGTTCGCGATCGCCTGTTGGCCATCCAACGTCGGGTGAATTCCGTCGAGGCTGATGTACTGTCCGAACGGCCTCGTGCAAGTCAGAAAAACCGAGAGGTTAAAGTGACTCTTCACCGCTACGAAGCTGGCGAGCGAGGCGTTGAGATCCAGGTACGCCCACGAGTGCGAGGTCGCCTGCGCCGAAATGTGAGCGTTCATCTGGCGAATCAGATTGTCGACGAAAGCCGTGTCGGCGGCTGTGAGAATGAAATCCGGGGTCGTCGGATTGTCGGTGCAGGAGAAGTTGTAAGGCTTGGGGCTTCCGAGCGCGGTGAAGACTTTTCCGAACCCATAGATCAGATTCGTGTTGCCCTGGCAATCGGCGTTCACGACGATGCCAAATGACTGGAACGCCGCCGCCTGCTGATAGAAGTCGTCGCCGGGATAGACGCCGACGAGGCTGGGAATGAGTGGGACCGAAACCAGCAGCGCCTTGGCGCCAGTCTTGGCGACGCTGTCGACGATCGCGTCGTATTGCGGCTGCCACAGCGTGATCGGATAAAACGTGAACGTGTTGTCCGGCTGACGGTACGCCGCTGCGGGGACGAGTATTCCACCCGTGACGGTGCGCAGAACCTCGTTCGCACCTAGCTCCACCGACACCAGCGTCGGATTCTGCGCCATCATCTCTGTTACCTGACTGTTCTTCGGAGCCAGTACAGCCTTGTACAACCGCTTCCGCTGATCCGACTCGACACTTGTCGGGGCGACCGCGGTCGTCTCGGGAGTCACCCGAAGGGCGGCGTACGTGGTCGCCCCATCGATCGCGACATTATTCGTCGGAAGCGGGATAGTGCCCAATAGCGCACAAGTCTGGTCGGACGCATTGATGGCAGGGTATTGCGCGCTGCTCAGTCTTCTCTGGAACTGAAGCGGGGCAATCAACGGCGAGTAGCAACCGGGACCCTGCACGAGCGGCTCCGTGAACTTCGTCGCGAAGGCCTGGTGAGCGAGGAGCGCCGGCCACGCCGTCTGCTGCGTCGCGTAATAGACACCATCCGATTGCACTCCCATGCTCACACTGGTCCCAATCGAGACGAAGCTTGCGAATGCGCTCTGGCCGGCCGGACCCGTAGTTCTGTCATCGCTGCAGGCAGCGAGAACGACGAGAGCGACAGCACCAGCATAGATCGACCACTTACGCTTCATAACTTCTCCTCGGGGGTGAACGAACGAGCGGAGGCGGGGCCATAAACAAGCGGCTGATAATATCTGTAATCACCGAAAGGTGCGCCACCCCAGAGTTCGAATCGAATCGCCATGCTCATCGAGTTTCGGGGGACGAAATCTCACGTTGCCTGGCACGCTCGGGCGAACACCGGTTCGAGGATCCGCGTCCGTGCCTTGTAGAACTTCCGCAATAGTGCGCACGAGCCCGCACGGTACGCTAGCTGCCTCGAGCCGATCGATCCAATGCTGCGCGTTCATTTCGCTCACGCGTCGGTTCAGCGCTGACACGATGCGGTCCCGATTTTTCACGCGCCTCGCATTCGTCCGCAGCGTATCGTCGTCGGCCAGATTGTGAAGCCCGAGCGCATTCGCGCACGCGCGCCACTGCCAGTCGCTTCCGACCGCAATCACGAACGGCCTGTCCGCTGCGTCGAACAGCTGATACGGAACGAGGTTCGGATGCGAGTTTCCCCATCGCTTTGCATCCGTCCCGGAAACGAGAACGTTTTGCGCCACGTTCACAAGTGACGCTCTCGCACTATCGGCCAGCGAGATGTTGATCCGTCGTTTTTTTGCTGGGACCGGACCGGTGGCACGCTCCAGCGCGACGCCGAGTATCGCAATCGCTGCATCCTTGCCCGCGATGACATCGGCGAGAGCGACCCCGACCTTCATCGGCGATCCATCCTTCTCACCAGTGATCGCCATCCAGCCACACTCGGCCTGCACCACGAAGTCGTAGCCGGGTCGCTTACTCTTCGGTCCGAACCCGGAGATGGAGCACCAGATGAGACTGGGATTCTTCTCGAGCAGCTCTTCGGGATCGAGCTCGAGCCGTTCGAGCGCGCCGGGAAGAAAGTTATCGAGGACCACGTCGGCGCCGCTTATGAGATCCAGTACGACAGCACGGTCGCGGACCGTGGAGAGGTCGGCGGCAATGCTTTTCTTGTTCCTGTTGATGGCCAGGAAGTAGGCGCTCTGACCATCCGCGTCGAACGGCGGTCCCCAGCCCCGAGTCTCGTCCCCTTCACCCGGTCGCTCGACTTTGATGACGTCAGCGCCCATATCTCCGAGAATCATCGAACAAACTGGGCCGGCCAGCACCCTGCTCAAATCGAGTACGTTTAGCTTCATTCCACCTATTATGTTGGCTTACTGTCCTTGGTCTGTTACATTACTGGCCCGAGGTCAACGAAAAAACCGCAATCGTGGCCCACGTAGAACGTGGATCATACCACCTTGTTTTAGTGACGAAAAATCATATACTTAGCGCCGTCCAACCCTGTTGGGCTTAAAGCCCTACTTCTGTGATTTCATACCCCCGTCAGCCCCACCTCTTTA
>Ga0193728_1001977_pt1 | contig 10611 bp, 9 predicted proteins | sample U1c1metaG_FD_143037 | JGI IMG/M metagenome (GOLD analysis project Ga0193728, IMG submission 143037) | Soil microbial communities from a riparian zone of the East river system, Colorado, United States - U1c1 | ecosystem: Environmental > Terrestrial > Soil > Riparian zone | place: USA: East River... | reverse complement strand
TGTCGTTCTGATCGAACGACGTGCAGTCGGCGAGCGACTTCTTCGAGTGAGCAGCGAGCGCGGGTAGACAGATCGAGATCGCGAGGGCGCACGTCGCCCAGCGCGCCCAGGTGGTGGAACGCATCGAACAGACCTCCGGTTAGGACCCACGCTCGTCGGCGCCTGGTCGGCGGCCGCGTGCATTTCGGGTTCGCGAAGTCAGACACCGCCGCGTGCGCCGGGTTCCGCAATTCGTGCAAACTCCCCGGATGCTCAGTCCTCTCGATGTGTTTCGCGCGGATGTGCTCGCCGGTCACGTGGTGCTCGTCACCGGTGGTGGCACCGGCATCTGCCGCGGCATCGCACATGCGTTTGCGCGGTTCGGCGCCGACGTCGCGATCGTGAGCCGCAAACAGGACGTGATCTCGAAGACCGCCGAAGAGCTCTCCGCCGCGACGGGGCGTCCGGTGCTCGGACTGTCGGCCGACGTGCGCGATCCGGAAGCGATCGCGCGCGCGATCCACGCGACCGCCGAGAAGTTCGGCAAGCTCACGACGCTCGTCAACGGCGCGGCCGGCAACTTCCTCGTGCCCGCCGCCGGGTTGTCGCCGAATGGGTTCAAGACCGTGATCGACATCGATCTCGGCGGCACGTTCAACGCGTCGCGCGCGGCGTTCGAGCTGTTGCGCGCAAGCGGCGACGGGCTCGTGCTCAACATCAGCGCGACGCTGCACTATCACGGCACGCCGCTGCAGATTCACGCATCGGCGGCGAAGGCCGGCGTCGACGCGATCACGAAGAACCTCGCCGTCGAGTGGGGCCAGTTTGCGATCCGCGCGTGTGGCATCGCGCCGGGACCGATCGGCGATACCGAGGGCATGCGCCGGCTCGCGCCCGGCGACGCGGCGAACCGCGCGAAGGCGGGGATTCCCGCAGGGCGGTTCGGTACGATCGACGAGATCGCAGCAGCCGCGGTCTATCTGCGCTCGGCGGCGGCGGCCTATGTCACCGGCCACACGCTCGTCGTCGACGGCGGGCACTCCGTCGCGATGCCGCTCCTCCCGATGTAAGAAAACGGCTGGTTAGCCCTGCGACGGGTCATTAGATCCACGGGCATCATCGTGCGTTTGAACCCTTACAAAGCGAGCGAAGCATGGCCCGAGACCGGCACGATGTATGTGCTCAAGATCTCGTATCCCTTGGCCATTCGCGTCGTCGCTCCATGCGTACACACGTAGTATAAGGACCAAAGAAGTGTTGGAACGTCAGGACATCGATGCGCTGCTGGTGGGCGCGCTCTACGGCGAGCTTAGCTCGGCCGAACAAGCGCAGCTGACGGCGCATCTCGAGTCGCATCCGGCTGATCGGAACGCGCTCGATGACCTGAAGTCGGTGCGCGAGCGGTTCACGACCAGCCGGATCTTCGAGGTCCAGCTCGATCCGCCGCAGGCGGTGTCGGCGCTGCTGCTGCAGGAGGCCGCGCGCCGCGCGCCGAAGCTGGTCGTTGCGACCGAGAAGAAAGAGAGCTGGTTCGATCGATTCGTGCGCTCGTTCATCGCGCATCCCGCGATCGCCGCGGCCGCATCGCTCGTGCTCGTCATCGGCGTCGCCGGCACGATCTATCTCCAGGGCGGCGGCGACTCGCAGCCGCGCGTCGGCCAGCAGCTCGAGGACACCACGGTCGCGTCGGCGCCCGGCGCAGCGTCGTCGGGCTCCGCGATGATCGGCCAAGGCAACGCCCATGGCGCCGCACAGGGTGCCGACCAGGGCGTCGCGCCGAGTGCCGTGCCGGCGATCGTCGCGACGACGCCCCCGGCGAAAGATTCGGTCGCGGCAGGCGACAAGGCCGGCGCCATCAACAAGAACGATGGCGTCGTCGCCGACCTCGCCGATCCGCAACAGGAGCTGTCGCGCGTTCGGGCGCAACGCGCGCTCGGGTTCGCCGACGACGGCAAGCGCGAAGTCGCGGTCTCGAAGCACGCGAGCACGCCCCAGGCCACGAAGCCCGCGGCCCCCAAGGGTCGCTACGTCGAGATCCCGAACGCCTCGCCGCAGCCGAAGGAGCTCGACGAAGAGCAGGACCGATCCGGCAAGGACGTCGTCGCGAGCCAGGATTACAAGAAAGCAGCGCCTCGGGGCGCGGGCGCGGCCGGCGGTGGTGCCGCGACCGGCGCTACCGCGACCGCGACGACCGAAGCCGGCCCGAGTGCGCCGCCTATCGCCGCGAACACGCCAGCTCCCACGGTCGCGCAGGCACAGCGTCCCGCGGCGCCGCCGCCTCCTCCCGGCGAGCCGCCGGCCTCGAAGACCGTCGCGAAGCCCGATTCGAACCTCGCATGGGCGAAGGATCAGCACGCGAAGATCATCGCGCTCGTCAAGGACGGCAAGTGCTCCGCCGCGGTGCCGCTCGCTTCGACGTTGAAGACGCGCGCGCCCGACTACTACGCGACGAACGTCGCCACCGATCGCTCGCTGAAGTCGTGCATGCAGTACGTCAACGACACGTCGACCGAGCGCGCCGCCGAGAAAAAGGCGAGCAAAGCGACCGACGCCAAGTAGACGGACTGCGCGTATGGTCGGCGTGTGGACGTTGCCCTGTTCCGCTGGCTGCCGCAGCTCGCCGCGCGCGTGCCGTGGGTCCGGCTCGGCGACTGGCCGACGCCGCTGACCGCGATCGAGGTCGACGGCCGTCGCGTGTGGGTCAAGCACGAGGGTGACTCGAGCCAGCGCTACGGCGGCAACAAGATCCGTACGCTCGAGGCGTGGCTCGGCCACGCGCAGGCCGCGGGCTACGAACGGATCTGGGCGATGGGCGCATACGGCTCGAACCACGCGATCGCGACCGTGCTCCACGCGCGCGCGATCGGGCTCGACGCCGGCGCGATCCTGTTCCCGCAGCCGCACAGCGAGTGGGCGCACGAGAATGCGAGCGCGCTGGTCGGCTCGGAGTGCGAGCTCGTGCGGCTGCGCCACGTCGTCGAGGTCCCGTTCGCGGGGCTGCGGATCGCGCGCCGCGATCGCCGCGCCGTCGTGATGCCGCCCGGGGGCGCGACGCCGATCGGCACGCTCGGCGCGATGTCGGCCGCGTTCGAGATCGCGGAGCAAGTCACCGCCGGGCTCGCGCCGCCACCTGCGCGGATCGTGTTGCCGATCGGCAGCACGTGCACGAGCGCCGGGCTGGTCGCCGGATTCTCGCTCGCGCACGCGACCGGTGCGTGGCCGTGGCCGGTGCCGATCATCCACGCGGTGCGCGTGACGCCGTGGCCGGTGACCTCGCGCGTACGCACGGCGCACCTCGCGCTGCGTTCGCTGCAGCGGATCGCGAAGCTCGGCGGACCGCGTGTCGAGGTCGGGCTCGCGACGCTGCTGCGCCGGCTCGTCGTCGACGGTAAGGAGCTCGGCGAGGGCTACGGGATCCCGACCCCGCGCAGCGAAGCGGCGATCCGCACGCTCGCGAACGCCTCGGCGCCGCGGCTCGACGGCGTGTACAGCGGCAAGGCGAGCGCCGCGCTGTTGCGTCTGCATCGCCGCGGTATCGGGCCGCTGCTGTTGTGGGCGACCAAGTCGACCGTCGTGCTGCCGCCGGCGTCGCGCACCGCGCATGCGCCCGCCGCATTGCGCGAGTGGCTCCACCGCTGTGGTCTAGACGATTCGCCAACCGATCGGCTGGGTTGGTCGTACTCGACCTCGTGATCTGTGAGGCCGGCGACTGGCTACGGGCGACCTCGCGGCGACTCGAGTTGCCCGCCACGGCGCGAATCGCGCAGCGATCCCGGGATATCTTGGACGCGGTGGACGTCGGCAGCCCGGTTCCGGAAGCGCTCGCACGAGCGAGCGTGCTCGATGCCGCGGGTGACGGCCACGCGCTCGGCGAGGCGTGGGCCGCCGCGGACGCGATCGTGATCTTCGTGCGCCACTTCGCGTGCGCGGGCTGTTCGGATCACCTCGCCGAGCTCCGGCCGCGGCTCGCCGAGCTGGCGGCGCTCGCGACGGGCGTCGTGATCGTCGGCAGTGGCACGGTGGAGCAGCTCGCGGCGTTCGTCGCGGTACAGCAGCTCGCCGGTCATCCGATCGAGGTCGTCACGGATCCGACGCTCGCCGCGTATCGCGCCGCCGGGCTCGAGCGGTCGCGGCTCGGCACGCTCGGGCCACGTGCGCTCGCAAACCTCGGCCTCCTCGCGCTGCGCGGGCACACGAGCGGGCGCGCGTGCGGCGATCTGTACCAACAGGGCGGCACGCTGTACGTGCGGCGCGGCGGCGAGCTCGCGTTCGTGCATCGCTCGACACGGATCGGCGATCACGCGCCGGTCGCGCAGGTCGTCGCGCTCGCGCTCGCCGCGCGCGCGGACGAGGCGGGCGTCGCGTGACGATCGCGTTCCACGTCGCGAACGCGCTGTATCTCGTGTCGTACGCGGTGCGCGACATCCTGTGGCTGCGCCTGATCACCGTGCTCGGCGGGGGCACGCTGCTGCTGTCGTTCTTCTTGTCGCCGCAGCCGCCGGTGCCTGCGATCCTGTGGAACGCGCTGTTCCTCGTGATCAACCTGGTGCGCATCGACCTATTGATCCGCGAGCGCCGCCCGATCCCGCTCGCCGCCGACGAGCAGCACCTCGCGAACCTCGTGTTCCGCACGCTCCGCCCGCGCGAGCTCGTGCGCCTGTTGCGCGTCGGCACGTTCGTCGATCACGCGCCGGGTGCGCGGCTGGTCACGCGCGGCCAGCCGCTCGAGCACCTGCTGCTCGTCGTCCGCGGCACCGCGCGGGTCGAGCTCGACGCACGGCCCGCGATCGAGATCGCCGACGGTACCTTCATCGGCGAGCTCGGCTTTCTCACCGGCAAGCCGCCCGGTGCCGACGTCGCGGCGGTGACGCCGTTGCGCGTCGTGCAGTGGCCGTTCGCGCCGCTGCGCGAGTTCCTCGACGACAACCCGGAGCTCCACGCGACGATGCAGCGAGTGCTCGGCAGCGATCTCGCGGCCAAGCTACGGCGCTAGCGCCTTGCACTCCGCGATCAGCGCGGGCGATGCGCCGAGCGTGCGCAGCGCCGCGACGTAGGTCGGGTCGAGCGGGCTGTACAGATCGAGCACGCGGTCGAGTGCCGTGCGGTGAGCCTGATGCTCGCGCAGTGGCTCCGGATCGATCGTCTCGAGCCCATAGGGCCTCGCGTGGATCACCTTCGATCCGTCCATCACGAGGTCGAAGCTATGATCGGCGTAGGACCAGCGGCTGTCGTAGTCGAGTACGTGCGGCGTGCCACTCCACTTCATGGCCACCTTGCCGTTCGCGATCGCGTAGATGTGGGTGTCTTCGAACACGAGACCGATCAACGCGGCGCCGTGCATGAAGAAGCCGCCCTGGTGGACGAAGCTCTGGGGGGCGGGGCCTTCGAACACCTGGCCGGGAAAGCTGACGACCTTGGTGACGGTCGAGCCCTCGACGGTGAGCAGCACCTCGACCTGCGCGTCGCCCTTGTAGTAGGTCGTCCACACGTAGTTGCCGCAAGCGGGCTGGATCGCGACCGGCCAGTCCTGATGCGCCAGGCGAGTCACCCATGCGGTGACCGCCTTCGTCACGTCGTCGGTGAGGTCCGGCACGGTGCACGCCTGATCGCCGAGCTGGCTCGCGAGGTGGCTGAAGTAGTGCGTGGCCGCGAGATGGGTGCGCTCGATCCGCGCGTCGGCGGGATCGTACTGGTTCGTCGCGATGAGGAATTGTTCGACATCGTCGCGCGCTCGAGCTTCCGGCGACCGCTCCGGCATCGCGGCGACGAGATCCGCATGACCCTTGATGCCGACCGTCGCGAAGTCAGCGGCGAGCTCGTCACGGTTCCACGCGGTGTAATCCTCGAGGCGCGCGAGCGCGTCGTACTTGTCCCACGGGCGCTGCAGCGCCGCCGCTTCGGGGCAGATCGCGATCTGGCGATCCTTGTCGAGGCAACGAAAGAAGCTGCGGTGCTGCTGATCGTCGACCGCGCCGACGACGAGCTTGCCGTGAACGATCTCTGCGCCGCGCAGGTCGGCGATCGTGGCGAGCTGTGAGACCGCGCCGTCCGCGGTGCGCAGCATCACGGACGAGTGCGTGTGCATCGCGCCACCCTCGTGCTGGTTGTCGAGGTAAAGCGTGTCGCGCCGGCCATCTCCGTCGAAGTCGACGGTGCCGACATCACCGAGCGAGCCTTCGTCGGCCCACTCCATCCAGTGGAACGATGGCGTGCTCGTGCGATCGGCGACGACCTCGATGTGGTCGCCGCTGACGCGCAGCACGTAGTTGCGGCGGACCGTCGCCCGCTTCGTCTTCTTGTCGGCGCGATCCATCGCCATGGTCACCAGCACGCCTTCGGGCTCGGCACACCCGACGCCGACGTACTCCCCCATGCCGTCGAGAGAGTCGTCGGCGAGTCGCTCGTCTGGATGCTGGCTGTTGACCCATGCGAGCACGAGCTTCGTGATCCGGGTCTGTTCGGCGCGCGCAACCGGATCGCACGCGGCACGGCTCGCGACCGACGACTTGGCGATGCGCCTGCGGGCGGCCTCGACGAGGACCGCGATCTGCTTCGCGATGTCGGGATCGGGCGTCGCCGGCGCGACGCTTGGCGCGGGGACCGGCGCGGCGGCGGGGGGCGTCACGGGTGCCGCGGCGGCGACCACGGACTTCGGCAACACCGGCAACCGCATCGGCGTGCCGCGATCGTGACCATACGCGAGCGTGAAGGCGGCGATGCCTGCGGCGATCGCTCCACCGAACAGGACCGTATTGCGAACCGTGACCACGCTGACCACGTTCCTTCAACGCATCGCGGCGGGTCGCTATTCGTCGTCGTCGGGGCCGTCGTCGCCTGCCACCATTGATAGATCGGCGGCGTCGGCATCGTGTTATGCAGCCGCGATGATGCGACGAATGCTGATCGCGCTGCTCGTGATCGCCGCGTGCGACAAGGCCACTCCGACGACGAAGCCGGACCGCCCGCCGGTTGGCGACTTCCCCGAGAATCCGCTGCTCGCATACGCATCGGCTGACACGCCGTACGTGTTCGCGACGTTCAAGCCGATCTCGCCCGAGTACATCCACAAGATGGTCGACACGTTCGGGCCGATCTGGCGCCGCACGTTCAACGAGTACTTGGCGAAGAGCGCGGGGGGCGCCGAGGAGGCCAGCGCGTTCTTCGAGATCCTCGGCGACGTCAACGCGAAGCGGTTCGACGAGCTCGGACTGTCGGTGAACGCGCGCTTCGCCGTCTACGGTCTCACCAGCGGCTATCCGGTAGCGCGCCTCGAGATCGCGAACGGCGATCGCTTGATCGCGTTCATGCAGCAGGTCGCCGATCGGTATCACACGCAGCTACCGGCCCCGACCGCACGAGGCGCGTGGAAGCTGTGGCGCAGGTCGATCCCCGACAAGGACTCGAGCTGGGTCGTTGCGATCGGGCCCAAGGAGCTCGTGGTGTCGCTCGCGCCTTCGAACGTGCTGGACGCCGAGCTCGCGACGATCCTCGGCGAGACCAAGCCGACCGCGAGCCTCACGACCCGCCAGCTGCATGACCTCGCGGTGCGGGACGGCTTCACCGGCCAGGGCCTGGGTTACGCCGATCTCCAGCGCGTGGCGGCACTTGCCGACCACGATCGCAGCGCGGAGTGCCGCGACGCCATCACGAAGCTGTTCGCCCATGCGCCGCGCTTCGCGTTCGGCTATCGCGATCTCACGGCGAACCAGACCTCCGCCGGGGCCGTTCTCGAGCTCGCGCCCGACGTCCTCGGCCCGTTGCGTGGCGTGACCGGCTCGCTCGCCGGCATCGACCGCTTGACCTCGGCGCACCCGGCCATGGCGATCGCGGCGGCCGGCGACATCGACCACGCGCGCGCGTTGCTGCCGGCGATCGCGACCGCCGCCGAGGATCTCGGAAAGCGCTGCGACACGCCGGAGCTCTCCGAGGTCGCCGACAAGCTGCGCACGGTTGCGGCCGCGCCGCTGCCGCCGTTTCTCGGGGGCCTGCACGGTGGCATGTTCGTCCTCGATCAGGCCAAGGTCAGCGGAGGAGTCCCTACGAGCTTCGACGGCTACGCTGCGATCCACTCCGATCACACCGTGGAGCTCGTGAAGTTCCTCGCCGCAAAGATGCCCGGCCTCGATCTTCCGCTCGACGGCAAGGCGCACGCGTTGCCCGCCGCCGGACTGCCGGGCGCCGCGACCGCCGCGGCTACCCCCGACACGCTCGCGGTCGGGTTCGGCGCCGACAGCACCAAGGTCACCGACCTGCTCGGCGGCACACCGGCGCCGGCGCCGCTCGCGTTTATGATCTTCGACTACCAGCGGATCGGCGACTTGATCCCGAACAACCCGAACGATCCCGAATCCGCAGACATGAGGCAGCTCGTGAGCGCGCTCGGCGTTCTGAACATGACGCTGACCGTCGACGAACGCGGCCTGGTCGCCTGGATGTCGTTCGGGATGAAATGATCCCCGCGCGAGGCCGGGCTACGGCGCCAGCGCCTTGCACTCCGCGATCAACGCGGGCGGTGCGCCGAGCGTGCGCAGCGCGGCGAGATACGGCGCGGCGTTGCTCGGCGGATCGTCGGTGAGCCGCTCGATCGCCTCGCGCTGGACCTGATGCGCGCGCACCGGCTCGGGATCGAGCTTCTCGAAGCCGGTCAGCGTCGGGTGCCATAGCGTCGTGCCCTCGACGACGACGTCGGTGCTCGCGTCGGTGGACCAGCGGCGGTCGTAATCGAACATCCGGAAGTCGCCGTGGCGGTGGGCGACCAGCTTGCCGTTCGCGACGACCCACGCGTCGCTGCCGGACAGCACGACGCCGACGACGGTCGCGCCGTGGCGGAAGAACGCACCGCCGTGGCCGAACGTCTGCGAGCCCGGCCCCTCGTACTGCTGCCCCGGCAGCGTGGTGACGCGCGTGATCTTGTCGCCGAGTATGATCAGCGCTTCTTCCGCCGCGTCGCCGCGCTGAAAGCTGACCCACACGTAATCGCCGCACGTGCGCTCGATCGGCGGCGTGACGCCGTCGGGTTGCTTCGCCTGGGTCGCGACCCACGCGAGCACGCGCGCGCGCTCGGCGTCGGTCAGCGGCGTCGGGGTGCAGGCGGTGTCGCCGAGCTGGGCGGAGAGCGCGTCGAAGAACGCCTGCGCCACGTGATGGTGGTGCACGACGAGGCCTTCGGCCGGATCGGTGAACGCCGCCGCCAGGAACTGCTGGACGTGGCGCTGCGTGCGCTCCACGGGCGGCGTCGCGGGGACCGCCGCGAGCAGGTCGTCGTGACCGGTGATGTGCAGCGTCGCGAAGTCGGCCGCGAGCTGATCGCGATCGGGGACCACGCCGCTCTGCAGCCGCGTCACGGCGTCGTACTTGTCGGCGAGGCGCTGCATGGTCGCGGCCGCGGCGCACGACACGAGCTCGAACGATGCATCGACGCAGCGGTAGTAGGTGCGGTCGAGCTGGCGATCCTGGGCGCCGACGATCAACTGACCGTGATCGACGTACGCACCGGCGAGCGTCTCGGTCGACACGATCGGAGCGACCGTGCCGTTCGCGTAACGCACGAGCAGTTGCGATGGCGAGTGCGTGGCGCCGCCTTCGTGCTGGATGTCGACGTAGATCGTGTCGCGCGCACCATCGCCATCGAGGTCGGCCTCGCCGATCAGCGCGAGCCGGCCTTCGTCGGCCCACTCCATCCAGTAGATCGACGGCGTGCTCGTGCGCTCGGCGATCACGTCGATCCGATCGCCGGTGACGTGAAGGACGTAGTTGCGGCGCGTGCGCCCGTCGCCCTTGATCGCCTTGCGGTCCATGCTCGCGTCGACGAGGATGCCCGACGCATCCGGGCAGCCCGCGTCGAACACGTACTGCATGTCCTCGATGTCGCTCTCCGCGATCCGCTCGTCGGGGTGCTGCGCGTCGATCCACGCACGGACGCGCTTGCGCAGCGCCGCGTGCGGCTTCTTGTCGAGCCCCTTGCAGCTCGCGGCGGGCGCGACCGCGCCGAGATGCTTGGTGGCCGCGGCACCAAGCGCGGTGAGCTGTTGCACGGTGTTCGCGGCGACCGGCATCGCGGGTGCCGTCGTCGCTGGCGTACTCGCAGGCGTCGTCATGGGTGCTGTCGCGGGCGCCGTCGCGGCCGAGTGCAGATGCGCCGGTGGTGCCGGCGGGATCGCCGCGTGCGCCGGTGGCTTCGGCAGCACCGGTAGCACCATCGGCGCCCCGCGATCGTGGCCGTACGCGATCACGAACGCCGCGATGCCGGTCGCGACCGCGCCGCCGAAGATCACCAGGTTCCGCATGACCCTCGATCAACGCGCCGCGCCGTCGCGCTATTCACCCGAGGCGGCGGGCGATGGCACGTGCAAACCGGCTCGGCGCCAGTGGATCGCGCGCGAGGAACATCAGCGGCTCGAAGACCTCGAGCTCCATCAGGAGGAACCGGCCGTCGTGGATCACGCCGTCGACGCGGGCGTACACCGGCAGGCCCGGCGCCGCCGCGATGCACGCGCGAGCACCCGCGATCCAGTCCTCGTGCACCTCGACGGTCTCGTTGGTGCCGCCGAACTGGAACTGCACGCGATAGTCGCCGGCAGTTCCAGTTCGGCGGCACCAACGAGACCGTCGAGGTGCACGAGGACTGGATCG
>Ga0193728_1001976_pt1 | contig 10611 bp, 9 predicted proteins | sample U1c1metaG_FD_143037 | JGI IMG/M metagenome (GOLD analysis project Ga0193728, IMG submission 143037) | Soil microbial communities from a riparian zone of the East river system, Colorado, United States - U1c1 | ecosystem: Environmental > Terrestrial > Soil > Riparian zone | place: USA: East River... | reverse complement strand
GCAGCCAAATGGCGTCGCGCATCCCAGCGACCTATGCGTTCGCGCCTCGCAAAGTCCCGCCAATATGTCGCGCATCAGCGATGCGCTGGTGAGCCGCGGTTTGATCACGCGCGTCTCGAGCCTTCACGATCGGCGCCGGATGGTTCTGCGCATCACGGAGGAGGGCGAAACGTTCGTGCGTCAACTGCTTCCCAAGTTGTTTGCCCCGTTGCGTGAGATGTTGAAGGATTTTCCGGAAACCGAGCAACAGCAGATGACTTCTCTGCTCAAGCGCCTCGGCGTGGAATTGGACAAAGCGACCGCGCCGCAGATTGTGGAACAGGCACTGTGAACGCCCTGCGAGTCGCGGCGGCGGCGCTTGTCGCCTTGGCCGTGGGTTGCGCAGGATTGCCCTCGAAGCGTGAGCCCGTGCACCTCATCGATTCTGCGCCGCTCGAGGGTTTCGAGGCCGCGGGCGGCGGCGACTGGCCGGCACTGGAATGGTGGAAACGCTACCAGGATCCCACGTTGGATCAATTGATTGCGATCGGCGGCGCCAACTCGCCGACCCTGGCGACGGCGCATGCACGATATGACTCGGCCCGCCAATCGGTCCGTCTCGCAGCGGCCGAATCCGGTGCTCACCTGGACGCCAGCGCCAGCGCCGACCGGCAGCGATTGAGTGATAACGGCGTGTTTCCCCCGCAGCTGCTTGGATTCACCTGGTACAACCAGTTCGACTTGGGGCTGCAAGCCAGCTACACCTTCGACTGGTGGGGCAAGCAACGCGACGCGGTGGAGGCGGCGATGGACCAGGCCCATGCCGCACAAGCGGATCGCAGCGCCGCGGCGTTGACGCTCGCCAGTTCCATCGCTGAAAGCTACTTTGGCTGGCAATCCGATCAAAACCGTCTGTCGCTTGCGAGAGAGAAGGAAGCCGCGGTCGCGTCGCAGAGCAAGGTCACTGCCGCGCGCGTCCACGCAGAGTTGGATTCGGCGGACGAACTGGACAGTTCCGATCTTGCATTGGCCGCGGCTCGTGAACAGATTGCTGCATTGGAGGGATCTGCGAAACTGCGCGTGGTGGCCTTGGCGGCTTTGGTCGGCCGACCCATCAACGAGTTGCCGCCCTTGACGGCGAAGCCCTTGCCGTCCTTTCCCGGTGTCTTGCCGGACAATGTCAGGATCGATTTGATTTCGCGCCGCGCCGACATCACGGCAAGCCGCTGGCGCGTGGAAGCGGCGGGAAAAAGTCTGGCTTCGGCGCGCGCCGAGTTCTTTCCCGATGTAACGGTCAATGCGCTGCTCGGGCTGTCGAGCCTCGATGTGGGTAACTTGCTCGAGTACGGCAGCCGCGTCCCGCAAGTCAGTGCGGCCATTCATCTGCCGATTTTCGATGCCGGCCGGCTCAAGGCGCGCTACGGCGGAGCAGCGGCCGCGATCGACTCGGCGGTCTCGAGCTATCAGGACGCCGTGATCAGTGCCGCGCGCGATGTGGCAACTCAGGCCACGACGCGTGCACAGATCGATGCCGAGCGCATGCAGCGGGCCCGGCAAGTCGACGCGGCGCTGCGCATGAAGAACAGCGCCGCGGCACGCGTACGGCAGGGGCTCAACGATTCGCGCAGCGAACTGATGGCGGCCGCATCCTGGATCGATCAGCGCGATGCCCTGCTGCAGCTCGATGCGGCGGCTTTGTCGGCAGACGTTGCGCTACAACGCGCGCTCGGCGGCGGATATGAGAGCCCGCAAAAGCTCGCCAATTCCACTTCAACCACAGCGGCACCATGAGCGCAAACATCGAATCCTCGGCCACCAATCCCTCGAACGGCAAGCGGCGCAGGATTCTGCTGCTCATCGCGGTCATTTTCATCGTCCTGGGGGCTCTGTGGGCCGCCTATTGGACATTGGTGCTCGCGAAGCGTGAGAAGACCGACGACGCCTATGTGAACGGCAACAAAGTGGTGATTTCCGCACAGATCTCGGGCACCGTCATTGCGGTCCTGGCGGATGACACACAGCTCGTCAAAGCCGGCCAGGTTCTCGTCAAGCTGGATCCTATCGATGCACAAACCGCCTTGAGCCGCGCGGCGAGTGCTTTGGCGCAAACGGTGCGGCAGGTGCGGCAGCAGAAAGCGACCGCGGGCCAGTACGATTCGGAAATTACAACCCGCAAGTTGGAGTTGGCCCGCGCCGAAGTCGACCTGGCCAAACGCGAGCCGTTGATTGCCGATCACGCCATCGCCGGAGAAGAAGTGCGCCATGCGCAGGAGAGCGTGCAACTGGCGCGGGCTGCATTGATCCAGGCCGAGCGTCAATCGTCGTCGGCGCACGCGTTGGTCGATGGCACGCCGGTGGAAACCAATCCCACGGTGCTGCAGGCAAAGGATGGTTTTCGCGACGCGTGGATCGCCGCGCAGCGCAATGCCGTCGTTGCGCCGGTCTCGGGTTACGTCGCCGAGCGAAGCGTTCAGCTCGGACAGCATATTCAGGCGGGCGAAGCGCTGATGACGGTGATTCCGCTTCATTCGCTGTGGGTGGACGCGAATTTCAAGGAAGTGCAGCTGCGAAACCTTAGGATCGGCCAGAATGCCGAGGTGCGCAGCGACCTGTACGGAGGCACGTTCGTCTTTCACGGCCGCGTGCAGGGAATGTCCGCGGGAACCGGCGCGGCATTTTCATTGCTGCCGCCGCAAAACGCCTCGGGAAATTGGATCAAGGTGGTGCAACGCGTGCCGGTTCGCATTCGCATCGATGATGCCGATCTGGTCAAATCGCCGCTGCGCGTCGGCCTTTCCACCACGGTCACCGTGGACACAACGTCCCGCAATGGACCGGTCTTGGCGCCTGAGGCGAACGATGAGCCGGTGGGAGACACTCAGGTCTACACGCAGGACTTGGAAAAGGCCAATGCCGAGGCCGAAGAGGTCGTGCGCCGAAATCTCGGCGGCGGTCACTAGGCAGGCTCTCAGGCAGGCTCTCAGGCAGGCTCGTCAATGGCTGAATCCGCACAGTCGTCTGTCGCCGGCGAATACCCACCCCTGCACGGCGGCAAGCTGTTTTTCCTGACCGTTGCCATCGCGACCGCCTCGTTCATGGAGATTCTTGACATGACCATCGTCAATGTCTCCGTGCCTGCAATTTCCGGGAGCCTGGGCGTCACCACATCGGAAGGCACCTGGGCTGTCAGCTCCTACATGCTCGCGGCCGCCGTCATGCAGCCCCTCTCCGGGTGGATCGCGCGACGCTTCGGCGAGGTGAGAACTTTTGTCACCTCCATCTTGCTGTTCATGGCGCTGTCAGCCGTCTGCGGTCTTGCGAACAGCCTTCCCATGCTGGTCGGCGCCCGTCTCATCCAAGGGTTGGTTTCCGGGCCCATGATGTCCGGCGCGCAGGCGATACTGCTGCGCAATTATCCGATTGAGAAGCGCGGCATGGCGCTGGGACTGTGGTCCATGGTCATCATGATTGCGCCGGTATTCGGTCCCATCATCGGCGGATGGATTACGGATAATTTTTCCTGGCCGTGGCTGTTTTATATCAACTTGCCGGTCGGCGCATTCTCTGCTGCGGCGAGCTGGTCGATTTTGCGGCACCGCGAGTCGAGGACCACTAAATTGCCGATCGATGTCGTGGGTCTCGCACTTCTCGTCGTCGGCGTGGGCAGCCTGCAATTCATGCTCGATAACGGTAATGAGAAAGACTGGTTCAATTCCCCGGTTATCCTGGCGGCAGCCGTTACGTCGATCATCGCAATCTCATTCTTCATTCCCTGGGAATTGACCGACAAGCATCCGGTCGTCGACTTGCGCTTGTTCGGCCGGCGTAATTTTCGCGTCGGCACCCTTACGGTAGGAATAGCTTTTTTTGCATTTTCGGGCATCAACATCATTTTTCCGCTGTGGCTGCAAACGACAGTGGGCTACACCGCCACTTGGGCGGGATTCGCCGTTGCGCCGGTTGGATTATTGGGGCTCATCGTGGCCCCCATCGTAGGCCGCAACATGATGCGCATCAATTTGCGCCTCGCCGCCAGTTTTGCTTTTTGTGTTTTCGGCTTTTCAGTCTTTTGGACCGCGACGTTGAACGAGAGCGCCAGCTTCCTTCAATTCGCGACGCCGCGGTTCCTGCAAGGATTGGGCATGGCATTTTTCTTCCTGCCATTGAATCAAATTCTCATGTCCGGTGTCGCCCCGAACGAGTTGGCCTCGGCCTCGGGGGTCAGCAATTTTGTGCGCACCATGTCCGGCAGTTTCGCGACCGCCATCACGGTGTGGATATGGAATCGGCGCAGCGATTACCACCACGCCGTCCTGACCGAGCACATCAACAACTCCTCCCAAGCATGGACTCAGTACCAAGCGCAGCTGAGCGCACACGGCATCAGCGGCGTCGGCGCTTTTCAATATGCAAATCAAGTCATATCCAGTCAGGCTTCGACTTTGGGAGTCAACGACGTGTTCAACATGCTGGGGCTCTTGTATCTCATATTGATACCTTTCGTTTGGTTCGCGAAACCTCCCTTCGGTGCGCGGGCGGCACCCGCGGCGCACTGATCCGATGGCAGATTCCGTGTAGCATTGATGCCGTGACTTCACCCTACATTGTCGCCGTCGGCGGAACTCTGCGTCCCAATTCTTCAACCGAGTGGGCCATGCGTCATGTGCTGGCAAGCGCGCAGCGTGCCGGGGCGCGTACCAACTTGATCAGCGGCCCGCTGCTGCAGTTGCCGCTGTACCAGCCGGAAAATATCGAGAGGGGCGACGGCGCGCGTTTTCTGGTGGCGGAGCTTGCGCGGGCTGACGGCATCATCATCGGTTCGCCTGGATATCACGGCAGCATCTCAGGTTTGGTCAAGAACGCGCTGGACTACGCGGAAGATCTGCGCACCGATGCGCGGCCTTATTTCAGCGGGCGCGCCGTCGGCTGTATCGCCACGGCGGGCGGATGGCCGGGTGCCGTCAACACCTTGGGCGCGCTGCGCGATATCGTGCACGCGCTGCGCGGCTGGCCCACTCCTTTGGGCGCCGCCATCAACTCCGCCGAAAGCGTATTCGACGACGATGGGATCTGTCTGGTGCCGAGAGTCGGCCAGGTTCTCGATCTCATGGCCGAAGAAGTCATGAGCTTTGCCCGCCTGGCCGGGGCGCGTCAGTAGCCTGCGCGCATCGAGGTCGCGGCTTGAGCTTGACGGCGTTGGGATCGCGCGAAATAAAATTAGCGCACTCTCATCGATCGTTCGCGTTCGGAATATGACGTTATGTAAATTAAGGGCCGTTCGTCCGCTTTTGCCGACGAGCGTCACCGGGACCATGAACTGCGTCGCAATTCGTACAGTGAGGCGAGTTGTCCTACACGTCGTCAGCCTTCGTCCATAGTTTCGGCGGGGGTGACCTGCTAAAAGCCATTGCCTATGACGCTGAAAACGGCACTGGAGACTGACAAGCCAATCGGCAGCGCGGCTGAAGCTGCGCAAATGGCCATTGAGGCCGGGCTGGTCTATGTGTCCGATACCGAACCGGGCATACGCCGCTTGCGCGCCGGTCGGGGTTTCCGCTATCTGACACCCGCGAATCGGCGGCTGGCGGCAGAAAAAGATCTTAAACGCATCGCGCGCCTGGCGATTCCCCCGGCGTATCGCGATGTCTGGATCACGATGAAACCGCGCGGTCATTTGCAAGCGACCGGCCGGGATGCGCGCGGGCGCAAGCAATACCGCTATCACGCCGAGTGGCGCGAACTGCGCGACAGCGCAAAGTTCGAGAGAATGGTTTCCTTTGGAGAACAGCTGTCCAAGCTGCGGCGCGTTCTCAAGCGCGACTTGGCGTTGCCGGGTCTGCCGCGCGAGAAAGTGCTGGCCGTCGTGGTCAGCCTGCTGGACGCCACCCGCATTCGCGTCGGCAATACGGAGTACGCGCGCGACAACAAGAGCTTTGGACTCACGACGCTTCGCAACCGTCACGTCACCTTCATCCGCGACGGCCGTGCGGTACTGAATTTCCGCGGCAAGGGCGGCGTACAGCATGAAATTCTGATCGATGACAAACGCATCGCCAAGATCGTGCGCCGCTGTCAGGAAATACCCGGTCAGCACCTATTCCAATACATCAACGACGACGGGCAGCGCTGTCCCATCGATTCGGGCCAGGTCAACGACTACCTGCGCGAAGCGATGGGGAATGATTTCACCGCCAAGGACTTTCGGACATGGGGTGCGACTTTGCACGCCATCACGCTGCTCGCACGCACGCCGCTGCCGGAAATCCCGAGCGAGCATGCCTTCAAAAAGAAAATCGCAGACGTGGTAAAAGAGGTTGCCGCCGAGCTGCGCAACACGCCTGCCGTCTGCCGCAAGTCGTATATCAATCCGGCCGTCTTCGACAGTTGGCGCTCGGGAAGCATTCACGACGTCATCGATGGCAAGCTCAGCGCGGCTTCTGCCCGCAAGGCCGAGACTTTGGTACTCGCATTTCTGCGCCACGAAGGCGGCGGGGGCGGGACACGGCGCCGTCCGGCTATCCTACAGAAGCTTCCAAACATGGATGACAGACCGGAGTGACGGCAGAACGTTATATGGTGCTCATGCTCAACCACTTGTCCGCCCGGGGTAATCTGTTCTTGTTCGTCCGCAGACATCATCATCTTGAATATTATTTCAACCTGGGCGATTCGCGCTTGGCGGCCAATGAAAACGGTATTTCAAGTTCGCGCGGTTCCCCGCAGCGTACCAACGTCTTCGAGATCCATCCGCTGGTGGAGGCTCAGCGCCGCCAGCATCGTTAGCGGGCCGGCTTCCCGGCGCAGTCATGAGTGTCACAACCATGAGTGTCGCAACATTACTAAAGTATTCGGCGAACCTTTTTATGGGTGCGGCCCTCATTAAATGGGTCGCAACCGACATGGCGGCGGAAGTCCGGCGGGATGTGGGAAGCCTGCAAGGCCGGACACAGTCCGCGGTCCGGCGCTCGCCGTACCGCATCGCGGGCGCGGTGGCGGCAACGGGCGTTGTTGCAGGACTGTTGCTCGCCCAGCATCGGCGCGGCGGGTAGGTCGATACCGACGCAGTACCGGGGCTTTCGCCCCTGTCCGTGCCGCCTGCATAGTTACATGGTTCCCGGATGGCGACCGAATCCATACCGCGACGCGATGCACCACCCCTAAAGGTAGTATGGGGCGTCGTCCGCGATACGGTTTCTGATTGGATTACACACAACGCGTCGAGCCTCGGTGCGGCCCTGGCGTTTTACACCTTGTTTTCCATCGCGCCGATCTTGGTGATTGCGATGGCTGTGGCCGGGTCCGTTTTTGGTCCGAATGTCGCTGAGACTCAGGTGCTGGACCAGATGCGGGGATTGCTCGGCGACGCCGGGGCCAAGGCGGTGCAGAGCTTGTTGGCCAGTGCGCATCAAAGTGGACTGAAGGGAATTGCTGCGGCCATCGGCGTTGTGACCCTGCTGATCGGCGCCACCAGCGTATTTGGAGAACTGCAGAAGACGCTGGACTATATCTGGAAATCTCCCGAGAAAAGTTCAGTGGCGTGGTGGCGGATATTGCGGTCGCGCATTCTGTCGGTGGGCCTGATACTGGGTGTCGGTTTTCTGCTGATGGTCTCCCTCGTTGTCAGCGCCGCTCTCAGCGCATTGGGTGCCTGGTTCCAAACATTTTTGGTGCAGTGGAGCGTGATACTGCCTGCGCTCGATCTCGTGCTGAGCCTTGGCTTGGCCACGGTTCTGTTCGCGATGATTTATAAGTTCGTCCCGCGCGAGGACATTGCCTGGGGCGACGTTTGGATCGGAGGGCTGGTCACCGCGTGCCTGTTTACCGTAGGCAAGCTATTGATCGGCCTTTACCTGGGGCGCAGTTCGCTCAGTTCGGCATATGGCGCGGCGGGCTCCATCATGGTGCTTCTGTTGTGGATCTACTATTCCGCACAGATCTTTCTGCTCGGCGCTGAATTTACTCACGTGTTTACTTATGCTTTGGGTTCGCGCTCGCAGCGGCGCACCAGGCCCGTGCGCCGCAGGCACCGAGCCGCATAGCGTCCGCGCGCAAGCTGTGCGCTGAGCGGCTATAATCGCGCGTTGACGTGTCATCTATGTCGTGCAAACCGGTCTATGAAGAGAGACGAAATCAAGGAAGCGCTCAAGAAGCAAGCGCTCGACTATCACGAATTCCCCACGCCGGGGAAACTATCGATTACCGCAACCAAACAATTGCTGAATCAAAGCGATTTGGCCCTGGCGTATTCGCCCGGGGTTGCCGCCGCTTGCGAAGCCATTGTCGAAGATCCATTGAATGTTTTTCGCTTCACCGCCCGGGGCAATTTGGTGGGCGTCATCAGCAACGGCACCGCCGTGCTGGGGCTGGGCGCAATCGGCCCGTTGGCAGCCAAGCCTGTCATGGAAGGCAAAGCGGTATTGTTCAAGAAATTTGCGGGAATCGATGTGTTCGACATCGAGATCGAGCAGCGGGATCCGCAGAAATTGATCGAGGTCATTGCCGCTCTCGAGCCGACTTTCGGCGCCATCAACCTCGAGGACATCAAGGCTCCGGAATGCTTCATCGTCGAGCGCGAACTGCGCAGACGCATGAAAATTCCGGTGTTCCATGACGATCAGCATGGCACCGCCATAATTGTGGGCGCGGCGTGCCTCAACGGCTTGCAGGTGGTTGCGAAGGATATTGCGCAGGTGAAAATGGTGGTCAGCGGCGCCGGCGCGGCGGCGCTCGCTTGCGTGGATTTATTGCTGGACTTGGGCCTGACGCGCGAAAACGTCTGGTTGACGGATCTTGCAGGCGTGGTCTACGAGGGCCGGCGCGAGCTGATGGATCCGGAGAAAGCGCGCTTTGCGCAAGCCACCAATGCCCGCACGTTGTCGGAAGTGATCGGCGGCGCCGATATTTTCCTGGGCTTGAGCGCGGGCGGCGTGCTGACCCAGGAAATGGTCAAAATGATGGCGGCCAGGCCTTTGATCCTCGCGCTTGCCAATCCGACACCGGAAATTCTGCCGGAAGAGGCCAGGGCGGTGCGCGATGACGCGGTGATTGCGACAGGTCGCAGCGACTATCCCAACCAAGTCAACAACGTGCTGTGTTTTCCGTTCATTTTCCGCGGCGCGCTCGATGTGGGCGCAACGACCATTACGCGGCAGATGGAGATCGCCACGGTGCATGCCATCGCAGAGCTCGCGCGGCAAGAGCAAAGCGACATTGTCGCAGCGGCCTATGGCGGCATGGAGGATTTGGCATTTGGCCCGGACTATCTGATCCCCAAGCCGTTTGATCCACGGCTCATCGTCAAGATCGCGCCGGCCGTGGCGAAGGCCGCCATGGAATCGGGAGTGGCAACCCGGCCCATCCTGGACTTGGAAGCGTACGGACAGCGGCTGCTGCAATTTGTCTACCACAGCGGCACCCTGATGCAGCCCATCTTCGTTGCGGCCCGCAAGGCGGCGGCGCAGCGCAGTCGAATTGTGTACGCGGAAGGCGAGGACGAGCGGGTGCTGCGGGCCGTGCAGATCGTGGTGGACGAAAAGTTGGCGACGCCGATCTTGGTGGGACGCCCGGCGGTCATCGAGCGTGGCCTGAAGCGCCATGGCCTGCGGCTTCGCGTCGGCGAGAATTTCACAATCGTCAATCCCGAGCAGGACGAGCGCTTTCGAGAGTATTGGCAGGCGTATCACGCACTGACCGAGCGCAACGGCGTGACAGCGCAATACGCCCGCCTGGAAATGCGCCGGCGCACGACCTTGATAGGCGCCATGCTGCTGAAAAAAGGCGAGGCAGACGGCATGATCTGCGGAACCATCAGTACCACGGCGCGGCACCTGCACTACATCGATCAAGTGATCGGCCACCGCGCAGGAGCCACGGTGTACGGCACCATGACCGGACTGATACTCCCCGGCCGCCAGGTATTCATCGTCGACACACACGTCAATCTCGACCCGAGCGCCGAACAACTTGCCGAGCTGACGCAGCTCGCGGCCGATCAATTATCCGCATTCGGTCTGGTGCCCAAGGTTGCGCTGCTGTCTCACTCCAATTTCGGATCCAGCAACGCCCCCTCGGCACTGAAGATGCGCGCCACTTTGGCGCTGCTGAGAGCGCGCATGCCGGAGCTGGAGGTGGACGGAGAGATGCACGGGGACTGCGCGCTCGATGAAGCAGCGCGGCGCGCCATACTGGCGACCAGCACGCTGCATGGCACGGCGAATTTGTTGGTGTGCCCGAACCTTGACAGCGCCAGCATTGCTTACAACTTGCTGAAGTCCGCCGCCGGCCAAAACGTGGCGGTTGGCCCGATTCTGCTGGGTTGCGCAGCGGCGGCTCATATTCTCACGCCCGCGGCGACGGTGCGCCGTCTGGTCAACATGACCGCCATCACCGTCGTGGAAGCCAACACCCACCATCCCGCGGTTGCCGCACAGGGCTGCAATTGAACTGCTCACCCTGCATGCGGGTCTATAATTCGGCAGCGGCCGGATCGCCGAGAGGTTTCAGTCATGCAACGCAGCAAATCAGTTTCGGCCTCCTCAATCGCTGCGCTTGTCGCGCTCGCCACTCTCTCTTCGGGAACCGGCAGCAGGGCGGCTGCTCCCGCGGAGGCAAGCGGGCAAGTCGTGACCGGTG